>SDBU01000123.1_pt1 | contig 103555 bp, 197 predicted proteins | sample 2277071 | NCBI WGS metagenome assembly SDBU01 (sample SAMN10397929, study PRJNA504765) | marine sediment metagenome | isolation source: marine sediment core GS08_GC12, 126 cmbsf | place: Arctic Ocean: Gakkel Ridge, Loki's castle | collected 2008
AATAAAGGGCGAGCGCGACCGCTACAAGGCGCTGGCAGAGCAGCGGGCGTGTTCAGCCTGCGAAGCAATCCATCATCTCCATACCCGTGCCGCCATCGAAGAGGATGAGAAGTGAAAGACGTGATGCAGTTAATAAGCTACTATTAAAATTAAGAAAGGATATGTGGGAATAATGAGTAATGAGAAAAGTGTAGTTCGTGAAGCAGCATTTGTATTAAAAGAAATAACTAGAAGAATAGGATATGGCGCGTTGGGATATGACTTATATGAGAGAGCATTATCTAGTGCTCTGTTGTTGCAAAGTCTTTATCCTGACACGCCCACTGTAGGCTGTGGATATTGTGGTTGTCCTGAGCGGGCGCATGGGTCTGTTTATACTAGTCAACGAGAACCAAATACAGGTTTACAAGTTAATAAATGTGCTCAATGCGGTAATGAATGCTTAAAAATATGGAGAGTTACAAGGAGGATTATAGGATGAGCGCACCAAGATACCCAAAAATTGATTCTCTTTTTGAAAGAGACGAGAATTTCAAAGTAGATGAGAGTAAAATAAGACGACCAGAGTTTCTTATTCCTAGTGAATGGGTAGTTTCAGAAAAGCTGGATGGGATGAATATCCGTGTTAGTCTTGAAGAAGAAATAGATTTAGAAGAACGCCCTGGCCTACGATGGGTAGTTAAATACTATGGTCGCGGGGAAAATTCACAATTCCCACCGCTAATGCTAGAGCATCTACAGAAGACGTTTACGTTTGAGAAGATGCAGAGACTATGGAGATGTAAGAATAACTGCGATATATGCTCAGGTGACGGATGGGTTGAATATAGCGCCGCTAGTTCCCCTGTTGTATGTAATAATTTAAGCCCGTATCAAATAACTCTCTATGGGGAGGGATATGGTGCTGGTATTCAGACGGGCGGGGGATATAACAAAGACAAAACATTCAGACTATTCGACGTTTTGGTAGGTGAGACTTGGTTAAGTAGAGAGAATGTAGAGGATGTTGCTAGGCAGTTGGATATTTTTTGTGCCCCGCTAATACCACCACATCCAGATCTCGCTGCATGGTCTTTTAGTGGGCTTACGGCGTTTGTTAAAAACGGATTCTTGTCTTCTGTTGCGTTTGAGGAGGGGGAGGAAAAAACACTAGCAGAAGGTATCGTAGCACAAACAAAGATACCCCTATTTAACAGTAGGGGGCAGAGACTAATGTTTAAGTTGAAGACTAAGGACTTCGCTTAAGATCACTGTACCTTTTTCTAGAGAGGAGAAAGAAAATCATGTACATACTAATCGGGATACGTAAAAGAAAGGAATTTCCCAATACAATTAAATCTTCTGATACTAAAGAAGGTCTAGTTTGTTCCTATTTAGTTGAAAATTACGACAATTATAAATTCTTAGGGGTAATACATGTCGAGGGTAATAGTGCTTATAATGTTGAAAAAGTTATCTATGTCGTGCCTCGTTTAGATGGTGAATTAAAGTTTACTGGAGAATACGCAAGATGAAAAAAGGAATTGTCTGCGTATATACTTGGCAGCGTGGAATTGAGGAAATCGAGGGCAATATTTCTATAGAGGGGGCAACTGTAAATATTATCGGGACACTCTTCGAGTATAAAGGTAAGCACTTGACAATCCCCCTGACAAGTGTTATGATGATTGAGTGGGAGAAATAGAATGGATTTATCGACAGACAATAGTATTGTATCTTTTATGCATTGTAGTCGTTGTCTAGATGAAATACCAGAAGGGGTTTCACCGAGAGAATGGGCGCAGCTAGAAGCAGGCTGGACTAACCCAGGATTTCAAGTATGGTGTAAACGACACGAACTTAATATTTTGCACGTTGACTTCGAAGGCGTGAAGCATCCAGCTACAACCCATATTAAAATATCACCAGCGATTAGTTGGTAGAGGTAAGAATGATGAGAGTTCTTAATATACGAAATGAGGGAGTACGAGAAGGGGCTGTATATATTGGGCGTGGCAGTCAATGGGGCAACCCCTTTGTTATAGGAAGAGACGGAACACGCAAGGAAGTTATTGAGAAGTACTCAAAATGGATAAAAGCCAGTTCATTTCTCTTAGAAAGACTATCTATATTAAAGGGTAAGGATTTAGTATGTTTTTGTGCCCCGCTACCTTGTCACGGTGATGTATTGAAGGAGCTATTAGATGAGCGAGGAAGTAACTAAAGGTGAAAAGAGAGAAAAAAAGCAACAGAAGAAACGAAAGCACAAGACTTCGGGAGCAAGTGTCAAGCTCCTACAAGAAATCATCATACGTAGGGCGAAAGAAGCGTCCGAAGAGGGGGGTGGCATTGCAAGTAATAGTGAGTGATTTCACTAACTTCGATTCTGCGTTAAAGGTTTTTGGGGTTATAACACTTGATGTTATGAGAGAGGCGAAAGAGAGGCGGTATTATCGTCCTAAACCAACTCGCTCAGGAAGAAAACGACGTGGGAAGTCGCTGGAAAAAAGGAATCAAGAGAGAGGGTATAAGGAGATAGATTATGTGTTGTAAAGAAGATCAAGAGTGTTGTGATGAGAAGAAGTATAACTTCGAACTATTTGTGGACGGGAAAGGCTGGCCTGTTAAAGAGGATGCGGGAAAAGAATTTGCTGAGTGGTTGGTTAGGAATGTGGGGGGTGATTTTTATAAGGGTATGATAGAGAATCTCAGGTTTGTAAAAATTCATTATGATTATAAGGAGTAAGATATGGATAAAGGATGTCAAGAACCGTGTTGTGTAGAGAAGAGGATGGTTATTATTCCTTTGGGAGTGGGGCATTGTATACAAGATGCTGCTGGTGTCAGTTTCGAGGTAGTAACCGAAATCCCGTACGACCACGACAAAAAAGCTAAGAAGTTCGTAGAGTGGATGAACTACAATGTGCCAGGAGGTTTTGTTCAGGCTCTTCGCAAGGAGCTTGACAAGAACTGAGAAGTGTGTTATAATGGTGATGAGATGAGAAATGTAGCGGCCTCAAACAAGCGTAGTAGTTTCTATATATCTGCTGACGCGATGATGTGAGTCAATCATATCTTATCTCATCTTTGCGCTGTCAGTGTTATTACTTGACAGCATTTTTAATTGGTGTGGGGGTGTAGCATAACGGGAATGCACCTCCCTTGCACGGAGAAGATTAGGGGTTCGAATCCCTTGACCTCCACCAGAAAATAACAGTTGCGATAGCCCAATAGAGAGGCAATTCTATTAAACGAAAAAGAGTTCTGAGAATCGAATCTCAGTCGCAACATTAAAATTACCTATATAGGAGCCGCCTAAGGCTTGGGAAGCTCTGGTTAGGACTAAGCTTTGCTTAGCAACTACAAAAAGGCAAGTTCTACGGGATTTGCCTCTTCCCGCCAAATAGAACTTTAACAATAAATACGGGAAAAGCTTCTGCGCTAAGCGTTAAAGCCGCTATTCGATTGGTTGATAGTCGGCTGGGAAGGAAGCTGCCTTATGATTCGGTGGGGAACGTAAGCTAAAACTACGTGCGTCCAAAGCTGGGTGTTGGAGGCGCGTGGGATTTGAGTCGGGATAGCCGTCATGTGTGCATGCATCAGTTGTTATGGGAACGGCTACCCTTATCTTCGGAGGGGGAGATTTGGGACAAAATAGGAGCTATAGTAGGGTGGCTGTAAAAAGTGCCTAGGAGTGAGTATCGGGAGGACGCTTCAACGTATCTAGATACGCGATACTCTACTTCTAGGGTGCTACTGAAGATAAATAGGGAAGGTATCTAAATTGGAGATACCAATGTGTTTTGAGGGGCACTATTAAGTTAGTGCGGGATGGGTTCGAAACACAAATAGCATTGGGTGTCAATCGAACGCTCCCAGGGTTGGAGGCCGACGCGATGAGAGAAGGTTAGGTAGGTCGGTCTGTTAGCAGTAGGGCTGAGACTGCTAGAAATAATGCGGAATAGCTACCATTGGTGCGGTAAGCAAATTGCTAATTTGTCGGCGGTAACACGTCTGCACGTTCAATTCGTGCCTATTCCGCCATCTAATTAGAGACAGTAGAATAAGTGCTGAAGCTAAGCATGAAACCCTAACCCACGTCTGACTTGATCACAGACAAGCATGGTCTATGGGGATGGTACTACTGTTTCTAATTAGGTGTGAAGAAGGAAGAAGTCTTGCTCGTTGCACGAGTGTAGAAGTTGTGACGTGAGGTGCAACCTAGTTCACTATCTTTTGACACACCTTCATGCGGAAGGGCGGCAATAGGCGTAGCAGCCGTTCTTGAAAAGCGGTAAGTGTAAAAGCGATGGGAGTTCGATTCTTCTCCTCTTCCGCCAAATGGAAGGATTCTAGGTGGCCGCGATGCGTGAGACTGCAAATGTTTCTGCCTTCCACCAAAATATATATATTGGCTCTTAATGTGGTATAGTAACTACATGGGATACAAAGACAAAGAAAAACAACGTGAATACCAACGCCAGTGGCATATACGACATAAAGAATCCTCTGGTGATAGACAGCGGAGACGCCGAAGAGAAGCTAGAGAGTTAATGAACTCTTATAAGCAGGAGTGCATTCGATGTGGGTATAGTAAATGTAAGGGGGCTTTAGAGTTTCATCATCGAGATTCTAGAACTAAACTAGGAGGTATTACCGAGATTGTCCACCGCCTATGGAAAGCGGAAAGGATTATAGCGGAGATAGCAAAATGTGACGTTCTTTGTGCTAATTGTCATAGAGAAGGTCATTGCGAAAAGATTCCAGCGTAGCACAATGGTTGTGCAACTTGCTGTTAACAAGGAGGCTGCTCGTTCGAATCGAGCCGTTGGAGCCAGAAAATAAACATGGGGGCGTCGAAGTGAAAGCAAGTGTAACTCCCTTCCTGTAGATGACGTAAACAGGGATAATCGTGGTTGGATAGTTCAAGTATATAAGAACAGCTACTGTGAAAGCTAGCAAGTAGCAGTAGAAGATTGGGGGTGAGACTCCCCCTCCAGTCAGCCAATCATGGACAGGTAGCTTAATGTAAAAAGCAGCTACGGTGAAGACTAGTTAGTACTCGTAGAAAGATGGAGGTTCAAATCCTTTTCAGTCCAGACCAAAAATAAATAGGAGCGTCATTCAGAGTAGTTGGTAGGTGACATACAAGTAGCTATCCACGAAATCTCATAGCTCGCTCCAAAAATAAAGAGGGCTGTCGGGCATAGCGATATGTCGGGTATGGTTAGCGACAGCAGTATGTAGGAGGATTGGCATACAAAATAGTGTGCTCAGGTAGCTCAGTTCGGTAGAGCACCTGATTGAAGCTCAGGGTTAGCACGGGTTCAATTCCTGTTCTGAGCACCAAAATATGCCGCGACGACGCAGGCGGTGAGGCGTAGAAGTCTGTAAAACTTCCGGCCATAATGGTCTTTAGTGGTTCAAATCCACTTCGCGGCACCAAAAATAAATAGTGGGTTCGTAGCTAAGCGGTAAAGCAGCGTCCTCTTAAGGCGAAGATTCGCAGGTTCGAATCCTGCTGAGCCCACCAAAAAGGAGAATAAGATGCGTAATTTAATACAACGCATGAGAGAGATAGCTAAAGAATATAGGGGCTATGCAAACGAGCGTAGAGAAGAGAAAATTGATAGGTTTCTCTGGTTTGAGGTTTCGTATAAACCTAACCTAGTAATTAATTCGGATTACTATCGCTTAGGATATGATGAGGGAGTATCAGATGCTCTTGCAATTATGGCTAGTAGAGTTGAGGGGAAGCTAAATGAAGGAAGCTAGAGGCAACCTGTGGGATAGTGGAGCAGAAGCAATAGTCATAACAACCAACGGCGCTGTAAAGAACAACGGTGAGGCTGTTATGGGTAGAGGTTGTGCATTAGAGGCTAAGAATTTGTGGCCTGAGTTTGCTAGAACATTGGGTGGTGTTATAAAAGCGCAGGGCAATCATGTGCATATATTCTCTGTAAAGAGTTCACTAGGGAACGCTAGATACTTAATAACCTTCCCTGTCAAACATCACTGGCGGGAGAAAGCAGATGTACAGCTAATAGAGCAAAGTGTAGAAGAACTTGTACTTATTATGGATATAGGTCACGGAAAGTATTGTGGAAGTGTAGCTCTCCCTCGTCCTGGGTGTGGGAATGGTAGACTAGATTGGGAGACAGAAGTTAAACCGCTGTTAGTAGATAGCCTTGATGATAGGTTTACGGTGTATACATTCTAATGTCATTAACAAAAATATTCGATAAGATATTTTCCCGCCAAACTAGCGAGATAAATGGCGGGATAAAATCAGTAAAGGAGTTGGTGATTAAAGACCCTCCCAAACGCTGTAATCACCATTACTGTATACATAGGGACGAGTATCATATAACTTGTATACCTAAGTGTGGTAAGAAACAGCACTATAGAGAAGTAACCACGTGTTGTGAGTGTGGGCAGGAAAATTATCAATCCCTGTACTACACTATTAGAGGCTGTAATATTAAAGATGATAATTGGGCAAAGTCATAGATTATAAGCGTCTGTAGTCGAAGGTGGTTTCGACCCACCTACAACGTAATGGAACTGAAAATGCAAGTTCGAATCTTGTCAGGCGTTCCATAGGGGTGTAGCTTAAATAGGCCAAGCACCTGTGTTACATGCAGAGTTCATGTAGGTTCGAATCCTATCACCCCTACCAAAAAAGAAAGAAGAGAGTAACATGCCTTTTTCAGCAGATTCTAAGTACCAGTTAAATAAGCGACCCTTCGTGTGTATGATAGGTTTCCATAAAGGGGAGAGAGATCACACTTTACTATGGCGCATTAAGCGATGTGCTCGGTGTCCTTATTGGTGGTATGAGTAGTTATGTCTACAAAGGGCCGTGTCTTTTGGCATTGGGGCCTAAAAAAGGGAGATAAATGAAGGACGATTTAAGGAAAGACGAAAGACACGTGTGGTGTAAGCATTGCAAATGTTTTAGAATATTTAAGCTCCATGTAACTAAAGGAAGAGGCAGACTATTGTGTGAAATGGGTTGCCCCAACCCGTAAGGAGAAGAAATGAAAAATAAAACAGCATTCCCTTGGAAAGTTGGAGAAATTCGTGATGTAATAGGTATCTGTGATGCCGAAGGGCGTGGGATTGCTAATATAGATACCAAAGAACATGCAGATATGATTGTTGCGGCGGTTAACGAAAAAAATCCGCAAGTATCAGAAGAAGGCGCTATTAGGAAGCGTATTTCTATAGATATAGGATTCTTAATAGACGAACTAAAAGACTTACAATATGCTATCGAAGAAGAGAGTTTAGATAGTATATTTGTTCTACGAGGAGGGGTAGATTATACACTATTGGAGGATATATTACACAATATTAGTGTGGAGCTTTTGGATAGATAATGCTACAAATAACAATTGAACTCTGGCCTCACGGTAAACAAGTTGAAGACCCTATTGTATGGACGGGTGTTATAACCAACACAGGTACAGGGACACTAACTAAAGGTAACTACAAAGCTATATTTTCTCAGAAGAATGTACATGGGCTTTGGAAGCAGTCATTTGTAGAGGGCTTCTCACGTAAGCGCAATAATGTGTGGGAATTACTAAGAGATTTACTAAATAATATTGACGGATAGTGGTGTAACGGAAACATGGGAATCTTATATATTCCTGTCCAGGGTTCGACTCCCTGCTATCCTACCAAATAAGGGAGAGTAAACATGGCTAGACTTACACACATACTTATGGGACATGGAAACGATATGAACGAGATTGGGTGGTGCGTAACATGCAAGGAGCATTTTGTTTGCGTATATTGTGGCAAGCGTGGTAGATTTAAGGAAGAGTTAGTTTGCTATGGGTGCGGACAAGCATCACGGGGATTCGGTTTGGTAAACGAATTGCGGGATAAATTAAATTCATTTGGTAGGGTCGCCCTTGAAGAAGAAAGAAACCCTGGTGAGTGGCATCTGTGGACTTGTGAAGCTGGTTATATAGATGGTGTAAGAGAGAGTTGTGAGGACGATTGCGCCGAGACTGCGGCACTTCTTGCTCGTGCAGGAGTTAAAGAGATTAAAAGGATATGGAAAGGGGCATAAAATGAAATACCTTTTGCTAGGGGTCGCGGTAGATACACCAAATAACTTAGTGGTGCTAAAAACCTGCACAACTGAGATAGAGCTAAAATACGCACTAATAACTTTTATACAATCATATGCTTATAAAAGCTACTATACAGTACAGGTGTCGGATACGAGGGAAGCTACTATCAGTAAAGTTGGTATCAATACTGAGGTTACATATTCTGCCCTTCGTTCCTTAAATTAGAAGGGGAGGGGGATTATAGATCAATTATGAGTACAAAAATATACGGTTGTAGCGACGATCTAATAGAGTTTGAGGGTGATGTGAGTGGTGAAGTGTGTGCAGATAAAGCACTTCTAATGTGTAGTGACGGTACATTATTGAGCATCATTTATGAGTCTGATGGTATATGGACTATTAAAGTAATAGCTATAGGATCGTTGTTTGATAAAATTTCGAAATGCGTTGTAGAAAATGACGATAAATATTCCGATATTGTTACTATTAAAGATGGTCTTGAATGGGCCTATGCTTCTACAGGTGGGTGGGAGAAAGTAAGATGACTTCGGTAAGATGCATATGCAATCACGCCTATCGTACTCATTCGTTAGACGCATCAGGTAATCGTTGGTGTAGAGGTAAAGAGTGTCTCTGCCCTAATTTTGATGCTGGAGATAGTCTAGATAAAGACCCCTTTATCACGAGGATTGAAGATTTGATTCGTGTCGGGGCTATAAAGAAGATACGCCCTACTGGAACAGTGAGAGGAGCATAAAATGATAGAAGAAAAGAATGCTAAAATTACTAGTACCTCTTTAGGTAAAGTAGCTCATGGTACTATGTCGTTTTATATAGGACTAAAATATTCTGATTCCTCCGGTCAATCATTCGGAGGGTATGGTTTAGATACACCAATTAAAGATAAAGATGGGAACTTTATAAGACGACAAGGTACAGACTATGGTTTAGATGCCATTATTCAGGTTTTAGATGCGGTGGGAGTAGATACATGGGAAGAGCTAATAGGAAAGTCTATTCGTGTACGAGCCGAGCATAATAAAGTACACGCAATTGGTCACTATCTAGAGGATAACTGGTACGACATCGAAGAGCATGCTAAAAGTGGTGAGTTTGATCGTAAAACTGGTAAGGCCATTCCTTGGCAGGAGCTTGACAAGTAGCCTTGAGTGTGGTATAATGAAGATGAACGTTGGGATGTAGCTCAGATGCGTAGAGCATCAATCTGATACATTGAAGGTCGCAGGTTCGAGTCCTGCTGTCCCAACCAAATGCGCTGAGTTAGTATAACGGTATTATACCAGCCTCCAAACCTGCGAGATAAAGGTTCAAATCCTTTACTTAGTGCCAAAAGGAGAATAATATGAAAGCATGGTTAAAGGGAGACTATAGTTATTTAAAAGTTGTTATAGAGCCTAAATTACAAAGACAGCTAGAAGGTACTCATCCTTCTCGTCTCGATATTCTTGCTATACTAAAACGTCAGGTATTAGGGGCAATTGAGGCAGCAAACGCAGGGAAAATAATAGGCTGTAGATTTGAGATGGATGGGGATAATATTGAAGTAGGAATTGCCGCGATCTAAGGTCGTTTAATGGTAGGACAAATGACTCTGAATCATAGAATGCTCGTTCGAATCGAGCCTTTAGATCCAAATTATTATGGCGGTTAAGAAAGAAATCATCGACTACGTTGAACAGGTACATAGGTATCTAAAAATAGGGTGGCACATCAGAAATGCAAAGTATGACCCACAGTGTAGTAGAGGCTCAGAAGGGGAGATTTTCATAGTACACGAATCCTCAACAGCTTTAGCTCAAATACTATTGATGCTGCTCAATGATGAAGTAGATGATACGACAAGGTTTAAAGGAAGAATGGATAAGTTACTAACGGGAGACATAAAAGGTTGCGAATGTGGTATGGGTTGGTGTCCAATACCAAAGAAAAAATAATTATATCCCTAATTCTAGGGAGTTCGATGGGTAGCGAGTGGTGATGTTGAGGGTGCCTAGAGAGGGCATAACCGAAGGTTAGAAGTCTCTAGAAGCAGTATATATGTCTCAGCACACGGACAAGGCTTTGGCGAACTCTTTAGAATTAGTGGTATAATATAAGGGAAGGAGGTGCCTATGGCGAGAACAATTGCAAAGTTTCTAGACAAAACTTTCGGGGTTAAATGTATTGCTTGTGAGAAGCGAGTTGACGTAAGTACAGTACACGGTTGCTCTAAATGTGGTGGGTTATACTGTCAGGATTGTACTGATGGTAATAATGATTCCAGAATATGTCCTCCATGTAAAAAGGAGGTAACTGTTTAGTGGCGACTTGGTTAAATTATACTAGAGACTTAGGCCCAACGAGTAATCTAGATGGGTATTCATCTAGCGTTCCTAATGGGGGAAATCCTTATGGGAACCAAATGGCGGGAATCGTAAATCACTCTGCTGAAGGATACTTTGGCACAGGAAATCCTTCTTCGGTAATGAGAGCCAGAGGAAACTCCTGGCATTTTACAGTACTTAAGAACGGTAAGGTATGGCAGCACTATCCTTTAGAGGCAATGTGTTGGCATGCAGGGTCAAAAGCTAACTATCGTTACATCGGAATTGAGCACGAGGGTAAGGCTGGGGAAGCATTGACTTCTGCTCAATTAGCTGCTACAATTAAACTTAACGCTGCTATTGCACGAAATCGTGGTTGGATTAGTGTTAGGCGTGGAGTGACGGGATTTCAGCATAATGATTTTATGGCTACGTCCTGTCCTAGTGGACGAATTCCTTGGAGTACAATAGAAGCGGGTACAAAGGTAGTTGCTCCTACAATACCAGTAGGAATTTGGAGCGACGTTAAACAGGTAGCCCTGTCAGTAACGCTACAAGAAGCTACATATCTAGTAAGATTACCGGATAGAGCAGCAGTTAAACTCCTTGCAAAAGGAACTAAGCTGTCGGTTAAGGGTCTATGGCATGACACTTACTATATAACCCCGTACTCATTTGATAAGAAAATACCTAATGGGTTTGCTGTTAGTGCGACGGTAGTACCGGCACCAACAACCGACCCTTGTAAAGGTGTCAAAGCAGAATTGGCTTCGGTTAAGTCACAACTAAGTGCGGCACAAAAGACAATAACTGCTAGAGATGCTACAATTAAAACTCTTAAGTCTCAACTAGTAGCTTCTCACGAAGAAATAGCTAGGGTTAAAGCACAAGTAGCTGCGTTAAACGCTCAGTTAGACGCCGCAAATGTGTTTAGAGATAGCTTAAGAGAGTTTTTAGGTATATAATATAAGTATTGCGTGGTAGAGTAACGGTAACTCGTGGGCCTCATAAGTCTGAGATTCGGTTCGATTCCGGCGAACGCATCCAAAGTGAGATGAATCGGCATTCAAGTTTACCTCATAAGTAAACCCCCGCTAGGTTCGACTCCTGCTCTCACTTCCAATAAAAATAACTAGTGCGGGTGTGATGTTAACGGCAGCATGCCTTCCTTCCAAGTAGGACGAGCGAGTTCGAATCTTGTCATCCGCACCATAAGTAAAATGTATAACCAAGTAAAACTAACACAAGACTTAAAGGTTCTAGTCTGCTGGATTCCAGTGGACAAACGAGTTAAAACTGGTGTTAGACTTACGTTAAAAGGACTTGATGGTTGGTGGAGTGTAAAGGAAATTTATTCCAAGAAGCTCAACCGTAAACCTCATCAGGACTGGAAGGTAGGAGGATTGGTATAATGCGGTGTAGGCTAATTGGTAGGCCCCCTGGCCTTGACCCAGGTTTTGTCTAGGTTCGACCCCTAGCGCCGCATCCACACTAAAATCATGAGAGCAATATTAAGAGAGAACTATATAGCAGTACGAGAGATGATGATACCTCGTGAAGAGTATATTATACGTATCCCTTTTATTGGGGAGCTTACCACATCCTCTTACTGTGAGGGAACAAGTTTAAATGATGCCCAGTATATTCAAACGGAGGTTAAAGAATATAGGTTAACAACTAAAGTACACGACACATTAGTTTACGACTTAATTATAAAGAAGGAGAGTAAGAAAATGAGCAGTTGTGGATGTATTTGTGATAAGAAGGAATCTCACTTGTGTTACTGTGTTGACGACTGTAGATGCACATGCATAAAAAGGAAGTGCTGTAATCAGAGACCTTATAGGATATCACTTCTAGGGTTTAAAGGCACAGCCCCAACACGAATACTAAGTAAGGAAAAAGTATATAATACTCTGGATACAGAAAATGCGATGCTACGCGAATCAGAAAAATGGAGAAACAGCTATGATTACTTCAAAATTCTGGCTATAGATATAAATAATAAAACACTATCCTGCAAGGATGTTGTCTTTAAAGACGTGCCATCGACAATAGTTAAAGCAACGTTGTGTTAGAGAGGAGAGCGATAAGATGAAAGAATGTTGTGACAAGAAGGTAGGAGAAATAACTAAGTATGTGTTAATAGGATTCCAAACGTATCCTGCAACACCTGTGATTGTAAACTCGTGGACTGGTCAGGACAGAAATCGTGGGGAAGAGTTAGCATTACAGCGAGCAGTAGATGTCAGACAAGTGTATAAGAAATTTAAAATCTTAGCGGTAGATGAGAATTTCCGAACGGCATACCTTAAGGATGTTTGCTTCGACGTACCAGTAAAGGTAACAGCAACACTATGTTAGAGGTTTGTGACAAGGAAGAAGTATATCAGTACCTCCTATTGGGATTTGATAAGTATAGCACCCTTAAGCGTATAGATTCAATAACGGGAGTAACTTGGAATAAGGCAAAGAGTCTTGAGATACTTTTAAGAGTAGCTAGGGAGAACACAGACGACTTCACAGATATGAAGGTTCTAGGATTGACTAGAAGCAGAGAAACTGTCTTCATAGAAGATATAGTTGCAAAGGATGTGGTGCAAACCACATTAAGATATCGTTTGTGTTAGAATAGATGTAGGGCTGTAGCTCAACGGTAGAGCGACAGTCTTTTAAACTGTTAGATGAGAGTTCGATTCTCTTCGGCCCTACCAAATATTAAGGAGAGAAATGACTGAGCAGCATAAGCATTGCGTAGTATGCGGTATAGTTGTACATCTGTTAGCAGATCAAAGTCTGTGTAAGGAATGTCTTCAAAGAGGACAGCAAATGATTGCCGCTATAAAACGACGGAATGATAAATTAAAGGCGCGGTAGCCAAGTGGTCTAAGGCAGCGAATTGCAAACTCGTTCTTCCAAGAGTTCGAATCTCTTTCGCGCCTCCAAATTAAAATAAGGGGAGTAAGATGAAGGTCTTTAGGTTTGTCGTAGCAGCTTCCTTCGGTATTATGGCAGGAATTTGGTTAGAAGATGTTGGTATAAGCGTGATTGGTAGTATTAACATAGCTATTCCCATCACTTATACATGGTATAAAATACTAGAAGGGATTGGAGAGTAACATGATTATCAAAGCACCGAGCAGACGACTACTTATTAAGCGCCCTAGTGTATTCTTAGCAGGGAGTATTGAGATGGGTAAGGCAGAAGATTGGCAGACTTCTACTGGTTTCCTGCTAGACTTAGCAGGGTTTACTGTCTTCAACCCACGTAGGGATGATTGGGATAGCTCGTGGGAGCAGTCGATAGATAACCCTCAATTCAACGAGCAGGTTAGATGGGAATTGGATATGCTAGACCTAGCGGATTGTATCCTTCTTTATCTGGCCCCAGGAACTAAATCTCCTATATCCCTTATGGAATTAGGTCTGCATGTTGACCAAGAAAAGATAGTTGTATGCTGCCCTGAGGGTTTCTGGAGAAAAGGTAATGTAGATATACTATGTAAGCAGTATGATGTGCCTGTGTTTGAGACCATGTACGACGCTATACATGAGATAGCAGATGTGTATGGGGGAGCGTTACTATGAGCAACGATACGTGGTGTCTACTATGCCGCAAAAGATGTGGTAATGCTCATATATTTAATAATATACTGATATCTATCCTTATTATAGAGGTCATAGCAGTAATTGTTTTTGCCACTACATAGAAGGGGAGTAATATGTTTGGAACTGATAAAAAGAAACCTGTCCGTAGAATAGAAGTAGAACTCTCAGATGGAACACGATTTGAGTCTGTAGATAACGATAAAGAGATATATTATGGAACAGCCTTTATACAAATTCGATTCCCGAAGGAAACAATATACTACCCTATGCATATGATACGACAAGTACGAGTTTATGAAGATGTTACGTAAAGCACTTACAATGAATAGGTGGAAGTGGGCTGTGGTTTGGTTTGCTGCGGGAGATGTGTACGGGTTTTTAAAGGGGTATGGGATACTGTAATGAGAAGTTAATAGAGTATAATAAACATAGGGGCCAATAACCGAGGGACGGTTCTAACGTCTTATCCGTAATTGGAGTTGCAAATGCGGGTTCAAGTCCTGTTTGGCCTTCCAAATAATATTGTAACGTAGAAAGTATGTTATAATAGATATGTGACGACAAACGAGAACACTAAACGTTGGCGTAAATGGTGGGATAGAGACCCCAATAACCGTGTAAAGCATTATGCTAGAGTACGCCAACGAGAAAGAGACTTGTTTGAGTGGATATCCCTACAGAAATTAAAGTTGGGATGTAGTACATGTGGATTTAATAAATGCTCTAGGGCGCTAAGCTTCCACCATCTAAGAGACAAAGAAATAGAAATTTCTAAGGCCGTTGAAAGGGGGTGGGGAAGAAAAAGAATTACAGAAGAAATACAAAAATGCATTGTGCTTTGCACGAATTGTCACGCAACAGAACATTGTAATAGATAATAAGAGCCTCTGTGGTGTTAACTGGCAGCACACAAGCGTTGTATCCTTGAGGTAGCAGATCGTTGCTGTTCGGGGGCTCCAAAATAAAAACCTAAGGAGAGTAAAATGACTAATTTAGAATACCTGGAAAAGCTTTGTTGTATGGTTGATGAAGGTAAAGCCCTAGAAAAAATTATTACCGATAAGGTATCTACTGACTCAGACCTTAAGGATACCCTATCATTTCTCAAGGAACGAAATCTTGTTCTTGATGCGCTAACTGGTCTTGAGAATGAGAGTAATATTTAAGGAGAGTAAAATGTCAGTGAAAAAGGTGTCAGTACAAGAATCTGTTGACGATCATGAAGAACTTCTTCAAGGAATTAATGATGCTTTTTTTGAGGATGTTTATTATAATGAGTATCCTAAAGAAACGAGGCTATATAATACTTTGCTATCAGTAATGAAGCTGTGGGAAGAGGGGAAAAAGAAATGTACTCAGTAAACTACTCATGTAGTAATTGTAGTTGGACGGGGAAGTTAAACTTTGATTTAGGGACACTTGCCCCTGACAAAACTCAATGTCCTGGTTGTAACTGCTTTGCGGCACAAAAGGGTTGGAGTAATGCTCCTGTTACACCTAAATGGGATCATACTATTCCTATGTTTCCTAAGAGACATTTTTATGATCGGGAGTGTATAAACGACCTTATCGCAAGAGGGCCTTGACAAAACCGCAGAAGTGTGGTATAATGATTGTGGATGAGTTGAGCCGGAGAGTTTGGATTATCTTGTAAAATAAACTCCATCCTCATTTACACGTTCAACATTAATAATAAAATAGTAGCTGAGCCGATGATGTATGGGTTATCAATTTGCTTACAGGTTCGAATCCTGTCCTGCGCCTTCGGGTGTGAGGATATTAATCCCTCGTTGGAGGGGGAATCTCCCATCTCGTAACATGTTCAGTGAATTAAAAATAGAATTTTTGGGCCGGATGCGTATCGGTTATCTACTTTAAATAGAGTGACTGCGGGTTCGAATCCCGTCACATCTTCGGGTGTGTAGCTTAATGGAAAAGCACTAAACGTCGATTGCAACAACATGTCCAAGATTTAAAAAAGAAATATAGCGAGCCGATGTTTTTGGGTTATCATTGTCAACCTGGAGGTTGTGGGTGCAACTCCCGCTACGGGGCAACTCGTATAGCTCAACAAGAAGAGCGCCAGGAAATTAAACCATTTACGCTCACATGTTCGCTTAAGAATAAAATACAACGAACCGGAGGGTTAGTGAGTTATCGTTCTCCAAACATGAGTCCGCATGTACTCCGAACATGAATTGACGCTACGAACATTGCGTTGAGCAGCTTAGCTGTATTCTCACTCCCATAACACGTTCGTCAAATATATTTATTCCTTCGTACAAAGGCACATTAAACGGTGCATCAAACGAGTCGTTTGGCCGACGTACTCCTTAATGTGTCTTCTTACGAGAGAATAAGTATGAGCCGAAGAGGTTAGTGGATTATCACTTTTTCTAAACTAAAAATTTTGTCCTTCGGGACTTCTCCACCCTCATAACATGCTCATATTTTAATAGAAAGGGGAGAGATGAGAGTATCTTTTGTGAGAACTATAGGATCTAAGCATATAGAATGGGAGATAAACATTAGCTTATCTAGGAGAAGAGATCTAAAGATTATTAAAGACCCAAATAAATTTATTCCTTCTATCTCATTATGGAATAAATTTACACAAGGAGTAGATAGAGAGTACGACTATAAAGGATATATAAAGCATAGTACTTACATAATGAAGTTGTAGACGAAAGGAGAACGATAATGAGTGTACAAACATACACAAAGTTCAGCACAAAGAAGACTTCTCAGAGAGAGAAGATTCCAGGGAGCACACAAGTACCTAACAGCGCTGGTGGGTTTGCCTGGAAGCTAGATATGTGGGGACGCCTAGACAGATTCCTAGTGATGGGAACTGAAGGCGGAACATATTACATTGGAGAACAGAAGCTAACAAAGGATAATGCTAATAACATTATCGACTGCGTTAAGCAGGATGGTATTCGTGTAGTAAATAAAATCCTAGAGATTTCTTTAGGAGGACGTGCTGCAAAGAATGATCCTGCTATCTTTGCACTAGCTATTGCTATCTCATTGGGAGACGAGAAGACACGACAATTTGCTGCTAAGGCAGTACCAGAGGTGTGTAGAATTGGTACTCATCTATTCCACTTTGCCACATACGCTGAGCAATTCAGAGGATGGGGTAGACTATTGAAGAGTGCTGTTGCTGGCTGGTATACGAACAAAACACCTGAAAGCTTAGCTTATCAGGCAGTTAAGTACAGACAGCGTGATGGTTGGAGTCATCGAGACTTATTAAGACTATCCCACCCACAGGTTAATGGTAAAGACTACGCTCAAAATGAAGCAGTCTTTGACTGGATTGCTGGTGTAAAGGATGAGGCTCGTGGTGCTGCTGCACTAAATATCTCTATCATTAAGGGATACGAAGCTGCTCAAATTATGAGCACTCCTATAGAGTGGTCTGGGGCAGTAAGAGAGTATAACCTACCTCGTGAAGCTCTTCCTACTGAGGCGCTTAAGAGCAAGGAAGTTTGGGAAGCATTGCTAGAGAAGATGCCTATGACTGCGATGATTCGTAATCTAGGTAATATGACAAAGAATGGGGTACTTACTCCTATGTCCGAGGCTACAGCTACAGTTGTACAGAGACTAAATAACCAAGAATTGATTACTAAGGCACGTGTACACCCATTCAGTATCCTAGTAGCCATGAGTGTGTACGAGTCAGGATTTAGTATTAAGGGAAGTGGAATGTGGACGCCTGTTACAGCTATCGTAGATGCTCTAGATGGGGCATTCTACAAGAGCTTCGGTAACGTAGTACCTTCAAATAAGAGAACTATGCTTGCGCTTGATGTGAGTGGGAGCATGAATTATTCTTCAATTGAGGGCACATCTATTACTGCTATGAAGGGCGCTGCTGCTATGGCTATGATTACAGCGGCAACAGAGCCTAACTACATGATTACTGCGTTTGCAGCATCTACTGGTCTCTATGGTGGTATGTACAAGAATGTGAGCGAAAACCCTGATGAAGGTATGAGAAAGATTTCTATCTCACCACGAATGAGATTGGATTCTATCGTCAAGTCATTCGACAGCATGAGTTTCGGTGGAACTGACTGTGCTCTTCCAATGATTTACGCATTGAAGCATAATATTGACATTGACACGTTTGTAATCTATACCGACAGCGAGACTTGGGCTGGTGGTGTTCACCCAACACAGGCACTAAAGAATTACAGACAAAAGACTGGCATTGATGCTAAGCTGATTGTTGTTGGTATGACGGCCTCAAATTTTACAATTGCTGATCCCACTGATGCAGGAATGCTGGATGTTGTAGGGTTTGATACTGCAACACCACAGTTGATTAGTAACTTCTCTGAGGGGTTTTAGTAATGCCAGATTACTACTGTTACGTATGTAACTCATGGCCTTGCCACTGTGGGTCAGGTAGTATAACAACTTATATATGTGGGACGTGTAACTGCGTCCCATGTATATGTAATAAAACTCCTACATATGCACTAGCACCATGCAACCACTGTTATTGCGGGGAATCATACAAGGAGAAGCATCTACGATGTTGTAAGTGTTTAGATTCTATGCACGTAAAATTTTTAGTAAAGGAAGGAGAGCGAAAAGATGAGTAAGGTAAAGGCTAGTTTTAGTAGAAAGCCAGTTAGTAGTAGAGTGAATATCTCAGGTACAGTTGTACGTGGGTTTGGCGTTGAAGGGTCTGCTCTTAGCGAGCTTACTGTTGATGACGCACAACAGGTTATGAATGCTGTTATCGCAGCAATTGATGAGACTGTTGGGTTTAATGTAGAGACACTTGACGTTTCGATTGGATAGTGTTATAATATAAGAGAGATGTCAGAGTGTAGCTCAGCCAGTTAGAGCGCCATATTTGGGCTATGGAGGTCAGTAGTTAGAATCTACTCACTTTGACCAGATTTTATTATGGGTAAATGAAAGGGTAAGATCATGCTAAGTAAAGACGAGGGTTACGGTATAATAGGAATGCTGGATACAGTCGTAGAGGATATAAACAGAACGCAGAGTGCTTTATATGCTGTTCTTGATGGCAGGTTCGGGAAGAAAGACGAACCCAATCTTGCGGATATATTGAGAGTAACTAAGGCTGTTAGTGCCCTTCCATCTATAATTAATAGGTTACAGGATGAAAGTAATGATCCTAATGGTTCGTTTGGGGCATAATAATACGAGTATTGGTGGTGTAATGGTAGCATAGCAGGTTGTGATCCAGTCGGTTCAGGTTCAAATCCTGGCCTTTACTCCAAAAATAAATTATGAGCAAAGAAGAAGAGAGAACAAGAATATTTAAGGCATTCGGCTGGGAGATAATCATAGACGAGCGTATTAAGATTAAAAAATAGCGGCGTAGCATAATTGAACTAATGCTCTGGCCTTTCAAATCAGAAGATGTCGGTTTGAGTCCGTCTGTCGCTACCAATGGCTCTGTGGGGTAATGGTAAGCCCGTTGTCCTCTCAAGGCAGAAGTGAAAGTTCAATTCTTTTCAGAGCTACCAAAAGGAAATTATGTCATACACAGAGACACACGAAGAGATAAAGCATTTTTGCGATACCTGTGGAGAGCTTTGGGCGGTAAGTACTTGGAAAGAGGGTATGCTAGCCTCTGATACAACTAGATTCCATATGTGTCAATGTAAAGAAGATCACCTAGCGAAAGTTAGGGAGATGTTGAAACAGTTTTGGATAGCTTGGGATAGAAAACAAGACGAGACACTTCTCAAGATTTTCAAGGAACAAAATAACATAGTTGATTAAACTATCGTCTTATTATTTCAATTGTATATACTGTGATAAGATAATAGGTAGTAAGACAATGATGTGGGCAGGAAGAGGTAAAAGTTTTTATCATGAGAAATGCGCCACCTAAACTATTAATTGCTCTTGATTGTAATACAACTATAGCCTGCAAAGTTTTCATAGATACCCTAAACCTTGATGTAGGATATAAGATAGGAAGTTCTTTGCTTGCAAGCACAACATCTACTACATTAGATGCTTTGCTACGTAGTATTAGAAGTTCAGGGAAAACTATATTTTGGGATTCTAAATACTTTGATATCCCTAGTCAAGTATCCTCAACAATACACGCTATCAAAGATAGGGCCGATATGATAAGCGTTCATATACTTGGTGGTAGACAAATGCTTACAGAAGCCGTCACCGCTGCCAAAGAACATGGGACAAAGATTGTTGGTATAACAAGATTAACATCCAATAACGCGCTGTTCACGGCATTTTTAGATGCATCATTGGCATACCAATGCGGTATTAAGCATCTTGTATGTCCAATTGAGGATGTTAAAAAGATAAAGTCGTATACCCCAGCCGTGATAACTATCAGTCCAGGCGTAAGACCCGCATGGTATAATAGTAATGATGACCATATTAGTTTCTCTTCTCCCTCAGATGCTGCTGAAGCAGGATGTGATTATGTGGTTGTTGGGAGACCAATACTTAATAGTAAATGGGGATATAGAAACGCAACTAAGATGGTATTGGAAGAATTAAGTGCTCCTGTAGCCCAATTAGGTAGAGGCACTACCTTCAAACAGTAGAAGTTGAACGTTCGAATCGTTTCAGGAGTACCAAATGAAATGGATATAACATGATAGTAGTAGCGTTTTCTTGTGCTCATTTGATGGGAGAGGGAGCTAGGTTTATGCTCCTTGAAGAAGGAGAACAGATTGACTACTCCCCAATTAGGGCGCTTATCCAGAGGCTAATGATGAGTCCTCCTGATGCTGTAGTAAATTTAGGCGATTTTACCGAGCCTGTATATGATTTAGACACAACATCGGTAGTAGAGGCTCTTCTTCCTGAGTATAGGCAGTTAAAGAAAGTTACTAACGTCTATGAACTCAATGGAAATCATGACGCGGGAGTTAATAAGTTAAATAGTATCACCTTAGATGGTGTTGTGTATGAGCATGGAAATAGGCTAGTACCCTCTAGTATGAGTAAGACAGAAGAATATATAAAAATATTACGAAGGTCTGCTGAAGAATGGGGGCCTAAGCTAGTACATGGACACTCACACTACCCTAATGAGGGATGGCCGTTAGATGTAGGGAGTATTACCTACTCTAGTACATATGGTCTCATCGTTGATGGGGAAGAATCGAGTATAATAAAGATAGAGTAAGTGGGCATGTGGCGGAATGGTATACGTAGCAGACTTAAAACCTGTAGTCTTTAGACATAAGGGTTCGACTCCCTTCTTGCCTACCAACTTGACAAAAGCCACTAGGTGTGGTATAATTGAAATGTGGGAGTGTGGTGGAACTGGTATACACAACGGTCTTAGAAACCGTACGCTTGGCGTTGTAGGTTCGACTCCTACCATTCCTACCAATTGAATATAACTAGTGTTTCTCTACTAGCACTATAAAGGACAGAAGTAGAGTGGTGTCCGAAGTGCGTCTATTTTGAGACGCTATAGGGGTAATGTTTCTTAGTAGGCATTCAAAACTTATACTAAGTGGCGGAGGGGTGGAGATAGTATCAATACCCCCTCCAATCTTGCGCTGGGGAGGTGTGCATGGACTTTGCATGATTGCCTGTCGAGCAGTAGGTAGTGGGTTCGATTCCCATGCCCAGCGCCATCTTAAATATGTTATAATAGAAATATGGCAGCAAAGAAACCAAAGACTAAAAAGATATCCACGAGTAGAAACAAAGACGGTAAATTACGTAAGATGCGTAAGGCCACAAACCTACGCGCTATTAGAAGACAAGCCCGAAAGATTATGGCTACTAAGCTAGGACGTAAGCTTACTAAGAAGGAATTGGTTCATCACAAGGGAAGTTCCTTTGCAAACACTTCTAAGAATCTTAGGGTTATGTCGGGGAGAAAAAGTCATGGACAAACGCACCCAGGAATTACAGGATCTGGCAAGGGCTAGATATAATGAGTGACGCGGTACTCCCATCCGATATGTGTCCTGTTACCTCAGGACAACTTCAGGCAATGGAGTATTCTAAAAAGATGAAGGAAAAGGGTAAGCTTTGCCTCATATGCCAACACACAAAACTATACTGTAGATGTAAGAAATAAATTATGTGGGAGAGACTAGTAGACTTTGCGATGGGTGCTATGTTTGTAGGAGCAGCCCTTATTACATGGGGTCTTATTGCTTTTGTTGTAGGGATAGCAATTATATTAGCGTTTTAGAAGGGAGAGCAAAATGACAAAGGATAGAGGAACTATACTTAACCCAGTTTATATATCTAAACTGGGGACAACTACTGTAGGTGTAGGTGCTTTTAGCCTATTATTTACAGCGGTTGGTATATGGATACTGGATATATTAGGGCTGAATGTTTGGGTCGCCCACACTATAGGCGACTTCATCGGCCTAATAGCAGAAAGAGTTTAATATGTCAGAAACAAACATTACAGTTGTCCTAACTACCGGAGAACGTATTACAGTCCCCCTAAATAGGTATAAGGTTCTACCAAATGGAATAGTTGTCCTTAATGCAGACAAAGGCAAGTACACGATTTTTTCTATAGGCGTTGCCTATATCTTTCAGGAGAAGATAGATGACGAAGAAGAAGATAAGAAGGGAACGTAAAAGAAAGCACACTTGCTTTGACTGCGACCCTAACATAAAATATCATAAGTCTGAGCTAAAAAATAGAAAACGAGTCCCTAGATGCTTTGATCATGCAGAGGAATATGATCAGAAGAACTCTTCTACATGGCCCCCCTGTCCTAAGTGCGGGAGTGAGACAGAATTTGGGACAATGCATTGGAACGGATCAGTTAAAGGGACGATAGTATCCTGCGATGACTGTGATTTCGCAGACGATGCCTTAAACCATTTTGATAGGGTTGATATTAAAATTATCGCTAGCCCTATAGAAAAGGAAAAATAATGCCAGCTTGTTACGACTGTAGAACAGACTTTGAGCCTGGGCATACGTGTCCATCGTCCTTTCGTTGGTGCGATAAAGGCAAGCATGGTACTTATAATAGGAACTTTATATGCCCCATGTGTATGACTGAAGAACTTCTTCGCCTTAAAGGATGTATTCAAAACGAGATAGACGCGGCCTCTGATGGTGGTAATCCTAATATAGCGTTGGTTGCCATACATGGGATACTAAAAGGATATTTTGTAGATGCGAACGGAGTGACAGTAAGATAATGTACGGCTTAATAGACGAACTTCAGGATTTACAAAAAGAGCGCGATGAATTAGCAGATAAATTTCGAAAATTTAAAGAGGTGGTGTGGAATTTTATTGATTTTACACCGCATTGTGGAGACGAGAATAGGTGTTATACATGTGGCGCACAGTGGTATCCTAACAAATGTAAAGACACATGTTTAGCAAAGATTATGTTCCGTGTCACTAAAGAAGTTGATAGTTCATCTACTGTGTGGTTGGAGCTTACCGATGATCTTGATGAAGTAAGGAGTCTTTTGAAGGATACCCGCGAAGCCTTGAAGCATACAGGGGCATGGTGCCCTTGTAATCCTAACTGTAATGGATGTAAGGAGGCCAGGAATCTTCTTATAGAATGGGAGGAGAGTACAAATGGCTAAAGCTAAGAAAAAGACATTACGAGAGGCTCTTGATGAAACTACTACTGAACTTGTGAAGTTACGTGAAGAATCTGAAAGACATCTTATGGCATTGAACAGCATACATAATTTCGCTGATGACCAGTATAAGGATGGTGTCTGTCTACGATGCCCCGATGATAATAGAAATGGCGATACTCATAGTACTGAGAATCCTGGGTGTTGGGCTAAGGAACTAGATAGGATTCTGTGCCTATACTAAAGCCACCAATATACCTAGACGATGCCTATAGAAAAATACACAAAGGCATAGATGAACTAGGTGATGGTAGTGATGCCTCTTTAAAAGCTCTATCTAAGATATCTGCCAAAATACCCGCTTGGTTAGAGGCTCACCTAAAAATGGAGCATACTATACCTTCCCCCTCTTCTGTAACAGAATGTCGTTACAAACTATGGCATAGAGCGAAGAAATTTCCTACTGATTCTGAATCCCCGCGAGGGTGGAAGATTAGACGGGCTATGGGTATTATCTCAGAGCCATATTGGTTGGCTGTTTTAGAGGCGGGTGAGTTAGAAGCAGAGGCTTGGAGTACTACCCTACCCTGTGGGCCACATATGACAGCCCATCCCGATGCTGTAATCAAAGATAATTTTTTATTTGAGTTCAAATCTACTACAGGCGTCGGGTATAAGAGACTAGTAGAATCTTTGGCAGGGGTACGTACAGCAGAGTGGTCACACTATATGCAGGCTCAGCTATATATGTATGCTGCTAAATACGATTGGCTACTGTATTTATGCGCTCCACCTGACTTTGCCCTAACTCAGTCTATGATAAGGCAGCGGAAGAAGTATCGTGGGGTATATGAGTTACCACCTGTGTATTTAGAGTGGATACCACTAGAAGCTAGAGTAATTGAAGAAGGACTGGAAAGGGCCGAACGAATAACGGAGGACATTAAGAAAGATACTCCACCACTACGCGAATATAATGGCGTAGAGTTTAAGATGGATGGGAAGACTAGAACGTTCCCCTGCGGGTACTGCCTGTATCTTAAAACATGCAATAAGGGATTAGCTAATGATTATTTTGAAGGACGAAGATTGTACGATTGAACAAGAAAGAGCGCATGAATGGAGACTTATAGATAAGTTGTACCCCAAGGATGTATATGTTTGGGGTAGGTGCTTATATTGTGAGTGTGTAAGACTATTTAAATATGCCATGCCTAGAAAGAGGGATAAGCTATATGCCACTACCTTTAATGAGATAGATGGGGTTATAACTAACGTAGTAGAAACTAATGGTGAGAGCTTCTTTGAGGCAGAAATTAGAAGACGGAAAGAAGCAGAATTAAGATACTTTAAGCGTGACAAGGAGGTATTAAGTAGAGAATGGTTTCTTTAAGAGATTTACTTAATGGGTTTATTATAACCGTGATAGGTATAGGCATGTATAAGTTGGCGATATTTTTACTTTAAAGCACGACATAATAGGTGGAATTTTAGCAGTACTTTTATTAGTAGGGGTTAGTTATGGATTGGGAGACTCAGTTCAACGAGTGGTGGAAACTGACGGGGGAAGCGATCTTACAGATTTTCGAAACGCCGAGAAGCAAGTTGACAGAGAAAGAGTTAATGATGATAGGGTTTGGCGCTGGATACCGCCAATGCCAACGCCTACACCCCGACAAAACCCAACCCCTAGAGAAGTAGTACCTATCCCAGCCCCAACCTTTGCACCTGTATACACAGAGCATAAGGTAGTTATGCTAACCTTCTATGTTTGTCCTCCGTTTTGTTGGACTATGTATGGGGGTGAGATTGTATACGAAGGTGCTGCTGCTTGTTCATGGGAGATGAGTATAGGCACACGATTTATAATTGATGGGGATTCTACAGGTAGAACTTATACTTGTGAAGATAGAGGGGGAGGCCCATCTTATAATTGGGTAGACATATTCTTTAACTCTTATGAAGATGGGAGGCTGTGGAGGAATACAATTGAAGTATATCCTACTATAACAATAGTAGAGTAAGGAGAGTAAAATGGAATACGACGACACCGTTTATAATGCATACTTCGTCAATGCTGGGGAGCAATCCTTCTATAGAAGAGAATGGTACGAGCCAGAGGAAATAGGGCCTCTTGTAGATATTGTTATTGCTAAAAGCAGAGGTTCTGCTCGTTATCATTTGTGGAAACGTTACAAAAATGAGTGTTACTTAGATAATATACATGAAACCAAGATGACGACAAAACTGCTTGCTGTTCATATAGCAGGGCCAGCAAGATGTATTGCTTATAATACTAAAGACCCTGCCTACATTCTCTGGCACAGTAGATTACTGGAGTGTTAGAGGATGATAGAATTTGAATACACTTGCCCAGAACACGGGGACTTTAAGATAGAGGTTGCCCTTGGTGAAGAGATACCAGAGTGGTCACTATGTCCACATACAGAAGACCATAAGCATGAGACATGCCTGAACGAATACCCTTGTAAATATATGTGTATGATATCTAGCTCACTGAAGTTTACTACGAAATGATTGCTTTACTCATTATATTATTTTATGTTATAGGGTTTATTATATCCCTAATAGTGGGGGGCATTCTATTTAAGCATGAAGACGCATTTGTTATAGCCTATTCGTCATTATTTTGGCCCCTCGCTGCTCCAATAGTTATGGTACTATTTGGAGGGTCGTGGGTTGTAGGGCGTAGTCAGAGATGGTCAAGGAGAAGATGATTAATGCAATTAGTAACCAGCGCGTCCCCCATTATAAAGGCTGTGGGGAATACAAAGACGCTCATAATAGACACAGAAACTTCTTCACTTTACCCCCATCGTGATGGGAAGATACTTGCTGGTATAGGGGTGCGCCCACTGTGGGGAGAAGGGTTTTACCTACCCTTTCGCCACGATAATATAGTCCATCCTAACGCCCCACTGTCTGAGCTTATGCGCTTGTATGAGCTATTCCGTGGGCGCACATTAATATTTCATCACGCTAAGTTCGACTTGATGGTGCTTTGGAACGAGGGGTTGAACTTACTACAGGAAGACATCGTAGATACTCTCGTAACAGTACGACTAGTTCTGGAGGATTTGGGGAGTTACAAGCTAGAGAACCTAGCCTTCAATCCAAAAGTACTTAACTACGCATTTGCGAGGGAGCCTGGAACTGCCCTAAGAAAAATGGCGAAAGCTATGGGTTGGGGCTATATGGATAAAGAAGAAGAGTTCCAAATGCAGTTCAATAAAATACCAGCAGAGGTAATCTATGACCCATATGTAAAGTATGACCTACGATTTCCAGATGAGCTATACACACGTTCTATGAGACTTATAAAGGAACGTGGGCTAGAGGAACTTCTTGAATTAGAGAAGAAGGTCACTAAGACTATGTTCTGGATGGAGCTTAGAGGGTTTCACATGGACGAGGCGTACATCGCTTCTGAGTTAAAGTCTCTAACAGAGTCTCAGGATAGGTTTGAGGAAGAGGTTTATAAGGCTGCTGGTAAAGAGTTTAATCAGAGAAGCAACAAACAGCTTGGTGAGATATTTGAGTCGTTTGGGGTATATTCTCCTAAGCTTACTACAGGCGGCAAGAACAAAGATAAGCAGAAACCAGCATGGGATAAAGATGTACTAAAGAAATTAAAGCATCCGCTAGCTGAGAAGATTATTAAGTATAGAACTGTTAAGAAGTACAGGGACTACTATGACAACTTCCAGTTCTTCATGTGTGAGCATGGAGTTATTCACCCATCCCTACAGCAGGCAGGGGCACGTACTGGTAGATGCTCATGTCGTGAGCCTAACCTACAGAACATCCCTGTGTTCGGGGGAGATATAAACCCTGTAACAGGAGAGAAGTACTCTGAACTTGAGGCTTCGTTGTATGGTAAAGTTAGAGACGCCTTCATTGCTCGCCCAGGATGTTTCCTATTTATCCCTGACTATGCTCAGATTGAGCTACGTATATTTGCAGACTACGCAGATGAGAAAGACCAGATGAAACTATTTGATTTGGGGCTGGACATTCACGCCATGGTAGCGCTGTCTGCATTTGGTAGCATGCCTACTAAGGGAACAGAAGAGTATAAGTTTAGGAGAGTTATTGGTAAGAACATTGGATTCGGGCTGAGATATGGCCTGGGTGCTACTGGGTTAGGTAAGAGAATAGATAAAACTAAGAACGAAGCACAAGGATTCAAAAATAGATACTTCGAGCGTTTCCCTAAAGTCCGCCTGTTTATGGACAAGGTACAACAGGTATGCATAGAGAGAGGGTATGTTAAGAATAGGTGGGGCAGACGACGTTACCTACCCTACGACAAGAGCTACATAGCAGTCAACTTCTTAGTACAGGGTACAGCAGCAGATTTAATGAAGGATGCTCTATGGAGAGTTGATGATGCTTTGGTAGGATTAATGGCCCAAGTACTACTGACCATTCACGATGAGCTTATAGTAGAAATCCCATATGAAGAAGCAGAGGTAGCTATACCTATTATCATGCGGGAGATGGAGTACCGCGACAAAAGCAAGATACGTGTGCCCATCACATGTGACCCCTCGTGGTCTCCTACTAGCTGGGGCGCTAAGAAATCTATGAGCTGTGATACATGCTCAGGCAAAAGAAAGCTCTTTAGCGCTTCCGAAGAGGATATGCTTGTGTGGTTGTATAAGAATGATATGGATAAGTTAGACGGTATCACATCTAAAGAATGTAAGGATTGCAAAGGCACAGGCTATGACATTACTAAAATCACCAGACCAGTTTAAAACAAAGACAGGACTAAATAAATCAAAAGACTGGACAGACTATCTCTTTGCTGCTATACTGAGAGAGACGGGAAACAAGTGGAAGCCATCTAAGAATATAATTTCGCTTTGGTCTCGCGTCTTAAAGACTAGGATAGACAGTGAGGTTAATCCTTTTGTGTTCGCCCTGATGATAGATACTATAGCTCTAGGATGGGGCAAGCACGGGTATTTAACACCTTGGCAACTTACAGCGCCTGAGAATATATTCAGGTTCTTTGTCGGTAGGAGTTGGTGGTTTTGGAAAGCTGTGTGGTTCAGTAGATATGCAAAGGGCGATAAAGAAACCTCTCTGTATATAGAGTACCTTATAAAGTCAGAAGTAGCTCATGAGATGAGTGACGGAGTAGAAGGTAAGAATAACGCTCTTCAATCTTGCAAGCGCATATTGCAGGGGTTCGAAGAGAAAGTAATTGAGAGACGAGAAGGAGATGCGCCCTCATTCGAGTTACACTGGGTGAAGGAGAAATACAGCGAATGGAACAATTAGTACTAGAAAACAGATTACTGTCATCTATAAAGACAGTTGAGGATTTATTACTTTGTCAGCAGGAAGGCGTAACAAGGGAGACATTTATAGTAGCAGTCCCTAATCACGGGGATATATGGGAGTATATAGAAGAGCATGCACGGAATAATAACGCGCTACCAACAAGATCAGATATTACAGCAATATACAAGTTTGACGCGACAGAACCTGGAGACCTTAAAACGTACATTAGGGGGGCGAGAAGTGCTGAGATTGCTGCAAAAGCACGTACCCTCCTCGTCAACAAAGCCGATGGATTGGCAGGGAATCCTGAGACAACCATCCGTGATATCATCCTCGGATTATCAGGTCTACAAGCCTCAGGTAAAAGAAGAGAACTCTACCTCGATAGGGACTCTACAGAAAGGATGGAATATTTTGAAGAAGCCCGTAGAGCGCTTACCGAAGGCGGTATCCTTGGTATTCCAACGGGTCTTGCAACCTTCGACAAGCAAGGACTTGGATTCAGAAAAGGAGAAGTCGTTGTCATCATCGGAGGAACAGGAGTAGGTAAGAGTTGGCTAGTTACCTACATGGCTGTTACAGCTTATGAGCATGGTAACAAAATCTTAATGATTTCCCCTGAACTAACTGATAAAGAGGTTGGTCAAAGGTTTGACGTTCTCCTAGCAAACCAACGTGGTGTTAAGCTGTCCAATATGAACATCATGTTGGGACAAGAAAACTATGTCAAGTACCAGAAATGGTTGGCGTCTCTTAAAGATGAGAAACGTTTTGGGGTTATTGATTCCTCAGACACAGGTAAACGATTAACCTTTATAGATATTTGGAGATATGTAAAAGAGTATCAGCCAGATATGTTGGTGGTAGATGGGTTACAGCTTATTTCTGGTAATAACGGAGGCAAAGAAAGGGGCTGGGAAGCCCTTAAAGAGGGTGTAGAGTACCTCAAATCTATGGCTGTGCAGGAAGATATAGTCATACTTATTGCCCACCAGCCTAATCGTGACGCCTCTAAGAAGAATGCTACTACTGCCCCAGGCTTGGAGAAGATTGGGTACTCTTTCGCAGTCGCAGAAACTGCTGATAGGGTTATATCTATTGCCCGTGTCCCTGGTAAGGAAATGTTTAGACAGTATATTGTTCCTAAGATTAGAGCAGGGGCTACGATTATAGACACAAGGATGCTGTTTTTTGATGTGGACTGTGGGAATATACGAGAGGAAACTTCTGCTGAAAAATACAGCGCGACTGACTTCTAGCTATTGACAAAAGCTCGAAAGTGTGGTATAATGGTATTGACAGGTAAAAGGAGAGAGCAAGCACATGCCAAGAATTAATGATTGTGATATTGATGTCGAAGATGTCCTTGTAGCACTAGACATCGAAATAGTAGGGATGAGAAGAACTTGGATAGATGCTCTCTGCCCTATCCACGGCGAAACTAATCCTAGCTTTAGTATTAATATTAATAGCGGGACGTGGATTTGCAGGCATGAAAATCTAACAGGAAATATAACAGACCTAGTTTCGTATGTAAAAGAATTTGAGAAAGAAGACTCTTTTATTTGGTTGCGCGGATTCAAACCAAAACAATATTCAAGCTACGATCTACTAAAGAAATTAATCGGTACGAAACCAGACGAGAGAAGCGAGGAACTAATTAATTGGATTTCAGAATTCCATGAGCTACCAACAAACACTATGACTAAGTATTGGTTTGAGCGCGGGTTTACCTCAAAAACTATGCATGACTTTGATGTAAGATATGATGACGAAAAGAAAGGAATTGTTTGGCCCGTTAAAGATTCAAGTGCTAATATCATAGGCTTTATTCGTAGGCATCTACCAGGGATTACACCTAAGTACAAGTATCCTGGTGGTTTTAAAAGATGCCTATTTCCAATAGATAAATTTCAGAATGGCCCGTGGGGAGCTACTCTTGTTGAAGGGCCTTTAGATGCCATGTGGTTACATCAATGGGGCGCTGCTCATGCACTAGCAATGTTAGGCAGCGGTTTGACACAGGATCAAATTGACTGGTTAAACAAAAAAGTAGAGTGTGTAACAATCGTACCAGACAATGACGCAGCAGGAGAGTCAGTAATAAAAACACTTAAGAATCAATTATCAAGATTAGAATTAAAAGTAGCTAGAGTTCCAAAGAAATATAAAGATATTCAAGAGGTTCCTGTTAAAGAGATAGGAGGTGTACTTAAAAACAGGAAGTCAATTTTTTCAATATAGGCACAAATAATTACGAGTAAAGGAGAATCAGAGATATGCCAAGAATCGGGACAGATGGATTACCACCACAGGGAGGTGGCGGTGGAAAGTTTATCAACCAAATCATGCTTAAGGAGGATAAGGAGAAGTCCGTATTTCGTTTTATAACGGACTTTAATGACTTCTACTACGAACGATATCATAGGAATATGGTTGGTGGAGAGTTCAAAGGGTACAAGGTTTGTGTACGAGAGGCGTTAGGACAGCCCTGTGAGCGCTGCTCACGTGAAGAGCCTACCTCACTAAGATTTTCTGGTTGGGTGTTTGAAAAGACACACTATTACAGAAAGTACTTTGAGTTTAAGAACGTAGAGAAGAAGCTCATAAAGGATGGGGATATCTGGAGACTAGATATCAATGCTCCTATCTTACTGGAAGCAAGCATCATGCACTTCAATCCTCTAGAGTTCCGACAGGATATGTATGGTACACTTCTTAATCGGGAGTACTCTTGGATTAGGGTTGGTGAGAAGGGCTCTAGACGCCCTACATATATGCTAGAACCCGAACCAGAATCAGAATATCCAAAAGATTTAGTAGAACTTAAAGAGACTCTTCCTGATCTTGAGGATATCGCACTTGGAAAGGTCACTACTTTAGATGGTGAGCCCTCACAGGTGAAGGAATACAAGACAGTAGCAATAGAAACATTTGGTGCTTCGGCAGAAGAAGAGCCTGGGTTTTAAGGAAGGAAATATAATATGTCGGTAATAGTTAGATTTAAGAATAGCGCTGGATTTCAGTCGTTCTCAGAAGGAAGAAGTTGGGCGTGGGACAAGAGTGTATTAACAATTTATGATAGGAGAGGAAAGAAACTAGGCTACTTTGACGAGCCAGAAAGTATTGCATCGGTATCCACGGGAGCCGATTCTAGTGTTATTGCAACAGATACAAAGCCTCTATTCATCAACTTCATCCTTGATGAAACAGGGTCTATGTTTAGTGTCTTGGATGCTACCATAAACGGATTTAATGAGTATATCCAGGGATTGAAGGGTAGACCCGCTAAGGAAGTTGAGGGATTGAGATTCACCCTGACACAGTTTAACAGCAACAAAGTACAGGTTGTTCAGAATTCTGTGAGACTCAGCAATGTAACTAAACTTACTCGACAGAACTATAGACCTAATTACGCAACACCTCTATATGACGCTATTGGTCAGACAATACAGGCGATGGAGCGTGAATCTGGTGGGTCAAACGTTCTATGTGTAATTCAAACAGATGGAGAGGAAAACTCCTCTCGTGAGTGGGATAGGCAGAAGATATTCAATCTAATTAGCAAGAAGCAGAGAGAGGGTTGGACGTTTGCTTTCTTAGGCGCAAATCAGGATGCGTGGGAAGCTGGTGGTGCAATGGGTATCCCAATGGGAAATACTATTTCTTATCGACATACCCCATATGGTACAATAAATGTTATGCGTAATCTTGTAGGAGCTACAGCGTCATACACAGCTACTGGTGGAGCGCCTACAGCAGATCTTTTCTCAGGTAAAATAGATATACGAGACGAGGACGAGACTACAAAAAAGAAAGGTTAGGATATGCCATTAGTTGATATAGAATTAGGAATAACAGTACCCTATCCCGACAACAACTACGCGAACGTACGTCCTACGATAAGGTTTTCTGGAATTGACCCTGACGGTGATATAGAAGCTCAGTTAAAGGCTTGTGCGGAAGTATATATGAAAGCTGTTCCTATCGTAGAAGAACGACTAATGCAGGAAGCTGCAAACCTTACTTCAATGAACTTTGAAGGTATCGGGGTAGCTGGTGCTTTTGCGGCTTTTGAAAAGCATACTAATGATCAGGTAGCGTTCATTATTAAAGAGATGACGAGACATCAGAAGGTACTCAAGGATAATGGACTAGAAGAGAAACCAGAGAAAAAGAAGAAGAAAGGCAAGTAGTGGGACTAGAGGAATTCGGGAAGAGATTAGATAAAGAGGCTAAAGCTAAGGTAGCTTTTAGTCCTGACGACGAAATATTTACTTTGCCGGATATCCCATTGGGGATTCCTGCCATCGACACTATGTTTGGTGGTGGGATTCCCCGTGGTAAGACGTGTATAATTTATGGAGCCGAGTCTAGTGGTAAGACGCTGTTAGCTCAGCTTATAATATCTGCTGCTCAGAAGGAAGGCGGCAATGCAGTATTCTTAGATATCGAGCATACATATGACCCTAAATGGTTTGGCCTAACAAATATTCAAACAGACGACCCTAACAAATTACTTATTGTACGCCCTAAAAATCTAGAACATGCATTTGATGTGATGCACACAACCCTTTTAGAGCAACAACCCGATGTATTAGTACTAGATTCCATAGCGTTTTTGGTTGCCCAAAGAATCATGGACACTAAGATGGAAGATAGTGATAATATGGGGCTTGAGGCTAGAAAGATAACTCAGGGTATAAAGAAGCTAACGTCCCTAAACGTAAGAACAGCGTTCATAGTTATAAACCAGATACGTATGCAATTAGGCGTTGTGTTCGGTAATCCTGAAACAATGCCTGGGGGTAAAGCGTTGAGAAATGCGGCCTCTCTTATTATAAGATTGCGTAGAGGTAAGTGGTTAACTGATGCTTCTGCCGAAGCTGGCGAAGAGGATATGTCTATATCATTAGACGATAAGAAAGACTCTGCGCGTACAGGCTTTATGCTAAAGCTACGTGTGGAGAAGAGTAAGGTTTCTGCCCCGTGGCAGGAAGCAGAGCTTAAGTCCTACTTTGATGGGACGATTGACCCTCTAGGGTCATTAATTAACATGGCTATCCGTAAAGGATTAATCACGGGTAAAGCAGGATACTACTCTGTATTGGGTGACGAAAATAAAATTCACGGGATGCCTAACCTAGAGAAGCTTATCAGAGAGGACGAGGAATTGAAAACAAAGCTTACGGAGATGGTTACTGATGTCGGATAGAACTAGTGCGTATATCTGTAATAGAATAGTTCATATTATACATGAGCGATGCAATGATGGGTGGTACGAGAAGAAGATGCTCATCGCAGATGTACTTAACTTATTTCAAGAGTATGACTTTAGCATAGACCAAGCGTTCTGGAAAGAAGAGGAGATCGAACTTATCAGGCAGTACGATGTGTGTCTAATCTGTGGAATTGTGGATTGTGATAACTCACGTTGTGATGACAAGTATGATGAGTACGAAATAGAAAGATGATAATAACAAAAGTATAGGAGGGAGCATGGGATTTTACATAAATACAGATAAAGTTACCGCAGACAGGAATATAAAAGAGGCAGCTAGACGTGCTGCATTAGTCTTTGAAGAGGAGAATTGGACTTACTCTGATGGGGCAGGTAATTATGTCCCTAATATAGGGGCTATAAAAGAGACTATAAGAGATCTTATTGATATTATAAATATTGGAGATAGGGGTGCTGCGTCTACGGGTAGAATCTTTATTCAACCAGACGATCTAGTTGGCTATAGTATACAACTTGAGATAGGCTCCTTAACAGAAGAAGAATTATGTAGTGTTAGACGATAACCAATTAACGGTCTTAACTGACCCTCATAGAAAGGTTATGGATGCCTTAGAGAAGATGGGTGTCGGACTTATGGAGGAGGTAGATTTTCCCCCATATAGGGCTGACCTGTATTTACCCGACTACCACGTTATTGTGGAGATTGATGGGCCTCTTCATAATACGCGCAGAGACCTAAAAAGAGATGTGGAGTTGAGAAACGAATATGGGTTAATGACGTTTAGAATATCCAGTAGGAATATTTCGCTTACGCATTGGGCTGGCCCATTAAGAGTATTCTTAGACGCTGCTATAAACGATAGAGATGAAAGGTGGGAAAAAGCAGAGCTTAGAGTGCCCTGGCTATAGGTGATATTACAACTCGATGATGCTCGTAACATTATCACTCTACTAGATATTTGCGAGAGAGACTATAATTTTAGACTATTAGTAGAGAAAGAGCTTAAACTTCTAGGAGTAGTGAGAAACCTCACTAAGAAAACGAGAGACCTCATCTCCAAAGGAGTCTTAGCCAGCATTGGTATGTCTCTTAATTATGAGATCGAGGAAGATCACACCCTAGAAGATATGATTATTGATAAAGAGCAGAGTACAGAAGATATAGTTATGAAAAAGATTGATACCGAGAAACTGTTTACATCTTTAGAAAGATTGCCCCTTCTATTAAGGGGGGTACTTGCCCACAGATTCGGTCTTGTAGGGTACACACCAAAATCTTATAAAGAAATAGGTAGCATATATCTCTTACATGTAGATGATATTAAGGAAATGGAGAAGAAAGCATTAGTTCTATTAAGAGTGTATATGTCCGACGAACTTATGGTTGATGATTATACAGGTGCTATAGCTTTACTTTTGGCGATATCGTGGGGAAGGGAGGATGAATGTTAGATGACCCAAGAAAGGTTGCATCACCCACAAGAAAATCTAAGATATCAGAGTTTCTAAATATAAAGAGAGTAGAGAAGACTCTGCATGGGTATGATTGGTTTATGCCCTTAATGAATAAGGCGTTGGAACGGGGGCAATCGTTCTGGGAAGATCCTAGAACATACTTTCGTGCTAGTAGTGCGGGTGAAGAATGTATTAGAGCACTTACGTTTGAATTAGCTGGGCATAGAGTTCCGTTTGAGGCCAGAACATTACGTATCTTTAGTACGGGAAACTCCATTGAGGATACTGTTGTAGACGCTATGCGTAAGGCTAATGTCTTTGTGGACGAGCAAATTAAGCTGAAGTATGATGACCCCCCTATTAGAGGGAAGGCGGATGTAATTATACGCAACCCTACCACTAACCAGAAGTACTTGGGGGAGATTAAAAGTATTAATCAAAACGCATTCACTAAGCTTGAGGACAATGCTACGCCAATAATGGCGGGAGAATCGAAGCTACTTGACACTCAACGGAAGTATGTGGTACAATGGAATTTGTATGCGTGGGCTGACTCAATCGACCTTGATACAGGATTCCTGCTATTTGAGGCTAAGAACACTCAGGAAGAGAAAGTGGTTTGGTTGCAGCGTGATAAGTCACTACTAGAAGATACTAAGAAGAGACTAACTAAAGCGCTTTCGTATGGGGGTGATATAGCTCCGCGTACCAAGGAGTTTGACCCAAAGAAACCACGAAGTAAGTGTGGGTGGTGCCCACGAAAATACCTATGTAAAAAGATGACAATGAAGAAGTATACGTATGATAAAGTACGTGCACTCGATAAAAGTTTAAGGGGTGATAGATGACAGGAAAAGAAATATTTGATAAAGCAACCGCCGCAGTAAACTCAAAAAACTTGCCTCAACCAAGTAAACCTGAGAGTAAAGACCCTGAGTTTACATTTCCCGAAGACCCTAACCAACTAAAGAGTATAGAAGTTGGGCAATGGATGTTGAGGCTTACTAGTTACCTAGTTTATGCCATTAGACTGCTAGGATTAGTAGACAGCGAGCTAGTAGGTATATCCTCAGAGTACAAATTGGCTAACAATAAGTATCTACGTGAGGCTAGAGAAGACATTGGGGGTAGAGTTACAGCCGAAGTAGTGGAGATTGGTGTGTTACGAGCACACCCTGATCTAGAGCCCCTGTATAGTAGGCAGGTAGAACTGAACGCCATTAAGGTGCAGCTAGAGGCTAGGATTAAGGTATATGATCAGGCGTATGCAGCTATGAGTAGAGAGATAACACGTAGAGAAGTAGAAAAGAGGTAAGATGTCTGTTTATTACTTATCCCTTGTAGAGGCGGCTCAAAAGGTACGAAAAAACTCCTTATGCAAAACTCACGTAGGAGCAGCTATACTGTCATCACCAGGAAGAATATTTGCAGGAACTAATATGGAACAAAAATTTCATTTTTCTGTGCATGCAGAAATTTCTGCTATAGCACATATGATATCTGGTGGACGTAGTACTTTTACTGAAGTAGTATTAATATCTGACAGAGATAATTTTACACCTTGTGGGTCGTGTATTGATTGGTTAATGCAGTACGCAGAAAATGAATCTGTAAGTATTACTGTAATTAGCAATGGTAAGAAATCCATATTTAAACTTAAGGAATTAATGCCTTATTACCCATATTAATAGGAAGGGAGATTATGAATAGCAGCGAGAGATTTAAAGCAATATTAAAGAGAATAAGTGATACACACGATAAGAAACAGGCAGATTATGGGACGAGTGAAGATCCCTTTGCTAACATATCTGCGTCAACAGAGTTTGGAATAGAACCTTGGGTAGGTACTGTCCTTAGGATGAATGATAAAATGACACGTATAAGAAGCTTCATCAAGAACGGGACACTTAAAAATGAGAGTATACAAGATTCTCTTCTTGATATTTGTGTATATGCAGCTATTGCTCTTGTTAAGTATGAGGAAAGTGTAGAAGATAATTACGACCATCTATGTGAATGGGGATCTCACGAATTTAATGAGAACCTCCTGAATATATACGGTGGCCCATGCATAAACTGTGGGGAGGACTATACCGAGCTAATAAGATTACACGGGAAGGGGTTAGCATGAGCGCTATAGCATTAGATATAGACGGAGTTCTCACTAATTTTGCAAAATCCTTCTCGCTTCTTTGTAATAACATTGATGACAGCGCTCCTATATTAAAAGATCACGATGATGTACAAGATTGGGATTGGCATGCTTGGTATGGTTATCCCGATCTAATTGAAGCTGCATGGGATAGGGTATTCGGTAACTGGGGAGAGGGTCAACAGTTTTGGTATAAAATGTCCCCCCTACATGACCTGTCATACCTCGTACAAAACTACAGGAAGTGGCCTGCTTTATTTATAACCAGAAGAGACGGAGATACGGCTTGGTTTCATACTGTTAAATGGTTAGAGAAGCACGGTATAGAAGAACCCCTGGTATATAGGACAGTATCTGGAGAGGAAAAGGTAGATGTATGCAAGAAGTTTGGCATAAGAATACTGATAGATGACGATCCTAAAAATGTCATTAGAGCGGTAGGCTCAGGTATAGATACAATAATGCCACTATATCCTTACAATACTGGTAAAGTGAGCCCCAATTCCCAATTACACATAGCAAAAGACCTAACTGACGCATTGAAGATAGCAGAAAGGATCAGAGGAGGATGATACTGTCTGATAAAAGTATTAAGTTCAATGTCTACGACTGCAATCTTATTGAACCATTCGTGGAAGAAAACTTACAGCCCTCTTCATATGACCTAACTCTATCACGTAGAGCGTGGAAATATAAGTCTAGATACTTAGGGTGTATTGATCCTACTAATCCACCATCTGCAACAGTACCTAAAGAGGTAGGAGAATATTTTGTATTCGATCAATTGAAGATGTTCCCAGGTGATTTCATCTTGTGTAGTACGCGGGAGAAAATAAATGTGCCTCCACACCTAGCTGCGAGGTTAGAGGGGAAATCTTCTTTAGGTAGATTAGGACTGATGGTGCATGTGACAGCAGGCTATATTGATCCTGGGTTTAGTGGATACTTAACCTTAGAGTTACATCATGTTGGGAAGATACCTATAATGCTAACGCCAAAGATGAGAATTTCACAAGTAACTTTTTATGAATTAACTACTACGCCCGATAGACTATATGGAAACAAAGAACTAAACTCTAAGTTCCAAGATCAGGGGAAAAACCCAATTCCGTATGCTTAAGACTTGTACGGCATGTAAAGAAGAAAAAGAGGTTGGCGAGTTTCATATTGATAGAAGTACAAAAGATGGACACCAATATAAATGCAAGGAATGTGAAAGAAAATATGGTGCTTCAGTTAAGTACGAAATATATCATAATGGTGGGTGGAAGGAACAAATACAGTTAGCTAGAAAATTTATTAACTCCATTGCTGCCGCAATAGGGTGTGAAGATTGTAGGGAGCATTTCTACAAGAATCCCGAATGCCTAACATTTGACCATGTTCGAGGTACTAAGAAATTTATCATTTCAACTTGGGGAGGATACAGTCTAAAATCATCAGTAGAGCAGCAATCTAAAGTGATGAAACGTCTTCAAGATGAGCTAAAAAAATGCTCCATAATATGTCATAATTGCCATGCTATAAGGACAAAAAGGGATTGGTATAAGCATAACCAAGCCCACATAGACAGACAAGCAGCAGAAAGAGAAAAACTAATTAATGCCTAAAATCATACCACAACTAAATACCGTAGCACAGGAAGTTTATGACAGGCGCTACGAACGAAATAAAGAGACGCCCAGTGATATGTTTATGCGCGTAGCTAAAGCAGTTGCTAGCTGCGAAGACAAGCCCGTAAGAACTAAGTACACCAATGAGTTCTACGAAATGATGGCGAAATTGGAGTTTCTCCCTAATACACCTACGTTACTTAATGCTGGAACAGGTCAGGGAGTGTCTAGTGCATGTTTTGTGCTCGTAGTAGAAGACTCTTTGGATTCTATCATGGAATGCCACAGGTTGTCAGGTAAGATTCAAAAATTCGGGGGTGGTGTAGGTTACTTTCTTGGGAAAATTAGACCAAGAGATTCCCTTATAAAAACTGTTCAGGGAAAGTCTTGTGGCCCAGTGGCACTATTAGATTACTATGATGCTCTTGCTAAACTGATTACCCAAGGAGGTATAAGAGCAGGGGCGCAAATAGGTATACTCCCGATAGACCATCCAGATATAGATGAGTTCATCACTGTAAAAGCTAAAGACCAAAGCAAGCTCTCTACCTTCAACCTATCGGTATCTATAACAGATAAGTTTATGAAGGACTATGAAAACGGGGAGAAGCATGCTGTAGATAGGATGAAGCTGATGTCTGAGGCTGCATGGCAAGGAGGGGATCCTGGGGTATTCTTTGTAGATACCGCCAATAAGAACAATCCTACTCCCTGGTTAGGTGAACTAGAAGGGACTAACCCTTGTGGGGAAGCTCCTCTGTATCATGCAGAAGCCTGTAACTTAGGTAGTATTAACCTAACAAAGTTCATTAATGACGAGTACACAGACTTTGATTGGGAGAGATTAGACGCAACTGTTTACCTAGCGGTACGTTTCTTAGATGATGTTATTACAACTAACAACTACCCCGACCCAATTATTACCGAAACTGTATTAAGGACGAGAAAGATTGGGTTGGGTGTCATGGGTTGGGCAGATTCTTTGGCTCTTTTAGGTATTCAGTATGATAGTGAGGCTGCTGTTACTCTTGGTAATAGACTTATGCAGCGTATAGATACCTGTGCTGGTAATGAAAGTGTACGCTTAGGAAAGGAAAAGGGGGTTATTTCCAAGGAACTTAACCTTAGGAATGCGACACGAACGAGCATCGCCCCAACAGGAACTATTTCTATCCTAGCAGGATGTTCTTCTGGTATTGAGCCCCACTACAAACTAGAGTATACTCGCACTATGTACGATCACGGTAAAGAGGTTAAGATGCATATTATCGAACCAATTGTGGGGCATCTTAAAAGTATTGGGTCAGACCTTATACCTAAAACTGCCCATGAAATATCTCCTGCGTATCATATAAGACATCAGGCTGCGTTTCAAGAGAATGTAGATTTAGCTGTAAGTAAGACTATTAATATGCCTGAAGACACTACACCAGAAGAGATAGAAGAGGCTTATGTAGAGCTATGGAAGCAGGGATGCTCAGGCGGAACTATCTATAGAGATAAATCTCGTGATGTACAGGTACTATCTGACACTAAAGAGGTTGCACCTGTAAACGGCAGAGAGAGATTACCTGACGATCATGCTGGTAGTATCCATAAGTTTGCGGTAGGTGGTCAAAAGGGGAGGATCATAGTAGGGTACTACCCTGATGGTAGGCTAGGAGAATTCTACATAGAAACAGAGAAGGAAGGTTCTACTGTTGCTGGTATGTATGATGCACTAGCGATTGTGGCTTCTCTAGCTATTCAGTATCACGTACCTCTAGAGGTATTGTCTGATAAACTTATAGGTATGAGATTCGAACCTTATGGTATGACAACCAATCCTGAGATCCCTACAGCTACATCTATCGTAGATTACTTGTTTAGATTCCTGAGGAATAAATTCGGGGACGGTAAAAAGGTTACAGGAACATCTGGTTTGTTCTGCCCTGATTGTACTAGTAAATTAGTATATGAAGAAGGATGCCTTAAGTGTGAGAATAAAAGTTGTGGATTTAGTAGGTGCTAAATGACAGAAGACAAAGATCCAGAAGGCGAAGCCTTTAGAAAGCTACAAACAGAACTACGAGAGCTACAAGATAGTGTCTTAAAGTTTTCTAGTACCACTAACTCAAAACTAAATGGTATGCTATTCTATATAGATGAGGTACTACCTAGTGAAGAAAGTAGGGTAGTAGCTCCGCGTAAAACAGAGTATGGAAGTTCCTTCTGGCAAGTAGTTGGGCTGCTACACGGCAATATAGAATTTAAAACCAAAGCAGAGCTTGCTAGGCATGTGTTAGGTGACAGAGGTAAACAAATCTCTAGACAACGCCTACAGGTTATACTAGAAAAAATAATTGAAGAAGGTCTAGCAGTAGACCCATTTCCAAAGAAAGTGAAGGTAGATGTTATTAGTAAAAAGTAAGAGTAAAGGAATAGTAGGGCTACTCATTAGCATTAATGCTATTCCCGCACAAGCAGATATAGTAACTCCAGGTAAACCTAGTATAGTAATACAATGGTGGGGAGTTGTTATTGTTAATGATAAATGGGAGTTTTTCCCATTAAATGATTTAGACCCTATTATAGAAGACCTTGACAAAGAGGAGTAGGTATGGTATAATGAATGCAGGAGAGTATTATGAAATCGCCAAAAAAAGCAGAGCAAGAGACTATTATTACCTTCGACAAAGAGGGTAGTAAGGCGTATATCTTTACATACGAAAAAACGTGGCAGTCTCACTTTACAAATAAACTAGGGCTTAAGCCTGTCGAAAATAATGGCGTGGGAGGTTTGTTTTTTGAGCTTCCTAAGACATGGATACGTAAGCCTCAAAGATCAAGAAGAAAGGTGGGTTAGTGTTTAATATACCTCGACAAGGCAATCCTAAAGAGCACCTACTAGATGAGCACTTAATATACTCTCATGAGTATTTAACAGAGAAACGAAGAGTTCTTTTCTTACGTGGGCCTATGATGGGACTACCTGTTAGAACAGATTCCTATGCGCCTGCGGGTGTTGCGGATGATATCTATGCCCTTAATGTTCAAGACTCAACTAGACCTATCTACGTTATTATAGATAGCCCAGGAGGAGATATTAGTGCTGGAATGCAGCTTTATGACATAATGAAATCTAGCAGAGCTACTATAATCACGGTTGGTCAAAGTTGCTCAAGCATGGCTGCTGGTATTCTGGCGGCAGGGGATATAAGATTAGTATTCCCAAATTCCTCTGTTATGATGCATCTTATACAGGCCAACCTTGAAGGCAATGTAGAACAGATAAAGATACGATCAGAAATGCTACAGCAAAGAAAAGAATCAATGGTTGACTTACTTATATCAGATGGTGCTACAGCCAACATCAAGACAAAGGACGGTAAACCACCAACCCCTAATAAAATACGTAAGAGAATACTAGAGGATATAGACCAAGAGATTTGGTTAGATGCTCGGAGAACAATTGATTACGGGCTTGCAGATCGTCTGGTAACACAGGAGGATTTGTTCGGTGAGTACTAAAGGAGACTTTGATCTTTACGATAACATATTCGCTAGGATGTACGATGAACGTATTATTAATATTTGCGGTGAAATAGATGAGACTAGTAGTGTATATATAGGTGCGAAGATACATACTTTAGCTAAGTTACCAGAAGATATAACATTATTTATCTCTTCCTTTGGCGGTAAAGTAGAACCTGCGGGTGCTATAATGCGTTCAATTAGAGACGCCCAAAATAGAGGGTGTAGAGTAATAGGAGAAGTACATGGGTATGCGATGAGTGTAGCCGCCGTTATTTTGCAAGCCTGTGATTTACGCTATGCATCCCCCGAAGATATTCTTATGGTTCATGGGGTTTCAAGCACTAGTTCAGGGGATATTAGAAACCAAACGGCGGATGTAGAACTAGCTAAAAGTCTTATGGATATACACGCTGACTTTTTCGCTAACAGAAACACATCAACCGAAAAACAATATAACGACAGGGTGTATTGGAGAGAACTTTTAGATGACAACTATCCCCACTTTTATTTTGGCGATGAGGCTCTAAAGGTGGGACTAATAGACGAGGTGATAATGTAATGAATAAAGAATTAAATTGTGAACAATGCGGTAAGGAAACGCTAACATCCCACTACGTATGTAAAAAGTGTGGGGCGTGGGTGTGCCTTAAATGCATAAACAGCGAGCATAGGGTATGTTTATCCTGTGTATCTGCGGCAATAACTAAACACGTATCCGATGCCTGAAGAAGATCGTAGGATTGAGGAGGTTCTTGAGGAGGAAGAATCTGGTGCTATAGAACGTTCTGTTATGCGACTACGAGATCGTATAATAAGAAGACGGAAGAAAGAGCGTAAGAGACAAAGACGGGGAGTTAAAGGCCCCGCACCAAAACTAAGAAGAAAAGATCTTTCTTCTGACTCAGGAGAGATAAATAAACCTGAGAAGAAAGCAGCAGGGAAGCAAAATGAAGACAGACCTAGAAAGTGGGTTTCTGTAGGCTGGTTAAGTGATGCTGTAATTAATAATTTTAAGAAACTCACGTTACAACCGTGGACGGACGCAGAAGCGTCTCAATACGAGAAAGGAGACCTACTTGAACTGTTTGATAAACCTCCTAGTAGTGGAGGTACGAAGTTGGGAGTCGTTCGTATTACCCAAACACCCTTCCGCATCAGAACGGATGAACTCACAAAAAGTGATCTCTCAGCTATGGGTTTCGATTATCTAAAAGCTTTTATGATAAAGTCTCCTGGCGGTCAGACAGCTTCTGAAATTGAAGAGGAATTTAAGAACAAGCCATCTAAGCTATGGGCTGTTCATTTTAAAGTAGAACAATTAATAGACCCTAAAGCACCTGTGCGTGGGTCTGTAAGAGTGGAGGGATAAATGCCAAAGAAAAAGAAGTACGCAGAGAAGAACATAATCGTAGAAGTACCAGAGGATGTAGAGTCTGTTACAACAGTCTCATCTACACTTGATGTCGAGGGGATTGTGACAACGCCTCCAGATGATGAGTCTGATGGAAAGGAGAGAATAGAAAACTTAGAGAGAGAAGTTGTAGACTTAAGGAGTGAACTAGAGGATCACGTACAGCACCTACCACTCCCAGGCCCTAGTACAACACCTAGACGCCACGATACTTATGAGGTTAGAGAGGATGGAGAGAAGTTGGCTCGAATAGCTAAGAACTTGTGGGGAGTATCAGGGAGATATGTGGAGATAGCAGCGCTCAATGGTATAACTGACGCTACTACTCTTACAAAGGGTCAGATACTTAAACTGCCTAAATAGATTGAGAAAAGGGGGGTTTAACTAGGGTAAAGTGAGCTTAGAATTGATTATAAGGGAGGTTTACTCCTCTCATTGAAGCGTTTATCTCCGTCCCACGGAGGACTGGTTTCTACTGCTTTATGTTCTGCTTTAGGACTAATCTTTTCAGCAGCCGAACGTGCCTCCTTTTCTTGCTGTATTCTATCTAATTCTTTGCGTATGCGTTTCTGTTCTGCGTTAAAACTAGAAGTTGTCACTGTAGGTGTTTGCCTTGAATAGCTTTAGAAACGTTGGGAGAGCAGCACCCGCTGCACCACGTACAATAGCTCCACCACCCGCGACCACCCACGTCTTCCAATCAGTAAGTGTACTCTCGTCAAAAGTAATAGCAAGTTGTAAAACAACAATACCTGCGCCAACGCTAGCGGCCCAAAATACTTCTTGAGCTTTCTTAAAGGTGTATTCCATTTTATCCTCCTGTAATAATGTTTAGTATAAATTCTCTTGATTCGGCTACTAGAAAAGGAGCAGACGCTACTAATATAGCGAAAGAAGTTATAAACCTTGTTTTCCATGTCATAATTTGATGTTCTACTTCAGCAAGTCTACCATTAGATTCTTTCAAATGGGAGTTTATCTCTTTAACGTCTTTGTGCATAGAGTTTTGCTTACCAATAACCTGTCCCAATAGTAGTGCTAATTTCGTCTCTTCTTCATCTGTCATAATTCTATTTTTCCCAGTTGCTTATCATACTAGCATACTTATTTTCTAAGATTTTATAGGCTTTTCTATCAACCAACACGAAACTTTCTTTTGGGTAGTATTTTTTAAATCTTTTTATAGCTGTCCGACCTTTTTGAGTCATGTAACCTTTTATTTCGTGCCATTCAACTATATCATCTTCATAGAATATTCTAAAGTCAGGAAGATAGGATCTTGTGCCTCGTTTAATTCCCTCAAACTCAAATCTAACTGGCTCATATTCCCACCGCTTTATTTTGTGCTCGCCCACTAAGAGATTTAAATATCGGGCGTAATTAGCTTCCCACGTACTACGGAAGTATATCCCTAAATCCTGTCTTATACCGCTCTTACTCCAACCTGTTGTTTTTACTAGCCCCAAGGCTATACGCCTCTTCATTCTATCCGAACTTTTTTGGTTATTCTCTTCTGTGACTACATGAGCACCAGGATCTTTAGTAATTTGTAACTCGTGAGCTTTACATGCTATAGAAGCAAACGACCTATTCAATTTGGCAGCGATAGAAGAAACCGCAGCTATAGATTCATAAGCTCCTTTTAAGTGTTGTATGTCGTACTCTGACCATGTACCAGCGGAAGTAATCTTCAGTTTATACGCCTTATTCCTAATAGAACTCACCGTTCTTTTTAGCTCTTTAGATATACTTTTAATAGTTCTATTTTGCTCGTAGAATCGTGTAAGATTACTTATGTCTGTATCTGACCATACTGCATTGCTCATAATACTATTATACCACTCCTGGGGTTTGGGTTACAGTAAGCACAGATTTATAGGCTTCCTATCAAGTAGATAGCAAGGTAAGGCATTCCCTCATCTGCTGCCGTATTTAATGTGGTGGTTCTAGAAAATGCCATTAATCGAATGATATCCCCTATTTCAAGAGTATTTATGTGGGAACTTGTTGCTCTTACGCCCTCTGTACCAGAATGTACTTGAATAGGCCCAAATGTGTGCGTGGGGGTAGTCGCAGAATTTACAGAATATCCAATGAATCTTGTTGTGGTAGTCGAGGTATCCGCAAATCCAACACCGTACAAAATAAGATAGATACCTGTACGCCGGACAATGATTCTGTTGGTGCTAGGACTTGCCCCACCTCCTGAGGTATCTATATCAATAGTATCAAGGTTAACTACTCTCCAAGCATTAGCGACGATAGATTGTGCTCCTGTAGCATCACTTACTGCCGCAACTATAGACGTACCTAAGTCCACTATATCTATACCTAGTGCGATAGAAGGATCACCTCTACGTAGAAGCTCAGTACTCCCCTCTAATTGGGTAAGACGCTGCTCTAATAGTTCTAGTCTATCACGCCCCATAGTTCAATCCTTGTAATTGTTGGCGGTACTCTATCTGACGAGCTAGTAGCTTCCCATTTGATGTGTAGCATAAACCTATGTACATCATGCCGATCAATTCTTCTAACTGCCCTACCATCTTCTACAATGGTCTTACCATACGTTGAATCAGACCCATTATCTGCGATACCCTTAATAGTCCACTGATCGCCACTAGCCATATCCTTTGTATGCACTACAACCTTAGTTAGTCTTGTTGGTGTTTCGAACACAAGCTCAGACATATATGCGTCCCCCGAAGTAACTACCTTATGCGTGTCCGCTCTAGATCTAAACGGGGAACCACGAGTATCTAGTACTATATAATTTAGATCATTACCGTTACCAAACCATAACGTGGGAGTAATGTAGGACGCGGATAAAGGTCTGCTTTGAAGGGAGACGAATAGCCCCAGCATATGGTCGTTATCTTGTAATGTAGTAGTACCAAGTATTTGCCATATTATATCTAAGGGATTTCCTGTAAGAGAATACCCACACATTATATTAACTGTTGTGCTTGAGATGTCGGGTTGATGTATAGCATATAGGAAGTCTCCTACAGGATGTGTTCCATGATGCCTACCACCATGTAATTCAGTAGAACCAGAAGGTGGAATCATAAACAAGCTAGTCTTAGAATCAATACCTATACTAATTGGTCTACGTCCAAGAGTGTAAAATAATAATCCCGAAGGGTGGGGTATAACTAATCCCCCATTCCAGGGCTGCATAGGTATATTTACAAAAGAACTCTTCCATACCCGAAAGTCTTCGAAGATAAGGCCAGATTTACCAGAAGCATTAAAGGAGAAAATTCCCTCTGGGTTTATAATAAAAACAGCCCCGCCTAATGATCTCATACCGCCAGCACGTTCGTTTCTATCACCGACCTCGAATACAGATCCCCAATTAGCATTGGTCAAAGGTGTAACATTCTTAGCCAATATTCTAATCCCACCATCATTAGTACCGTCTTGTACGCTTCCTATAAGCTGGAAGTTAAGGTTTGCTAAATGATCCATACCAGATACAAAACTGCTTGCTGTAGCACTTAAAGTATCATTAGAGACAGCATTATCTCCTATAGTAGTCAGTTCAAAGGGTTTCTGGTCGTTACCAGCAGGTATAAACCACTTACCCAGGTATCTAGCAGGCTGTCCTGGTATTTCTAATGGTGTTAGATCATGTTCTCCGGTTTCAAGATTGCCAAAATCCCCAGACTTCAAGCTAATCTTTTTTACCTTAACAGAGCTACCAGATACACGTCTACCATTAATAGCATATAAATAACTACCAGAAGAAGTACGATCAGCAGGAAGAAGTGCTGCTGCTACGTATACATATGCCTGACTTCCAGACCATGACCAACTCATTTCCCCCCCATCAGCGCCTGCTTGGTCACTTTCCCCACCGGCAATAGAATTATCCCCAGCACCGGCTGTAATATCAAAGTCATTAGTTAATTGGTCGGCACCGGCTGTAAGATTTTCTGACCCCTCCACACACACGGAATCTAGCAACACCTCTCCCGTAGCTGTTTCTAAGGTTCGTGTTGCGCTAGTACCTGTTCCCGACACAGAATCAGAGTTCCCAAAAGGAGTGCTTTGATCTACATCATAATAGTCTATAGACAAAGCAACTATCGCTATAGAAGCCCCACTAACATCTATTACTACATTAGCTGTTCCTTCATCTGGATTTAGTAGGTAAAATATAGAGCACGTAATCTCATTGCCACCCGTCCCAAGAGATAAAAAGTTAGTAAGGGATACCCCACCATATGTTACAGTAGGTATAGTTTGCCCAGATGTAGATGTCAAGACTATCAAAATTCTATTTGAAGTTCCAGAGGTAATAGTATGATTGGTTAAAGTTACCTCATCTGTACCAGAGCCAGTTAGAGTATTTCCTGTTGATACTGATGGTTCAGCACTTAAAGGCTCTTCAAAGTAGTATTGAAACTGGTATGAAGACGGTATATCAACTGTCACAGTATTAAAAAACGGGGCGGGTCGAAGTTCTGAACTTAATCCCAATATAGAAGACGAATTATACATCCCATTAGTTTCACCAGTATCTCTTAGATACCCTACACCGTCTTCCCAATTAGCCCATACTTTTAGTAGTTTCTCTTCTGCCATTATTTAGTTCTTGTTATTCCTAGCTGCTTTAGTCTTCTTGCTTTCTCTCGTCTTAACTGTAGTACTCTATCCACAGTACCCTTTGCTGGGCGTCGTGACATAGAAGATGCTACCTTGTTACGTCCTTTTCTTTTACCTCGCTGCAATGCTGATAACAGAGACTTAGGTTCAGGCTTACCAGTACGAGTCTGTAATCTTCTGTCCACAGTACCTGTTTCTAGTTTTGCTCTACCTATCTTTTTTGGTAGTGTAGAAAGGGGAGAAAGTCTATTAATTCTTCTAGGAGCAGGCCCACCTCTAGGTAATCCTGCCGCAACTCTTCCTGCCTGACCAAGAGAACGTCTTCGTAATCCCTGCTTTCCTTTATTAACAGAAGCAGCACGAGCTTTGCCTTTAAGTCTCGTAGTAGTAGAGCGTAATCTTCCTCTAGTTGCTCCTCTTAGTTTCTTTCTTTGTGCGGGTGTGTGCCCATGAAGTGCCATTATTTCTTCTTTCCTTTCTTAGGGAATTTTTTGGCTTCGATAACCTTATTATTATGGAAGGCAAGTCGTACTCTGTTTTTACCTTTACCTTTGAATCTGAATCTAGTTCCTTTAGGTACTGGCATTCTTTTTTCTCCTCCAGGCTAAATACTCTTTAAGAGCACCAACTATATGATTATGCTCCTGTACAGAAATTTGCTTCTGAATCTGAGTAGCCTTTTGAAGCATCTCTTCTTTAAGTTTAAACTCCTGTCTCTGGACGTAATCTCTTAGTTGAGATATAGGCATTGTTCTAGACCCAGGAATCATTGTTCTAGCATGCCATAGTCTATTTAGAAGGTTTTCACGTTCGTCCTTCGGACGAGGGTAAGGTTCTCTTTGTGCTCCAATAGGTAAGTATATTCTAGTCATTTATAACCCTCCTTTACTTGCGCCTATAACTATGCCTTTAACTGTAAAATAACTCCTATAGGCGTTCATAACCTCGCTTCTTGCTGCTATAGCCTCACCTCTTAACATACCGTAGTTATCAAAGTCTCCCTTATTACGAGCTTCCTTAGCCATATCCTCTAGGAATAGTGCATACACAAACTCAACAACCAAGTCCTCAGGACATACTGTAGTATCTGTATCTTTGGCTGCTTCACTAGCCCCAGCAAAAGCAGGGAAGTCTGCAACACCCTCTAACCATAAAGGTGAAGAAATAGGTCTCTTACTTATTTCTATGCGGTAGGGTATTACAGCGGTTTCGTCACGTTCTGGCTTAAAATGTGACCAGAACTTTCGTGGTTGTTCTTCTAGCTTATAGGCATGGTCATCGCCAGTTGCTGTTAATCCAGTACCTACAGGGTAGTAGAATAGCTTCTTTGCCTCTTCTGAGAATTCTATAGTCCCAGGTATATTTATACTAGCCTGATTAATTGGGAGTAGAATTGCATTATCCCAGTATGTAACGTCACTAGACGCGGGAGACTCTAACCAGATAGCTACTTGCTCACATGTTGCAGGGGTTGCTGCTACAAACTCTAAATGTACCCAACCTGTACTCACAGATTCTGCTGTATCAATTACCGCAGAATTAGTAACATCATAAAAAGTTAGCTTAGCGCTATCTCCTGCCGTTATAAACACGTCTGACGCAATGATACAGGCTGTAGTTGGTTTCACATCTACAGTAGCGGACTTAGCAAAACTGTTAGTAGCATCGGCGTTAGCAAGAATCTTCAAAGCCTGCCTTCCATGAAATACTGTAGTAGTATCCTTAGTTAGTGTAGGACTAGTACCTGTGCCTGAGGCGGCAGTCCAATCACCAACACCAGAAGCTTCCATATCCCCATCAGTTATAAGAGTTAGGGGTATAATTATAGGAGCCTGAAAGTTACCTAATACCTCATCAATCCTAGTGTGTATTGTTGTAGGATGAAATTTGTAATGAATCTCATAATCAGCAGTATTCTTTGTAAGAATAGAAAGGGCTGGAGAAAATATAAGAACTGAGTTATTCTGATCAAAATCTACAGAGAAAATCCTAGATATCTCACCAATAGGAGTGCTATCAGTTGGTATAGACGCCATATAAATCCAAGCGCCCTTAAATTCAGCCCCAGTACTACCAGGGAACAGGGTGTCGTCTAGAATAGTACTCGTAGTCCCATCACTAGTTGTAACAGAAACTACAGGCCATGCGTTAGGATAGAGTCTCTTAGCGATTCTCTGTCTTAGAGCTTTTCTTGTGCTTGTTGGTGGTGCCAATTAATTATCCTATTCTCTTAAAACCTACGTAAGGGTTGTAACCTAGTAATTCTAGTCCAGCTAACCAATTAGCTTCGTGCTGTTGTGCTTGCTTAAGAAGATTCGTAATCTCGTTCTGTGTTTTTGGACGTGCGGGGTCTCTAGCCTGTGTCTGTCTAGCAATAGCTTTCTTGCAGTATGATAGAGCACCTTCTACGACCACCTCTAATTCTAATGTATTTGTAGTTGCGTCAGCAGAAGGGCCTGATAGAGCGTTACTAGTACCAAACTCGATTGACCATATAATAGCCTCATTCACACGTTCGGGAGCTAAATCATAGTGAATTTCGTAAGTACTACCACTTCCGCTAGCCCCAGTTAATACAGGGCTTAAAGTAAATGTTCCAGTTGTGCGATCAAATGCAACTACTTTACCAGACGACTCATCGCCAGTACCTGCACTCATCCAAATGTATGCACCTAAGTAATCGTTAACTTCAAACATACCTTGAACTAGAAGACTGTCTACAAGAGTACTAGCACTTCCAGCACCATCTGTTGTACTTCTAATTATTTCATGCCCTCGATAGAGTCTATCTACTATTGTTTCTCGTATTACCTGTCTTGCTATAGCCATCTATCTTATTCTCCTTCTGTACTTACTTGCTCGTCTTCTTGAGTTCTCTGAGAAACAACAGCGGGTCTGTAACCAGCTAAACTCAATCCACGTAACCAGTTAGCTTCATGAATAACGGCTTGTCTTAGTAATTCTTCTGTATCAATATCTGATTGTCTAGTAGCAGGGTCTCGTGCTTCTGTTTGGTCTGCGATAGCAAATTTACAGAAAGCTAAGGCACCTTCTATTACTGTTTCACTATCTAACGTTGTTGTTCCGGCATCAGTCGCATCCGTCATAGCCAATGCTTTTCTAGTTCCCACCTCTACAGCGTAAACAATCGCTTCATTCACTCTAGCAGGGGCTAGATCGTAGTGTATCTCGTAAGTACTAGAAGTACCACTAATACCTGTATACACAGGACTCATAGTAAAAGTACCTGTAACCCTATCGAAAGCTATAATTTTACTAGACTCTTCATCAGCCGTAGCTCCAGAACTTATCCATACGTAAGCACCAATGTAATCATTAGCTTCAAACATTCCACGTATAAGCTGTATATCTACTACAGTAGAAGTACTACCAGCAGAAGTAGTTGTGCTAAGGACGATATCTTTCCCAGCGTATAGTCGTTGTATTATTTTTTCTCTTATTGCTTGTCTCGCCACACTCATTTAATTATCCCCTATTCACGTCTAATGTGGGACTAACAAATGGTACGAATCCCGCTCGTTGTAGTCCTCTAATCCAGTTTATTTCGTGTTCCGCTGCCTCTGCTAACAACGTTCCTCTTCTAAAGTTTGATACAGGTGATGCTGGATCACGAGATAGCTTCTGTCCAGCAATAGCCTTCTTGCAGTAAGCAAGCGCTCCTTCTACAACCACATTAGCTTCTAGTGTCGTTATACCAGCATCAGACGTAGGCCCCGTTAATGCATTCCTACTACCTACTTCAATAGCCCACACAATAGCCTCGTTTACTTTATTGGCTCGCAAGTCATAGTGAATCTCATATGTATCTGATACTGCAATCGCAACAGTAACTACCGGACTTATTGTAAGAGTACCAGTAGCACGATCAAAAGCAATAATCATACTCTGCTCCTCATCGGGTGCCCCTGTTCCCCCACTTATCCAAACATACGCCCCAATTAAATCTGTAGCTTCTACAATTCCTCGTATAAGCGCAGTATCAATTAATGTGCTTGCGCTACCGCCTGTAGCGGTACTTCTTATTATTTCTTTATCGGCATAGAGTCTATCTATGATAGCTTCTCTGAGCGCCTGTCTTGTAGTAGACATTTATTATTTCCTTTCTACGCCTAAAATCCTTCTAGAGGAGGATATCCTAAGCGTAGTATTCCTGCCCTAAATCTATCTTCGTGAAACTGCGCCTCCTCGTTAAGATGAGCAGCCTCCATTTCATTTTTGTCTACGGCTAAATGCCGTTTAAGTATTGAAAGTGCTCCGTCAACAATAACATCTCTTTCGAAAGTTGTTGTATCAGCATCTTTCAACGCCTCTGTTGCTCCTGCAAAAGCGGGGAGAGCACCTCTTGTACCTATTCTAATTATATCATCTATAATATTATTTATATCATAAGGATGAAACTTATAATGTAGTTCATAATTCGTGCTGGTTGCTACTGTACCACTAAACACAGGAGCAGTAGTTAATGTATCAGAATCAAGTGTTGTATCAACAACTCGTGCAACTTCCCCTATATTGGGGCCATTATCTTCTGTGAGGTATATCCACACAGCTATATAATCCTCCATTTGACTTGCTGCTGCCAATGTATTATCAACAAGAGTAGTAGTACTTCCTCCGCTAGTAGTAGCGGAAATAGTTATTCTTGGTGTATATAATTTACGAATAATGTCCTTTCGTAGTATATCTCTAGTTACTGACACTTATATTCCTAACCTGTCTCATAGGTTCATACCCTTGACGTACTAACCCTGATAAATATTTGTCTTCATAATATTGAGCTTCCTCGTTTACATGTGCCGACTCAAACTTACCCTTTCCTACCGCCAATCTACGTTTAAGTATGGCCGTAGCTCCGTTAACTAGAACATCTCTTTCCAATACAGTTTCATCTGTATCTGATGTTAAAGAGCTTAGTGTTGAACGAGTACCAAATCTTATTATGTCATTAATAACATCATTTATATCCTCTGGATGGAGGATATAATGTATTTCGTAGTCTATACCAGAGACTATAGAAGTCCATACCTGCGGCTTAACACTAAATATCCAATAAGTACCGCCGCTATCACTATTTACATCAATAATTCTTGTTGTATCCCCAGTAGCTAAACCAAATCCACCATCTTCAAGAATATAAATCCATCCCCCCATAAAAAGTTCTTTAGGAACATCAAGAGTATGTTGTGTATCTTCTACTGTCTGACCTGTATTAGCAGTTGTAGTCCCAGTAACAACTAAAGAAGGATATAAGCGTTTAAGAATATCCTGTCTTATTGCTTTTCTAGTTGTTGCCATTTTCTTCCTCTGCTCGTAAAATTGAAAGAGGTTGATAACCGCCTCTAATTAATCCTGATCTATAATTACTTTCGTGAAATTGCGCCTCTTTTTTTAACCTAAATGCTTCCTGTCCTGTTTCTCTTGTAGACAATCTACGTTTAAGGACAAATAGTGCCCCATCTAAAATTAGGTCATATTCAAACGTAGTTGTATCCCCATCAACAGATAGTGCAGATAATGCATCTCTACTCCCGTCTCTAATAATATCGTTTATTAAATCATTTATTTCGTCGGGATGGAATACGTAATGAATTTCGTAGTCTTTAGTACCTTCTATTTCTATAGAAAAAGCTGGAGATATAGTTAAGGTACTCGTACTCCCAGAAAAGTCTACTGCTGTACACCTAACTATGGTATAAATAGCAGGCCCTGTTCCAGAAGGAGCCTCAATTACATAAATCCATGCCCCAACAAAATCTTCTGTAAGTCCTGCGGGGGATAAAATAGTATCTGTAACAATAGTTTTATCGGCATCCTCTGATGTAGTAGTACTTGCAGTAGGTCTACGAGGAGAATACAGTCGTTGTATAATCGCCTGACGTAATACTTTTCTAGTTGTACTCATTTATTTTACGTTGCCACCACAGTCCCGTCTGCTGTAATAGGAGTCCACAATACAGCGAAGGATATAACTCCACCAGAGATATTGTTGGTTCCCGCCACTTTGCAGGAGATATTCTCCTCTATAAGGATATCCTTCATTATTGCCACTAGTGCTTCAGCATCAGCATCAGGGCTGTTATCCACCCATAACTCACCAGCATCTATTAATGTAGCTGTTGTAGCAGCGATAAACTCTGCAACAGAGTTGTTAACTCCTAAAGATAATGTAGGTGTTCCTACACTTTCTGTTAGGTCTGCTGTACAGTAGGCTGTAATGCTATGAACTAACACAGCACCTGTAACTGTAAATAGGTCTGTTTCCGTTGTAGCCGCCCCTGTACCACCAGCGGTAAATGTAATTTCCCTTCTTGATAGTCTTGGATTTGTAGGTGCAACCCCACCACTAAGATGACTCATTTGGTGTCTCCTTTGTTCTCTTTATAAAGTGCCGTTTTGATTTCTCCTCTATACTAGGTCTTCGTTTAGTATTGCTGTCGTGTATTGCAGCAGCACCAGCCTGGATGCCTTCTTCACTAATCTTCTGTATAGGGATATCCCGTTCCAAATCCTCACGCTGCTTATTTCTAATCTGCGCCTTAGCTTGTGTATAAGGGTCTCGTCTATATTCATTGGCATTTTCATTCCAATCACGTTTAATGTCTATAATAGCAGGAGCACTAATCATATGCTTAATTTTCTGTCCGCATGTTGGGCAATCAAGAGTACTAGGTACGTCGAACGTTCTCATAAACACATCTTGCTCACCATCCTTAAGGCAGTCATATACTTGAATAGGCATTAGTCAAACTCCTGATCAAGTTCTGTAGCTACGTTTATTACGAGATTGGCAGTACCTGAGTCTGTCAATGCTTCTACAGTAATAATGCTCCCAGGCCCACTTGCTGAAATAGCTTGCTGATATGTCTGACCCTCAATAAGTTCTGCATATGCAGTAGAACGATTAAGAGAACGCATTTGGGCGATATCCCAATTGTTATTTGTAGCCCCACCTATTTCCCAACGAGTCCAATATAAGTCTGTTCTCGCCCATGTATCTAATAGGGAGGTTTCTTCAGCATTTACCAGACTCTCTCTGGCCCAAGCAGAAGGAATAGACCATGTAACAGCACCATCCACAGCCATAGTAGTATTACCGCCAGTTTCTGTACCATCGGAATCACTTAAATCTATCCAAGCATGCCCGTTCCAATACTTAACTGTAAGAACTTCGGCAGCAGACTGTGCATTACTACCTATATCAACATCAACTCCCCTAAACGGGATACCCGCTCCAACATATATATTGTCTGTTGTAGTAAAGCTATCAAATGCAGTATCAGTAGTATCCCCATCTTGCATTTCTCTACTTAAGTCTGTAAGATTCTCAAGCAAACCTAGACCATCCGATGTCTTAATAATAGCTAGGAAAGGGTTTAGAGCAAAACGAACAACATCCGCTCCCACAAGGTTTCTAGCCGTAATGCTAACCCAATCACTTCCTAAAGGAAGACTAATTGCTTTTGCTGTAGTAGTTAGTGCAGTACCTCCACCAGCAGTAGAAGCTGCTCTAATCTCTCTAAATCTTGCTGCTATTACTTGTGCAGCTACTTTGTGTACCATGAGATGCTATACCTCCGTGGGTTTTACCATCCAACCCATCAAGGAACTGAATTATCTATCTAATGTTAAGTATACCAATGAGTATTCTCCACTTACTGTAGGCTCTAATGAGTAACCTATGCTTGTTTCAGGAACAACAGATTCTCCGGTAATTGGAGATACCTTCGCTCCTGTATTTGGCCCTGCCTGTGCTCCCACAGCAAGACTCTCAGTAACCTTATATCCAAAAGTAGACTGAGTAGTTAGTCGTTGTTCTTTAGTGCTGGTAGGAATAACTACTGTAGTTAGTTTAACTGCGCCTCGTGTAGTATTGCTTGCCGAAACAGGGAGTCCTTTAAGAACCTCATCAGACTGTAATACTACAGCAGGCCCACCAGTCTGTAGCCAGAAGTAATAGTTTGCAGCAACAACCACAGGAGTACTTCCTACTACTGCTTCTGTTTGCGGGGCATCAGATTGGGTAATCCCATCATAAATATTTCTTATGATAGTTACTCTTGTTGTAGTATCATGAATTACTGCTGTATCTCGCTCTAATATTATCTTAAGGATACCAGTTAGTTTATCAACGTTAGTTGGTGTTTCAGGAGTGTAGAACTTATGATTACTATTAATATGATAGATAGTTCCTTCACCCAGCCCATTATTTACAAAGGCAATACCTTCCGATAATGCTCCGAGATCTAGATTAGTATTTCTATTGTATGTTAAATCTAAGGCTTTAGCTCCTGCTGCTGTAAGTGCAGAGACGTGCAAATTCTTTAGAGTTTCTTCTTGCTTAGATGCCTGACAGACTCTAGCAGTAGAAATTGCAGTAGATCCTGCTTTAGAGTATCTAAAGATTCTACCATTATCCACATGCATTCTTGTTCCTAACGGGAACGTTTGTACAGCATGTGTTTGAACCGTTTCTTGTTCGACACCTCTTACGTTAATTGGTCTTGACATAGTATTTTGGAAGATCGGGAATACTCCCGTCCATCTCCTTTCTTGATTATTCGATTATTAGGAAAACTGGCCCGAATTCTGCTGTTGTACGAGTAACTAAACAAATAGCTAGAATAGGTTGTCTCTGATCAACGGTAGTTTCTTCATGTACGGATAAAGCACCAGCCACTTCGTTAGCAGCACGAGCTTTATCACCCACAGCTAGAGCACCACCTGTAGTATCTGTCTCAATAAGACAAGAGGCTACTCCTTGTGTCTGTAACCAACCAAATGCATTAGCGGCTATAATAACACGAGGAACACCACATGGCCCTGATGTTGGGGCTGTTGCGGGAGCTATAATAAAGTCTTTCCAAGGATTTTTGACAAACGTAGTAGCGTTGGCTGTAACAACCTTTTGTGCTGTCACTCCGTCTTCAAACTGCATAATTGTAACATTTGTTGCTGTAGCAGTATTACTCTTAATTCTGTAGATATGACCTAAATCACCAGTCTCTTCTACAGCAACGTGTCCTCCAGCCGCCTCATTAACTACGAAGGCTGTTCCGGCATCCTTAAATTGAACTTGTGTAGCTCCAACAGCTAAAGCAGTAGTTAAATCTACATTTGTCCAGTTAGCAACAGGAATAGAAGATTGCTGATTTTTGTTTGCTACTCCCGCTCCTGCTCCCTTTTCTGCATAATGAAAGATACTTCCATCAGGAAGCTCTAATCTCTGCCCGATTGGATAAAGCTGAATAGCCCCTGTTTCATACGTATCTTTTTCCGCACCGTAAATTGTTGATGGGAATCCCATATTATTTTTCCTCCTTTTTCGACGGTACAGACTCGCTCGGAGGCGTCACTTCTGTATCCGCTATTATTTGTCTTGTATCAATGGGGCTATTTTTATAACCCCCAGTACCCATTCCAGGTACGTACACTACTATCTTACCACACTTATCACATGTGGCTTTACCGTCTACTAAAGTAGCCGATTTACCATGAGAACAAGCGTCCTGTTCCTCTTCTAGAATCTTAGCACGTTCGTCTCTAACGATTTTTCTAATCTGTTTTTCTGTTAGATTACTCATATCTCTCCTTTATGTATGAGGAGAGAAATTAATCTCCCCCCAATTTTCGTTTAGATTATTCGATTTTAAGCATAACTGTTGCCATCTCATCATTAGCATCACAAATAGTCATAAAGACACCGATCTGCTCATCAATGTTAGTTGTAGCAGCAGCCGCTCCTCGTCCAGCAGCAGCCATAATAGCTTCTACGTTCTCAGCTACGGCACCAGACGCTGCTGACTGCATAGCACATACTCCTCGTGTCTGTAACCAACCATACTGTGATGCAGAAATAGCAGCGTGTGCTACTCCTGTGATAATACTAGTTGGGGTTGTGATAGGTACGAGAATGCATGCATCAAACGGACTTGGTGAAAACGCAAGTTCGTCAGCTACAGCAATAATTATTCTTACAGCTTGATCGTCATCTAGTGTAACAACATTTGCTGCACCAGAGAAAACTGGATGAGACTTAACTTTGAAAATCTGCCCTAATGCGGCAGCAGCAGCAGCCTTAGTTACTGCAACCCATCCTTCTGTGTAATAGTTTTCAGCGGCTGAACCCTGATCAGTGAAGTTAATAGTTAAATCACCGACAGCAGCAGCAGTAGTCACAACTGCTAGTCTAACATCACCAGCGACGCTAGCCTTACCCTGTTCAAGCTCACCTGTAATTGCAGCAGCACCGCTCTTAAGAATGTGTCGAAAGATTCGACCGTCCTCTAATTCCAGCTTCTGCCCTAATGGAAAGTTCTTTGTTGATCTGTTTGCATAATGCTCGCCAGTAGAGGCTGAAGCATTAATAGTATTTGGAAAACTCATTTATTTAGTTCCTTTCTCCGCACGTTCTGTTATTCGCGGATTCCGCCCCGTAGGTTAAAACGGGATTAAAGCATCCTTAGCTGAACCGGCTTCTTTGGTTCAGGTGGGGATACGTTCATATTTTGGTCACTAGCAGGCAAAGCTACTCCTGCTGCTTTTAACGCTGCTTCAACAGCATTTTTTACTATAGTTGCTATGTCGGTAGGAGGGACTTCCTGTGATACCCCTTCTTCAAACATATTGTCCGAAGGGACAAGATTTCCAGGGGCTTTCCCCTGTCTATACCCCTTCATTCTGTAATGCTGGAGATTATAGGCATCACATGGAAGCCACATTTCCTTACCATTTCGTGGATTGTAGTAGAAAGACCAGGGCTGCTCATCAGCATTCTCTAGATCAGTTATAGACCAACCTCCTCTCGCGGCGTTTTTCCGCAATTGTTTCTTTTCGTCTGCGCTTAGTCGAATACCCATAATCTTTCTACCGTTATCCTATTCTATTAACTTGTTAGTGGTGTATCTGCCTGGAAGAGCATTCCTGCTCCATAAGCGTCATCTAGTTCGAAAACACCATAGTCAGAAGTTACAACTAGCTCGGTTGCCCGAAGAGATGCGTCCCTCTCACGTTCTGTATTAAATCCAACAGACTCTACGAACACAAGCGCTTCTTTAGAGAAGACAGCACCTTGCCCATCGTTATTACCGTCAGCGGTAATATTACCGTCTTGGAAGATAGGAATACCGTTAAGTGAGAACTTATAGAAGTCCTTTAATCTTTCCTGAGAGAAATCTCCTGGGAAAGAGTTATTACTAATAGCTCCACCCTTAGCTGTACCACCAGCGATACCAAGAGTTACAGAACTCATTACCTGGAAAATACTCCAAGGATGAGCTACTACTGCAATTGGGTTAGGGAATTTATTTGCCTCTGGATATCCTACACATACCGCTAAGTTACCAAGCTCTAGGTCTCGTGTAGTTGCACCAAGTTCGGTACTAAATCCACTGAATAGACCTAACAGGTCTTTGTCTGCCTTACGCGCCATAGCCTCACCCATCTGGCGACCTACGATTCTGAACACGTCTTCGTTCTCTTGTCTAACTAACTTGTCTGTAAGAATAACCTTAAGACCAACCTCACTTGTAGTTAGTGAAGTTGTAGACATTCCGATTTCCTCAGAACCAGCTAGATCGACACCATCGGAAAGTCCGATAGCTGTCATCTGTCCAACCTTAGGAACGGTAATACTCTTTTCACCCTTCTGAAGTCTCATGTGTTCTACAAGACTCTTCATAGGGGCTTTGAATTCTGCTGTATATCGAGTTTGCTCGATAGCAATTCTCTGAGCCTCTTCTAATTGCCCAGTTGTTGCAGCTTGAATAGCCATTTTTTATATACCTTTCGTTTTAATTACATTTGTCTTTCTTTGTCGTGCTGATCCTTAAATGGCTTGAACTCCTCGTACGACATATCACCTTCACCATACATTACACTAGCCGTCTCATAAGTCATCTCCTCTGTGGAAGCTGTCTCTGAACGAGTACTAGATACTGCGGCAATGGTTGTTTCGCCCTTCTTTACAGCCTCGGTTCGTTTTCCAACGCCCAACTCTGCTTTCAAGGCTTCAAAGTCTGTTTGCATCTTATCCGTTGCTTCTTTCACAGCTTTTGTTGTAGCAGAGCTAACTGCTATTTTCTGTGAAGCTGACGAAAGGGCTGTAGTTAAGTCAACGATACTTCCTTGACCATTCTCAACCTCGTCAATGATACGCTCCGTTTCTGTTTCACCAAGAAGCGGGGAATACTGTTCACGCATTTTAGTCGTAAACGCTACTCCAAATTTAGCCGCATTATCCATGAATTCCTCAGTGAGTTTCATCTTATCAGCTTCACGCTGTCCTAAAGTTTCGTAATCACCTTCTTCAATAAGCTTTTTCTTTTCGTCGGCATCGGTTTGTGCTCGTAATGAGTCTTCCTTTACCTTAGCTCTATCAGAAAGTCTTTTCTCTGCTTTAACAACAGCTTTGTCTGATACAGATTGCATAACTCTTTGGACATCTTCACGTCCCATGAGTTCTTCCAATGTGATCTGCGAGACTTCTTTTTCGGTTTCGTCTAAAGACGATTCCTCAGTTTCAGATTGTTCAGTTTCTGTTTTGGCCTCTGTCTGTTCAGTTGCCTGCGTTTCCTCTGTTTCAGCAGACTTGGCCTCGTCGGGCTCTGTCTGCTTATCGTCTTCAATAAACATTAAAGTTCCTCCTAAAAAGAAAAGCACATAGAATTCTGTAATCCTTGTGCTCTCCCACTATATTTTGTTTTCTATACTTATTATAGCATAGTTTTATGTCTTTGGTTCTAATTCTCCGAATGTAGATACCCCTAATACACCAGAACGACTACGAGAAGGAGGTTTGAATCCTACAGGATTTAGAGGAATACTAGAACCACCCTCTAAATCAATATCCAATCCCTGTAGAATTTCTGGCTTGCTTAGTTCCTGTTCCTCCTCTAATAACCATAATTTAGAGAACCATCTATCACCCTGAGTTCTTCTAAATTCTATTTTATTTCTTTCACTTAATCCTTTGTATAAAGAAGGGTAGTATAAAACAGAAGATGGGTTTTGCATAACAAGAACATCTCTCTCAGGGTTCCATGCCATAGCACGAAGTTCAGGAATTTGTCTAAATAAGGCAATATAAGCTACTTTGTCATCTATAACTCCTGCCTCTGCTACAGAACGTAGTACTTGAGCAACAGAGGTACTACCCCCACTTTCTTGAATAACTCTTGCTACTCCCGTAGCCATTTCTGTAAGCTCATCTACCTGTTCTGATTGCTCAACTGTTAGGAATCTATACTTAGGCATTTCTTCTACTTGCTTATTTATATCCGCCGCCTTATCGAAGTTTTTAACGGCCTGTGATTTAGGTACAGGTCTTAGAACTTCAGCTACTTTTCGTGCTTTCTCGTCTCCTCCACTCTTTCTACCTTCTTCTACGGCAATATCAAATAGATTATCTTTATCTGTTATCCATCGTTCATTATCAAAAGCCCCAGTAATACGATCAATATATCTTTCTTCATCTAGTTCCCAGTATGCAAGCATAGACGTATCTAGTTCATTAACAGGCTCTTTATCCCCAAAGTCTATACCTTGTTCATTTCTATATACTTTCGCAGCAAGAGCATCATTCCCACGTTTATCAAAATGATTTCCTATCCAAGTAGGCCCATCCAAATCCCTATTACCAAGATTTCTATCGTCCTCTAATTGGGTTGTATTATTAATTCGTTCTCCCTGTTCACCATTAGCGTCTAATAGATGTCCTGTATCGTGTAAATATTTTACTTTCTCTTGATATGCATCGTTATCAAATGAAGAGTTAAGACCTATTTCTTCTGCCTTAGCATCTGCATTGTCCGCTGCTTCTATGTAATCTTTGTGGGCTTGAACATCATCCCTATCTATTTCATCTAACTCCTCAAATGTAACATCAGGCCCGTATCTAGGCTTACCCTTTTTATCTACAGCATCACCAAACAGTAATCTAGCCAATCTTAGTTTAGTCTCTGTAAAAAGCTCAAATGGAGACGTAGGATAAAGAGACATTCCAGCGAAACCTATACCACCTTTTATAAAAACATCCTGTATAGAGTCACCTGATTCTATCGACTCAAAAATATCTTCTCCAAAAATAGGAATCAGACCTAATAATGCTGCTCTAGCTCTTCCCTTAAAGCTTGTTATATCTGTCCCAAAGAAGTTTCTACCAGTATATTGCTCTACTGCCAACGACACAGCAGGAGACTCTCTACCCCTAAGCTTTCTCATGCTCTTTTGAAATATATCGCCTGCTGTATTTTCAAGTGTTTCTATAGGGTCTTCTCCCGTACCTATATCAAATGCACCCTTTCCTAGTAGATAACCGGCATTAGCGAACAAATTCATTAGCGCTTGTGAAGGAATAAGAGGAACAACCCCAAGAGGTGTCTTTACAGCCAACCAATCGAATTTTGTGGGATTAGTAAGGTTTGGCATTTCTCCCACTAACAACTCACTCAGTACAGTAGATAGAATTGCTGACATAGCCAACTCTCTACCAATCATTTCTAAAGCAAGATATCTTTCAGCGTTATTACCTTTAAATAGGTTTACATAGAGATTAGTTCTAGCCCTTAACCAGTTAGGCGCAATATCTATTAGTTGTTCTGCCAAAACCCTCATAGATCCTTTACCAATCATGGCCTGCGAAATACCACCAAAACGGTTGTTTACAGCAGACATTACAGCCTCTTCTATAACATTGTCTGATAGCTTTACTGCATCACGAACATTAAAACCAAGGGTTTTTCTTACATTTACCAAGGAATCCGCTACCTTTGAAAATCCTTTAAATGCTTTACTATATCTCATAATGTCTAGATATTGTTCAGCCATAGAAATCTTATAGTACGTCACCATCCTACCGAATGTAGCATTGTTAATAATGTCTGCTAATTTACCAGGGACGTTAACTGTTTTACCTTTACCAAATCCTAAACTATTACGTGTCACTTTTTGAAGGTCTACAGGGTTTATACCAAGAACCAGCCCCTTTGATTGCATACGTGTAATTTCAGGAAGTTTATAAGCAATCATCTCTCTGAATGCATTTTCACTAAAAGCAAACTTAGTGGCTTGTGATACGTGACGAGGGATTGCTAAAGGATTAGTAAAGACTTGACTGGCAAAGAAATACCCCTGAATCCCAATACCACCAGAGACATCAAGGGCTAACTTGGTATTTCTAAGGAAGTTGAAAAGCTGTCTAACCCCTCGCGCTGGAATATTAGAATGCATAACTTCCATCTGTGTTCGTATAGCATTCGCTACATCAGCACTAAAATTGTATCCCTCAAATCCCTTTACCTGGGAAGTAAGAATTCCTTCCCCTCTCTTAGCTTGACTATTTGGAAGATTCCTAATTATATTAGTCTTATGAACACTAGCTGCTATAGCATCCCCACTTGCTGAGAATCTAGCCTCCATAGAAGCTCTAGCAGGCAATAGATGTATAGTTCTGCCCTCACTCTTTGACACTAGATCATTCCACAACTCCATTCTATTAGGATAGTGCCTAGACTTTAGGAAGGCACGTTGTCTCTGGACGCTACCACGCGCCGTTCCAACAACCTTCTCTCCTGTAAGCATCTCCAAAGTATCCGCATCAATATACTGAGACCAGTAGGCATTTTTAACCGACATTCCTTTTACAGGAAATCCATCAAATCCCTCGTCTACACCTTGAGCTAAGCGCTGCATAACATCTTCTAATTTTTCAGTTGGTACTCCAAAAAGTCTCTCTGGTACAAGTAGATTATCATCAACAGATTGTTGAACCATACGAATAACTGTTAATTGGTCTTCTGATAATTTAGCATATAACTCAGGCTGAGAAATAACATCCCCATAACTATGAGGAAATTTCTGTCCTTTAACAGTAGACTTAAGAACAGGGCCTGTATAGTATCTCTCAAGCTTAGTATACACATCTATATCTTTTAGTATATGTTCTACGTTATACAAAAATCCCTGTCCTCTAGATCTAGTAATCTCTCTCATTTTCTCATACATAGAATGAGACTGATAGATATGTCCAGTGTGTTCAACACTTTCGGCCCATACACTACTTCCTGTAAAAGCACGTAACCCTTTCCCTACAATATTTCTGGTTTTTTGCGATATACCTAAGTTTGCGACTTTACCAGCATAATCCATAACCAGAGACTGAGATCTAATTACATCTAAAGATCCGCTCTCTAGGGCATCTAGATACATAGATAATTTCTTCTTACCAAAGTTACTTACAGCATCTACATCCCCCCAAACACGAGGATTCATAAGACGATCTTCAATATCAGCTATAGACTTTTTCCATCCACTAACCTCACCAGTATCCTTAGCAAGCGCTACCATTTTTACTCTTTGCTTATCAATATTTACTTTATGTTTCGCAATTTGTCTTCCCAATGCTTTTATTGATTTAATAACCTGCGCTTTAGGGGTAGCTTCTGCCATTCGTGCCGCTACTTTAGCTTGTACAAATAAGGTCTCGGTCAATTCCTGTAGAGAAGCTCCACGTCTAAATGGAATTTTATTCTCTTTGAGAACATCTCTAATAGCTTTTGGAGAAACATTAATTATCTTATCTTTTGATACACCCGCTGCTTTTCTCTCAGCATTTCTTACAAGACGAAGTATAAGTTTTCTCGCCTTTTCATTTAATACTCCAGAAATTGTTGACTCTATTTTAGATACTCTAGAAATCGCTGCTTTTGATGACTCTACTCGTGCTAAAAGATTAGCTCTAAGTACTTCTTCATCTGGGGTTAATGCCCGTGGTTTTTTTGCAGCTACATTCCTTTTACTTAGTTGTGTAAAGATCTCTTTTTCTGGATCATCAAGAAATCGCACTTTTCTATCTTTAAACGCCTTTAAAATAGTTTTATCTTTTGGAGAAAGCTGCTTAGAAGGAACCTTACCTTCCGCAATCTTATTTAAACTGTCTAATTTAATTCTTTCGGTCTTATTAAGGGGCCTTAAATCATCAGATTTTTTAATAGCAGTTCTTAGTCTACGTATAATAGGAAACTCTTCTGTTATATTTATATAGGCGGATCTAACAGTTCTAGACACAAAATTAGCCATAGAGTTTTCTAGCTCATTGCCTATTCGTTGTGCCTCTCGTGCTGCCTCTGCCTGCTTAGTAACTGATTTTTGTGCCGTCTTTACTAGGTCTCTAGCTACATTTACCCCAGGATTATTTTTTAGTACTTCTAAGAATGCTAATTTATCAGCATGAACAGCTTCAGCTTCTGCTGCTCTGGCGCTTCTTTTAGCCGAGTTTAATATACGTCTCTCATCTCTTCCTGTTTGAACTATGATTCTTCCTACAGAATCTTCAACTGCACGTACATTTTGACGAACAAAAGTAGCCGTATCATTCTGTACCTGTAGTTGTGTTAACTTTTGAGGGGAAATCTTACCAGCAGGAGCAGGCAATAACCCACGCCTTACCACTAAAGGTAATCCTGGTGTCTTTATGGCGGCTGCTCGTCTAGCTGTATTAGTCATACTTGTTAATTTACCTCTACCAACAGTAGCAGCAGCAATTCCGCCTATTAATCCAGTTACTAATGGAGGAATTCCAACCTCTTCTCCTACCTTAGCAAATATCTCTTGTCCCGCTGTAAATAACACCATTTCAGCAGGCCATTTTACAACAGACATTAATGTAATGTATGCTTCCATTTCTGTTCCAATTATAGGTACTCCAGCAATCTTAACTCCCTGCTGTCCATGAGCAATATCATTTACCATCCCTATAAACTCTTCTCGATGCTCAGGGGCTATTACTTCGGGGTCAACTTTATCAAGCATTCTAAGTACAGCCCCTCTAGAAGTATTATTCATCCCTCTTGGAGCTTCAAACTCTAATAGATTTTCGTACATCCATCTTTGTTGCTCTGGATTTAACCCGTCTCTAGGAACCCCGTATAATGCTTGAGACCACTTATCAAATACTGCTTTAGTCTCATCTGTACTAAGATCTTCATCAGTACCCACACCTATTAATGGTATTTCCACTCTTGTATCTTCAAATATAGTTACTCCAAGTGCTGTAAGAGGTTTTGCTTCTCCTTCACCCCTAAAGTTCCTCATATCCTCTACAAAAACTCTATTATTCTCCTCAGTAATAAGACCTTCTAGTTCAAACTTAAGCTCTCCCTGTGCTTGCTGTAGAGACCCAGTAACGTTAAATTCTTCACCTTCTGCGGGTACATGAAAAAATTCTTCTGGTATAACTAAAGGAGCGTGTGGTAGCTCTTCCCCTTCTTCTAAGTCAAGGAATTTCTTCGCTAATTCAGGATTCCTTTGAAGTTCTCCTGCCCGATGAAAAACATTATAGATCGCCTGTTTACCAGGGGTATCTACCTCCCCTTCAAACTCTCCTCCAGCAAGCAGCAATTCTCCACTGTAAGCTCTTTTAGCGATGTCATCATTTACTGCTTTATTGGCTATTTCTTTTTCGTCGGTTGGGTCTTGTAATGGAATATCGAGGACTCTATCTAATTGATTACTAATTAGCGGGTCTACTTGAACAGAAATATACCCTACATCTCTAGAACTTACTGTTTCCCCATTAGCTCTACGTATATTTATCTCTCCTCTAGTGGCGTCTTGTAGCCGCTCAGGAACAGTGTTGTTAATCTCGTCATCCACGAGCTTTCTGTTCTGCTCCCTTTGGGATACAGGGACAAACTTACGTAGTGCTGGATCACCGCCTCTAAGAGTCTTACGCATTTCTGTACGTTCTTCTGCTGATATGGGCGGTAATACAGGAACAAACTTTGCGGCCTCTTGTTGCTTAAAGAATCTAGACTCTCCTTGAATCTTAGCAAGCTCTTCTTTTCTAATCTGAGCCTGTCTTTCAGCCGCCTGCTTGAGTATATCTTGTCTTGGGCTAGTTGGGAATTCACTTACAAGATCTCTAGCAACACCAAAATCTCTTCTATAAATTCTTCGTCTAGCTGCTAAAGTTGCATCTACAGTACGTTGTATATCTTTAGTTTCTTCTCTCGTTTGAAGAAAACTATTTGACTTGTCCCTACTTTCTGGGGTTTCAAATGATCGCAATACTTTTCTAGCAGATGGTGGAGTACCTACAGCTTTCCCAGATGTAGCTTGACTTTGAAAACCTCCGTGACCGAATCTATCTGCGGCACGTCCAGTTAGCCCTAATTTTCTCGCTTGTGCAATCTTATGACTCATATGTATAAAAATGACGAGGAGGCAGCGGAGAGCGGGCTACCCCCTCGTCTGGAAATGTCTAAATTATTGTATAACACCTTTAGGAGTAACAGAATCAATTAATTCTAAAAACTCCTGAGGATTAATCCCAGGCTGTTTTCCTGCCCTAATATCCCCAACTCCAAAGGCAGAGGACAGAACACTTTTACCAGACTGTCCAGCCTGTTGAAATGCTCTAGCTGATTTAATAGCAGGAGGCAACCCAGTTACTCCACTTGAACTTAGGTCAATATTTCCTGCTCCTGTTCCTTGTAACAGTCCAGTTAAAGCACTTTCTGTCTTAACTTCCTGTTGTTTAGCACCTTTTAGTGCGGGTAAATCGTCAAATCTTTCCCCACCAGGAAGAATACTTCCACCTACCCCTAAAGCAAATAGTGTAGCTCTAACAGGGTCTTTACCCATCATATCTACGAATATTCTCTGTCTTTCTGCTTTAAGTTCTTCTTTCTTTAATTCTTTTTGGAAGTCTCTGTCCTTCTGTGCTTCTACTTTTTGGAACTTTTGTTGAAGAGCAAGAAACTCTGTTTGAAACTTTTGCCCAGCAATCCTTTCACCTCTAGAAAAGAAATTATTTGCCTTATCACGGGCCACATCCATCTTATTTCTAAGATCAAGGAGCGTCTTATCGTGTAATTCTCCAGCAACTCTAGCAGCACGATCTTGTCCCGCCTGAAACTCAAATCCCTGTCTAGTTTCTCCGAAAGTAGGGGGACGATGACCTATACTTTGAGCAACACTCGCCTGAGCAAGTGCAAGCATTTGCTCAAAAGTAAGACCTGTAGGCCCAGTATCAGTACCAGCAGTAGTAGGCCCAGTTACTCTACCTTCTGGACTAATTCCCGTACCCAAGAGTCTAAGAATCTCGTCTGGTGTTTGCCCACCAGCCATAATAGGAAGTACAACGTCATCTTCTTTCCAATGAGGGATACCGTTAATATAGATTAAATTAATCATACTAGTTCTTCTTTCTCGCCCTCACCTACTCTAATAGTCTTTTCCATCTTTATTATATCATTTATTAGCTCTTTAGGAAGAAGTACTCTACCATCAGCCTTAAATTTAGCATTCTCTTTAAATAATTGTGCTAAAGAAACAGTATCGCGTCTAATTTGAGAGTATCTACTAAGTCTCTCCCCTTTAGAAATAGGAAATCCTTTATAGGGTCTGTCCCCTATTGCTTTAAGCATATTATCTCGTTTTACTTTTAATCCTGTTGCTAGTATAGAAACGGTTCTTTCCATCTTTTCAGCTTCCCCACCAGCTACAGCAGATTTTTCTTTAGCCATTAAAATATCTCCGTTCCTGATTGAGGGGAAGATGGTTGTGGCTGTGCTTTCTGAGTTTGTAATCCTCTACCACCCTGTAATGATTGCGGAGCAGCACCTTCAGGGAATGGGCCTCTACCTAATCCTTCACCACCTTCTTCAGCGGGTTGTTGTAGTAACTGACCCAAAGCTTCAGCAGCTTCTGGAGGTAGAGCACTCAGATCAATATTCTCTAAGTCCTGTAACTCGTCCTCTTCTATTAATGCTTCTAGTTGTTCCAGAGCATCCTGCATAAGTCTTTCCTTAATAGCAGGGAGTTGTTCTAATTCCTCGATATCCTTCTGTAGTTGTAGTGTTGCAGGGTCTTCTACGTCAAGAATGTTCTCAACAATCCATCTCCAAGGTAGTCCGAATTGAAGCGCCATATTAGCAGCACCAATATCCTGATTTCTATCAATAGGACTCTTAGGAACAATACTTGCTGTAATCCTACCACGATACTTCTTAGCAGCAGATGTAGTAATCTTTTCACCCTGAATAACTACTGCCTCACCTAATTGCTCAATACCTCGTAAGAACAAGTCAATTACTTCTGTAATTCCAATAGCCATATGTTGGGCTATAGGCGATAACTTGCTCTTCGCAACATTAATTCGTAGATTTACCTGATATGCAGGAGCGCTTCCCTGTACTCTACCGAACAATACATCTTCCAGAGTATGTCTCTGAATAATATCATCTACCTGTGTAAGTAGTAATGTAGCGTCGGGAAGATTCTGTGGAATAGGTAATACATCTAATTCCTCATCTGAATATACAGTTGTAACTCCACCAAGATTAACCTTAATAATAGGTCTATCTCGCCCACTAAATTGAGTACTTGTAGCAGGAATATTCCATACATAAGATGGTAAGAAGTAACTCCACACCATTGTTGCCAATCTAGATAGCAACCAATCATATACCTCTAACGCTTCTTTAGCGTCCGACAAGAACCCCTTGAAATGCTTTTCATACTGAGAAAGTTCTGTTCTGATACCTGGGATTATAATTACAGGGTGTTTACCCAACCCATGTCTCCATGCACGTAATAGTGTATAAGACCTAACTCTATCATGAACTGCTGTATCTAGTAACCCATCTTGTCCTCTACTTCGAGGTTCTGTGCTTGCAAGAAGGTATGCCACCCATTCCGTATCTATATACTCGATTACAGAAAGCTCGTCATACCATTTAATAGTCTTCCTCTCAAGCATCTCCTTAACGTTTCTAGACCCCATATCTTCGGCTAATATTTTAGCTGTTACATACTTTTGTTCTATAGATGCTAGCATCTTATCATTATTGTCTAATAATGGGAGAATACTTAGTGCCGGAACATGTTGAATAACAAAAGGAAATGCTCCTTCCTTCTCCTTCCAAACTCTAATCTTCTCAAGATAATCTTTGGATGTTTCTTTCTGCTCTCGCACAGGATAACCCTGTTCAGTTGTCCATACATCAGGAAGTGGCATTGATTTAATAAATGCTCTCCCATAAGATAGAATATCTCTACCAACAGAAGGCCAGAAATCGTTGGCGATAAGTTCTCTCTCAAAGACATTCATCGCAGCACGTTCTATAGATTCTGCTTCTCTGGCATCCGCCGTATTCTGTGTTATAGGTTCAGCATGGAAAGAAGGTCTAGCCATAAGCAATCCATTAGCATGCTCAATAATACCTCCCGCTCTACCTGAATGAATCTCTACGGGCTGCATATTCTTATCATCAGCCTCTTCAAGAGACTCAACTATATTGTCCTGATGGATTATGTCTCTAATTTCTTCGTCAACAGCGAATCTTGCATCCCATTCACGAATTAGTTTAATGTGTAGTTCTCGTACGCCTTTTCCTGTTGGTTTTGGTAATCCTGGCATATTAACTACTTACCGTGATTAAACCACAAATGGAAGCAATAAGTGTAGCCTCACCCTCGCATTTAATGCACTTAGTATCTTTATTTCTGTCTTTAATATATCTGGTTATCGCTTGTACCTCCTCGCATAATCTACACTTATATTCGTAAATAGGCATAGTAACTCTCCTTTCTATGTGTCATATCTATTTAAATTATAACACATTTACACATACTGTATTCTGGCACTAATTCTCTCGTCTTCATATCTAGATGGATGAATGGCTTGTAGCAGATTATCAACTAGTACAAACAGCCCGTCAACATCGTCATCATGATCTGTATATGGGAAGTGAGTTAGATAGTAGCGACAATCAGGCAACCAAAAAACAAATCTAGGAAATACCACATACCCAGGATGCATATGTGACTGTAAAGCATTAACTCTATTTGTACTTCCTCCCGCAGAAACAGGAACTGTCATTATAGGGATATATGGGAGAGCCGCTCTAACTGTTTCTACAGCAGGAGTTCCCTGAGCAGAATCTTCAACCCATATATTCATGGGTCTCCATCGTTTATATAACAGTTTAATCTTATTCTTTAGCTCAGGAGTACCGAATCTACCCTTAAATCTATCTAGTATCCAAACACGCCCATTCTTATCTAGTCCTCCAATGTATCCTACTGTGTAGTCGTTCTCTTGACCTTTCTTTAATGCCGTATCTATCCCAATACCAATAAGTAAGTCCTTATTATACTTATCAACCTCTACAAATCTACCTATCTCTTCCTCATCCTCGTAATCGTCAGGATAAACTATTACCCTTTCTGCATCATCTCTCTTCTCTTCATATAGTTTATCTTCATATACAGTAAGTTGTTTAATAATCTGAGTCTCACCACCAGTAGTATCTCCTTGATACTGAATGTGGAATGTAGCTGGTTTCGCTTCTTTCAGTTCATTTAGTTTATCAATAGGGTATTCACTAGGCCAGTAAGACGTTCCATTATCTAGAATAGCCTTCACATGTGTAACTTCAAAGCCCCCATGATCCTTACGCTCAAGCATTCTACCAATAAAGTCATCATCACTCCATCTCGTCCCAATCCAAAACTGCCACGCATCTGTTGTTAGTCTTGTCTCAATAGCCTCCTCGTAATTCTTAAACGTCTTCTCCCTTAATTCTGACGTAGCTGCTGTTCGTTGACTCATCGGGTCATCAATAATCAGCCCATTAATTCTATATGACACAACAGATGACCCCGTTCCACCCGCACGTAACGTAGGGTGAGGGTCAGCCATATTCTGTCTCTGAATACGAAATGTAGATTTATCCCAGGCTGTGAAGTCTGGTTTAATATGGGGAAACGCAAAGTGATATGGTTTGTCGAACTCTATTAGCTTTCTAACTGCTAAGGAACGCTCCCATGCAGGCTTGTCTGCGTAAACAAACAGCCCATAATGTCTCTCAGGATAGCGACCTATCATCCAAGCCACAAGTCCTACTCCTACAAGAGTAGTCTTACCACTACCAGGGGGAGCTATAATAATAACCTTCTTACCATCAGGATTATCCCCAATATCCTGAGCAAGTTTAAACCACTCCTCCTGATGATCTGCCTTCTTTATATTAAGGACGAATCTACAGAAGTACTCAAAATCAGCCGCCGCCTCTCTACCACGTCTTAGTAACTCGTATGTTAAATCCATTATCTATCTAGTAATTCCTGAACTTCTTCTGCATCCATTAAATCTCCTTCTGTAGTGGCGTCTCTTTCAGAACGTCTACCAGGGGTTGTTGATTTGTTTAACTTAGGTGACTTAAATCTATCCAAAATAAACAATGCTGCACGTAATCTAGAGTTTAACTCCTTGGCATCTTCATATTGTAGACTGCCAGCAGCTAAATCCACTACTGTTTGTGCTGCTCTTCTAGCTCCCCCGTTTAGTATCTCATCTAATTGCTTAGAGATATCAGTACGAAGTTCGTCTACGCGCCTTTTAAAATCTTCTTCTTTGCACCATGTATTAATAGTCTGTGGGGTGCTAAGTACAACCTGTGCTGTTTTGCGTTGACTTACCCCATCTGCAATTAACCCTGCTGCCTTTTCTTTTTTAGGGGGGAGACGTAAACTCTCTACTAGATTTTTTTCAACCTCTTCTTCCATCATTTCTCCTTTTATTAACATTTCTTCATACCTATCATAACATACTATGGTATAATTAGTATATGAGTGAATTCTTCACTACCTTTAATAAGGAGTTCTTAGAGGAAGGAAAAGCAAACGAAGCGATGCGAATGCTAGCGAAATCTACTCGATTATTTCGTATACCACCTACAGCCAAATGGAGTGCCTCTGTTAGAGGATTTGGTATTGTTGTGTTTGCTGAGTGGGATATAGTAACTAAGTAATAAATATCCTACGTGTGGCCCCCACGGGACAGCCTGCCAGCACCAAGTTATCCCCGATGACATTGACCCATAGGGCTCCGATGTCCCGCGTTGTCGTCCGTGCCTCCAAACCCGCGCCCAAAGTATTGAACAGCACCGTAGTCCATGCCTGCGGCGACGCCTCCGGCGTCTGCGCAAAACCTCGTCCACACCAGTTAGTAGACCCCCCTGCGCTGTCACCGTAACCTACGCCCGAATAGGTGCGGAAGCTGCTCGACAAACCCGCTCGTATGTCATGTATATTGATCCCGCCACCAGCAGCGAATACGACCCTCATCCCATAGACTGTGCCAGTGTCAATCTCCTCTACATCAGACACCTGTCGATGATTTGTGGTCGATGTAGGGTCGTTATAGTCGGTCAGGTCATCATCGTTCCAGTTCTTAAACTTGTCCGCCGTGTCGGGGTTGCCCGTCCAGTCATCCTCGGCGGTGTCGGCGCAGATCGTCGCCCTCACGATGCCGATGTCGAATGTGGGCCGAATCGTTAGCCCTCCGTCCTGATCATCACTGGCGAAGTGGTCATCAAAGTAGGCGTTGAGGATGGACGCGCCTTTGCCTGCTGCCGTGCGCGTATCGGGGCAGAGATAGGCGTCAAGAGCTAGGCCCGACTTCTCCCCAGACAGCAGAAGATGAGAACCGACCAATGTTGCCGTACTGTTGAGTCCAACATATAACTCTAAACTTCCGTAGTCACCAACAGAATTATTGTACTCCACCGTCCACATATACCAGTCGCTATTGCCGACTGCTGTAGGGTCAATCGCCGTAGCGTCGGTGATAACGCGGTTAATCACAATCGTCCCGCTGGTCACTGTGATGATAGCCAGAGCGTACTGAAACTTGTTGACACCGCCAGGAGCGCTCGTTAGACCTACGACGGCTAGGTGCTTTCGGTCTGCTGCGCTGGCGAAGATACAGAGCTGGCAGATGAATACCTCATCACCGGCAGCGGGGTTGGTGAACGACTTAGGACTGTGAAATCCCGTCCACCGTCTCTTCACAGCCGAGCCGCTGAACGCCTCAATCTGGCCCGTCACTAGGTGCAGGGCGTTGCCCGTCTCCAACAAGACGCTGTTGCTACCGCTGTGCGCCCGAATCGTGTTAGGCTGCCCCGCAACACTGGAAACAACATCCCATACGTCCTGGCTTAAGCCGGAGAAGTTGAAAGTAACGTCGATGCCAGGTAGTTCCCAGCCGCAGATAGCACCCCTGACGGCCATTAAAGCCCCGCCTTACGCACGAGGAGCCAGTCGCCCTCGCTTTGTTGGGGGATGACCACGGGCGGGTCTATCGTCTGGACAAAATTGAGGTGTTCTCCCGTCGATAGCGCGTCGGCACCCATCTTGATTTTCTGTGCCAATTCATAGCGGTCTTGAGGTCGCGTCAGGGCTGGAAGGTTGCCCGTATCCAGTGTAGCTTTGATGCTGTCGAAGAATTCTACCTCCCGCACGGGGGGCATCCGTTCCATCGGAGTCAGCGTTCCGCCCAACAAGTCCCGCCCCAGGTTACGCACACATGCCTCCAAGCCAGGGTAGCCCTCCACGGCCAGGGTCAGGGCGACGATGAAATTCTCTGGTGTCGCCCCTGGTATCTTGCTAGCATACTCGCTCCATCCCGTGTTCCATGAGTGGAAGGAGTAATCCGCTCGAACCCACGCTGGTAGTCCCTCAAGGATAGTTCGCTCTATACCCGTAGCCTTAGAAATCCCCTGCCGCAGTATCTCCGCGACGGGCTCGTGATGGAGGTAGCCGATGTTCGAGGGGAACTTAGACCCCTCCATGTTGGTATTCCCGCGCCACTGTGCGGCGTAGGTATCAGCCTTAGAATAGTCAGCAAGACCAGTGTTGTTGATGAAGTCAGCAGCGGTGCAGTCCCCGATGAACGTCGTCAGCTTCCTGTTCTTTAGACCAAGAGTGCAACCTCCGACGTATAAGAATGAGCCAGGGTTATTTATCGTTACTCCACGAAGATCCTCGTTTTCATAGATAATTCTAAACATTAATTAATCCACCGTTCCTATAATTGTAATATGTATCTCTGTTACTGTTCCTGATTTCGCCGTAGTTTCGAACCAAATAAATGAATCCGCCCCAATGGTCGCATCATCAAATGCCGTTACATCAGAACCTGTTGTTGTAGAAGTTGTTGTTGTTCCTGCCGTTACCACAGCATTTCCAGCATTATTACGATCTGCCTGATGTCTAATCTTCCATGTTACAGAAGGTGTGGAAGACCCTATCAAAACAGCCCTCATCTCGGTAATAGTAATTGCTACCTGAGTAAACGATATAGAGATATCTTCTGATGCATTAGGATTTTCTACAGTAATACTATAATGAAATGTACCTGATCCTCCAGCAGGAGTAGCCCAAGCCCCTTGGCCATTAAGATACTTTGCGGAGTCGTTATTTAGTTTAAGTAATAACCCGTGCTTAGTAGTACTAGCATTTAAATCTGTATTATCGTCTGGGGCTGTGAAATCATCTAGCTTAACTGTCTTTGCTGCTGTAACAGCTTCTGCATTAGTATATTTTGCGTGATGTTTTATATGAATATGATCCTTACGAGCTAAACTACCTTCAGTACCATCATTTGCAGTATCTCCATCAATAAGTGGATCTGAAGATGCATCATCAATTAAGGATACATCTTCGTCTGGTACTGTAATTGTTCGTGTTGTACTAACAGATACTCCAGAAACTTGAAAAGCTAATTCCTTAGTTGGGTCTCCCTCATCGAAAATCTTAAAAGCATTGTCGGAAAACTCTGTTGTAATAGACGCCGTGCCACTACCAGCAACCATATTAGGAACCTGTCCTCTTAAATCAACCTCTTTAACATTAGTCCACGTCCCATTAGATGCGGCCTGATGACGAAGAGTAATTCTATTAACTAGATAAGCATACCCTCTAAAGTCTGTTGGGATCGTGTAGTTATCATAACCAGAAACATCGTCAGTAGCATCTCCCTGTTTAACATACGAGCCGCTGGGAAGATTTATAAATACTTTTTCTTCTTCTGATCCTGAACTTACACTGGCCCATACCACAAGACTAAAATACTTCCCTGACATTGCGACATCTTGACTATCAGTAAGCAAGTCTTCCAAATCATTTGTAGTAAAATAGGCACCACCCTGATTAGTATGCTGGTTAACTACATATACATCATCAGGATCTGCTGTATCAAATGCAACAGTACCGTGCAAATGCATCTGATATATTTTTCCTGCTGTTATAGCAAGATCAACATCATCTGTACCTGCACCTTGGGGAGTAATAGTCCACGTAACAGCACTACCACTCTTATATGCTGCATGCTCCCATCTCAACCTCTCCCATGCCTCTAGATGATGTCCTATAGAAATATCATTTTTTAAGTGGTCGTTCCAATGTCTATTTGCTAAGATACCGTCTGATTGTACAAGCGCAGCAGTTTGAACAACTACTTCTGCTATTTTAATATGCTCTGTAGCAGGCCAATCTGAAGTAGAAACAACAAGTACACCTTTATTAGATTGAAGTATATACACATAGTTTTTCTGCGGTGATATCGCACTTCCTGCTGTAAGAGTTGCTGTTCCACCTGATGAGAAGGTAGATTCCCCATCAGAGAAGTTCTCTGTTAAATCTCCTGATGGGTCTTTGTCTAATGTACCTGTAATAGTCGTTCCATTAGAGGCTACAACGAAAGTAAAACTCTCTATTATCAATCCATTAAATGAGTCTAGGTGTGTATCTATTTGAGCGTGTGTATGATCACCAACATTAGATAGTTTTGTTGCATGATCTAATGTTGGTATATCGTCGTCTACTAACGAACGAAATGTAGGAACAGCATCAGCACCTGAACCTGGGCCTCCAAAAATTAGATTCTTTACTTGAGTATCTAATCCTAGTTCTTGTGTAGACAGAGAGAGTAACGTATCTGCATTAACATCTAAAGAAACTAGTGCATGTCCTGCTCCTCCAGCTAGAGAAATATTAATCTCTTTATCAGGAGACTCGGTTACAACAAAGTCAGAGCTAAAGTCAAAGGTATTAATATCATCCCCACCAACCTTAGTCCCATTAGACTTAGCAGACATTGGCTGGAAGCTAATAATACTAGTCCCACCTCCACCACCTAAGGATTTTAATTCATTTAAAAGCTTTTCTAGGTCTCGTATCCACCCAGTCCAACGAATTTTTCCTCTATAGAGTCTCTCAGAACGAACTCTAAACTCAACAACCCCAGCAATTACCCTAGTTTCAATAAGACCGTCTGCCGTATCTCCCTTAAGACCTTCTTTTCCTACTTCTCCCTGTTTTCCTAGACTACCTTCCTTACCTTCAATGCCTTGTACGCCCTGTTCACCTCTATCGCCTTGCTCCCCAGGCATTCCTGCAACTCCACGTCTTCCATCCTTACCTCCAATTCCACGTACTCCATCCTTACCTGTTTTGCCCTCAATTCCCTGTAAACCATCTTTCCCTCGCTCACCTACACCAAATCCACCCGTTTTACCTGTTTCACCACGATTTCCGGTGTACCCACGCAATCCTTGCAGTCCTTTTACGCCCTGATCGCCTTTTATACCCTTTTTACCGCTACTTCCAGTCAACCCAGCAGCCCCGTGTAAGCCTGTTCTTCCCAACTTACCTTCAGGGCCTTTAATAACACGAACTAGTGTCTTATTTTCACGTGTAATAAGGAAATCAGCGCTGCTTTCTTCTGCTGAACGAATAGCGTAGTCGCCTTTGAGAATTTTCAATTCCTCAATGGCGTTATTTGCTCTCCTAAGCGCGTTTTGCAGCGCACTCTTGCTAATCTTTTGAGTAGTCATACTCTTGTACCATTATTGTAACATAGTTTTGTATGTTATAATAAAATCAGAGAGAAAGGAGAGTGCAATTATGAATCTACCAAAGAATATTTCTATGGAGGTAGAGAGAGATGCGTCTATAAAGGCAACAGAAATAGTTATTGTCAATCACGATATAAAAACTAATAAAGAGGGCAACGGTGTACAACTTCTCTGTTATGAGGACGGAAGAATCGCTGTTATAGTAGTATAGAAAGGAAATCAATATGATTGAAGTCTTTCGGGACGCAAGAAAAAGAGGTATATGCATATATCTAGACAATAAATTTATAGCATTTATTAGTGATAGGGAGTTAAGAAGTTATGTGTGACATTATTGAGTATGGGAGAGGCGCTCCTAAAAATATAGTAATAGAGTTCCAGAGAGATGCTAGTATGCGATCTACTGAAGTATTTATTACAGCAATATCTCGTTCAGGGGCAGAACAGGGATTGAAACTAATAATCTCTGACAAAGGAGAGTTTATACGGGTCGGTAAGCCTGTAGATTTAATAGAAGGTGTAGACGTAGTTATTTAATATTCGATGTGACACATATTGTTGTCGCACTCAAAACTACCAGATTCTGATAGAAATGATTCTAACTGATTGTTGTCTACTTGTACCTCATAAATTTCCTCATTAACATGCCCGTGAATTACTACAGACGTATTACTGTCCCCACCTACTGCTACTAGTGTCCCAACTATAGATAGTACTGATACTGTGATTAAAGAAAATATTTTTTTAAACATATTATTTTCCTCCTTTCACTATCTATAACGATATATACAGCGTTTAGCTATACGCCATTACGCTTAGTTTTGCTAGGTAATTTTAGCAAAAAATTTTCAAAAAATTAGTCGCTCTCTTCTTTCTCTTCCCCCCCTCCTACTATATACTACTAGAACAGATGGTCTGATTACAATGTTATGTCTAGTTACCATAACATACACCTATAGAACGCCATTACTTTACCAATTATCATCTACCTGGGCGCACTAGGTTAGAGGCAAATCACGAGGTTTGCCCACATATGAGGAGAAATAGTTATCTATATCTCTGGGAACGAAACTAGAGGCGAAACTATGCAAACCTAACCAAACACCGCTATATGCGATGACATAGACCCCTCATATCTAGGTAAGGGTCATCAAATACCTTTAAGCCTGCCCAATACTCACGCGGAAGCCGTGAACTCTGGGCAAACCTTTTAGTGAGGTTTGTGCAGAATAGCCGCAGTATTGAATAGGGTGTGATAGTTTTAGGTACTATCACCCAGTTACGTTCGGTTAGCTACCGTGTATATCTGGGTTATTACTAGATATCAACAGGTTTGTATAGTTTTACGGAGGTAGGTATGTATACAATTGCGGAGGTTCAGCAACACGAGGAACTGTTAGACTCGCACAGAATTAACCAGTTTCAAGCACGTATTCGCAGGCAGAAGTCTGCACAGAGAAGGAGAGATTTGATGAGGAACGCCCCTAGTACAGTCATATCTTACAATAAAGACGCAGATTTGCGTAACTTCGCTCACTGGGGCGATGATGAAAAGATCAGACTTAGTGAGGATTACACACCTCCTACATCACGACTCCAAAACCTACGTGAAGCTAACCAATCCTTCACATCACGCAGAAATGATCAGGATACATTCCATGCACGTATGAGGAGTGCTGGTTTCTAACAGATATCACGAGTTTTTGATAGATATCAACAGGGTTGGTGAGGTTTAGGGAGGTGTTGCGCTAATATTTCAATACAAATAGGTACAATTGAATAACAATGCGTACAAATACATATAAGGAGATTTGAATAGAAATGAAGAAGAATACACAACCTAAGATGAAGGTTTCACGTGCGTTCGCCATCGCGCATACCCGTAACACCATTGAAAGGGCAAGATTGGAGCGTAAAGCACAGAGTTAGATAGTATTGTATAGGTTTGTATTAGGAGTGATGCGTATGAGTATTGATTAGTGCCCCGAATCAGTTAGTAATTGGAAGGATTGCACAGACATGACATACTTTCGAGTGAACACACTAAACTTCATCAACCTTGACGAATCCTTACGATACGCCAAGCGTTACGGATTCACTGGTATTGAGGAAACGTTTAACGGAGGTGTAGTAAGAATTCACTACGTTTGAGGCAGATCACTGTACCTTATTTGAAAGGATTGCATAGATATGGTCACATACACAGAGGACATACGAGATAGCTACGATGTAGCTAGGTTTACTCAGGTTTTCACCTGTTACATTTGCGATGCCCCTGTCACTGGGAATAGTGAGGTTTGCATAGCTTGTGACAACGATGTTGAGCAGACTCTAGCAGAATTGAGAGAGGAGGATGAGAGTTAGTTAGATTTGCCCCGCCCAGCCACCTAGCCTGTAGATTTGGAGAGGTATGATGAAGAAACGCTCGAAGATCAATACAGACCTAGACACATTTGCACAGGTTCAGGAAGGAACAACAATGAATAGCAAGCTTTGCTCAGCCTGCCAGCGTCCCATCCAGCCTAAATATGACAAGTGCTACGCTTGCAATACATACGGCGACAAGAGCTTTGCCGTGGTTCGCCAAGCTAAGCAAGCGGTTGCTCTGAAGTCAGACATTCTCTACAGTGTTGCACACAATTGCATACGTTGCCACAACGTACTGCCTGAGGATAGTACAGAAATGCACGTATGTCCACAGAAGCGCACAGCACAACGCAAAACACGTAGGTCTAGTAAGGTAAGGACACTTACGCAAGAGGAGATAGGTATAGACAAGTTTGACTCACGCCCTCGCGTATTCGCAGGGTTCTAACAGGTTTGCACAGCTTTGGTAAGGAGCGCCTATGATTAATAACTATTGTGTTAGTAGTAATGGGGAGATTTGATGAACAATCTATATACTTACACAGTTTCAGGTGAGTTCTACACTAGGGAGAGGAGAGGATTAAGTATAGTCGAGCGTGCCTATCAGAGCATTCAAGATATGCTCAGGTATGACTGTGGTACTGCCTGTATGATGAGTATTAAGGAGAATCAAGCAACTTGGAGTATATCTGCCGCGAGATGCACAATAGGACGTTGGGAGTCATTCGGGTATAAGGTATCAAAGGTACTCAAATCTCGCGTCAAGGATAAGGAATGGCGAGACTTCTGTGAGGATGCAAGAGATGATTGGAGGGATGTATAGATATGGCTACATTCGAGCAGCACAGGCAAAGCGTAGCGTTACAGATAGTAGAGATTGGAGTAGCTTACGAGAAGATACAAAACTGGACAGATGAGGAGCTTCGCTCAGAATTGCTTGACGATATATCGGATACTCTCGTTGATATTCAGCGTGATATACAGCAGATGGTTAGGAGGGTTGATGAGGTTTTATAGGGCGGGAGAGTGAGCTTTAGGCAGGCTTAAGAGGATCACTGTACCTTTTTTCAAGGAGCGCGTATGAATAGTAATAGAATTGGTGAGGTTTGTATAGTTAAGGAGAATATGACGTGAGCTATTCTATAGTGCCAGATGATGTGGTAGGCAGGGTATTCTACACCAAAATCGGTGAGACTATTATATCTACCGTACACCTGCCAACAAGGGATAAGGTACAACCTGAATTGATACTGTTTGACGCACTTCTAGGCCGTAATGGTGACTATGAGACGGCTATTCTAGCTAATTCTACTAGAGTAGTCGCAAGTTCGGATACTGTAGAAGGAGGAGAAGCTAATCATCGTCGTGCAGTAGAGAATCTTATTGATGGGGTCATGCTTGATGAGGTTGACCCACCTTTACTCAAGTTACTTGAAGGGGAGTAGACATGACATACTATCACGTTGACACGCTAGATTTCATTGACCTAGCAGTAGCGTTGCGTTATGCTAAGGAGCATGGGTTTCTAGCAGTAATGCAGATAACCAGAGGTAAGCACGTAGCATGGAGGTATGTATAGAGATAGATTTCTGCCCCGAACCCACCAGAATTGAGGAGGTTTGACATGAACAAGATATTCAATCTAGTATCTAGTGCAAGAGAATCCTCAATGCGTAGAGGTCATAGGATGGGCACGTTCACGTATCTAACTAGAGGTAATGCAATCTCTAAATGTATAGATTGCGATGCCGAAGTGCAGGTACTATCTAATCCTGCACCTAATCAAATAGATATAGGCGGTACTTCAGTAGCACTTAACTGTCCTATAGTATGGAGTCATGAATGGGGGTGTTATGTATAAGTAGTTTCTTTGCCCCGCGTCATCCAGGTTTGTAGAGAAAGAGGATGAAATGTACACAGTTATAGGGATTCGTAAAGAACAGGGACAGGAGATACTAGGTAGTGAGGCGCAGGATGTACTAGTAGCACTAACAGCATCCGAAACGCAGGAAGGAGCGATTGAATCTGCTAAGGTATTTCTAGAGAGAGGAATACATGAGGATTGGAAGTTTGGTTGGGGGCCTTATACTACACTCGCAGTAGTAGGTGGGGGATCACTAAGGATGCTAAATCTGGAGACACGTACTACGCTTACACTTACAAGGAAAACAATTGTAAGAGTAGGTAGTTAGGAGAGTATATGTAGAGTCTCTTGCCCCAACCCACACGTATGTAGCTATAAGGAGAATTATGAAAGTACTAGTACGGACAATTCACACGGACTACCCACAGCACATATACACAGGCATTGGCGCTGTTCACTCAGACACAGGCACTATATCACACGTTCGTACATCAAGCGTAGAGGAGAAAAGGCAGGATGATACAGACTTGATAGTTACTATCGGGGAAGATTCATACCCTGAAGTAAGCGTGAGTAGCCTGTGGATAATGAAGAGGGGCACCGTACACGCATAGCACACACGTTATGCACGTCGCCAAAGGCGACAGACTTGACAAGTGCTGGGCCTTGTGTTATGCTTACAGCGTCGAATCCAGCCAGTAGCGAAGGAGAAAAAATGCAGAGTCTCTCGCTCATAAACACACGCAAGTAACATAAGGAGCATGACGATGGCTAAGAAGAGCAAGAAGACAGCAGCGAAGAAGAACACGCTAACTGAGGCGCAGAGCGCACGTATTATGACAGCTATTGAGCGTGGTGATGACACCATCGTTCTAGCAGAACACGTGTGTAAGGGGTGTGGTCGCGCTATTAAGAAGGACTACACAGAGTGCTACGCCTGCCACTTCTACGGTGACGACAGCTTCGCTCGCAAGCGCAATAAGTAGAGACTTGACAAGCTGACGATGGTGTGTTATAGTAGGGAGTGCCTATGAAGCTAAGCGACGTGGATGTATTTAGTTTAGGATAAGGAGAGAGTAATGTATCAGAAGAAGCACTACCTTATCAACATCTTTATAGAAGATGTGGCTAAGATTATGAAGGTGTTTCAGACAGAAGAAGATCACGAATTACATGAGTGCGTGACGTGTGAGGTAGTAGAGGCTATAACTAATACCTTTGAGGAGCTATTTGCTGAGAGTAATCCCTCGTTTGATCATATACAATTCTTAAAAGATTGTGGATTGGAGTAGATATGAAGAACATAACTATGGTAGCTGACGTAACATTACGTGTTGAGTATGAGATGGTGGATTTCTTGACCGATGACCTAATTGCATGGGCGAAGAAGAACAATACCAGTATACACAAGGCTGCACAAATAGCATTGTTATCTTTTCTTGACCTGAAGGTAATAGATATGAGGCTTGCATCCTCACCACGAGAGAAGGTGACGATAAAGAGAGTGAAGCCTGTCACTAACAACGCTACCATACGCAAGTGGAGTCGTATATAGATATGTTACGAACAGTAGTCACTATTCATAAGATTAATAATGTACATGAGGAAGGGCCACCTATCATTAGGGCGACGGTGGCTCCTGATGGATTCGACCCCTCAACACTTGACGTGATGTTATGGTATCCGTTCACGCCCCTGGGAATAGTAGCCGCCATCATTGAAACGGATTGGCAAGAGAATGAATAAGATTAAACAAGCTATGAAGTGGTGTGCTATCCTCTTCCTATCTATACTATTTGCTATTCCTGTAGGAGCAGAACGAGAGGAGTAGATATGAAGATAACATTTAGTACGTGGAAGGCACCATTCAATCGTCTATGGACAGTAAATTTCAATAAAGTAATACGTATAGTTTCTCCTCATACACATGACTATCTCATGGGTATCTTTCCTACCTCTGATGATGGGGCGTTACTTCTCCCCGTGACAGATAAAGAGGTATACATAGACTTTACTTCACGTCAGTTCTTTCCTAATGCTCCGTATCCTACTGTATATACGGAGGAGGGTGTGTATGAGATGTGGGATAACATAGAGGAGGATTAAACATGGCCTGGTTCTGTATGAATTGCGGTAATCGTATGTATGGTACTACGTGTGGGGGTAGGTGGAGGAGTGAGGGTAAGTATGTACGATGTAATAAGAAATACCCTAGTGCTATGGCTGAACGTATCCCACCGTTGGATGGGATGATATTCATAAACGAGGGTAACTCTAATATAACCCGCCTAGACCAGCGAGAGTACGACGACTTGGCGCACAAAAGAAATAAGTACCCAAAAACCTGCACATCCCCTTATCCTAACGCATGGTTAGAAGCTATGGAGGTGATAGGTGAGAGATTAGAGAAGGAGCTTAGTAAGTATACTGGTAGTTTGCCTGAGTGTTAGGAGATATGATGAAGGTATTAGTTAGGACAATGGGCGGGAGACGAGGAGATTTCGAGGTATTTGATAAGGTATGGATAATCCATACACAAGCAACGGACGCTATACAGTGGATAGGTGCTGGTAACTTCTCCGAACAGATTGATATGGCAGGGGTTGATATTACTATTACTATACTTAAGAAGCACCACGCTGTTCTAGAGGAAGGCGGTACGCTAGATATTAGAGATAGGTAGGTATGGACACGATCACTGTACCTTTTTTCACAGTAAAGGAGAGATATGAAGATACTTAGGCATTGTAGACGCGAAGGTGGAATGACTGTTCCCGCTGTCGGTGAGTGTGAAAGGTGTGATAATGAGGTAGATTTGGTAGGGTTTACCAACACTTGCAACAACTGCGAAGCTGACTACAATCTAGATGGACAGCTATTAGCACCACGTTCACAGTGGGGGGAGGAGACAGGAGAATCTCTTGCTGATATACTAGGCCCAGGCGACGGTGACGGTTTCTTCGACGAGTAGAAAAGGGGAGATATGTTTACAAATGCACAACACGATGCAGCACATAATATTATTAAGCACATAAAGGAGGACTCTGTTAGGTGGTACGCCAATCAATTTCTAGGATGGTTGTGTAGGCAATCGGATGGTGAGAAATACCTAGAATCACCATACTATGTATTAGGGAGGTTTATTGCGTGTAGTAGAGTAAATTATCAGCTACGCAAGGCGCTTGGTATAACTAGACCCCTTTCATTAGCAGAAGCCGAGGAGATAGCATTTCCTAAGGAGGAGAATTAGATATGTTTACACGAATCTTTCTTACCACACTATTAGTTTTTCCTATAATAGCATTATTTAAGGAGGTTTATGGGTTAGGTGATATAACTTCGTGGTTCTTTATCCTCATGTTCTGGTTTGGGGTATCAGAAATAATAAGCAGGGTAACAAAAGGAGAGTAGATATGATACAATTACATATAACTATGACGGGCAAAGGGTATCATCCGTCAAGCAAATGGGCAATGTTCGCAGACGATACACGTACGTTTCCTAGTATTGACGCAGCTAAGGCGTGGTTAAAGGGGAAGTATGGTAGTTGTAAGCGTGTCCCTATGTATAGAGATACTGAGGAAGGGGTTATAAAAACAGGGTATATCTATTCGTTTCGCGCCGAAAACCTCGACTATCGTGGTAACGATAAGTGGTTACAACAGGATTGGGTAGAGTTTAGGGAGATAATACCTGTAGTGTTAGGAAGGGGAGTATAGATATATTCATACTTGGTTATGATGGGTCAAGTGACGTTATTATTTACTGCCCCGATTGTGATGAAGAACAACGATACAACTATAGATTTGAGGAGGATGAGAATGAATACCTGAACGACTTCGGGGTAGAAGTAGGCCCGTCAGAGAGTGAATTGACAAGGTTGCATGATGAGTTTGTAGCTCGTATAATAGACATCGCCAATGATGGGCATGAGTGTGTCTGAGGGAGGGGAGTAATATGGTTAAGTATGGGTCTATAGATGAGTACCTTTGGAATGCCGAGTTTAATATAACATGCGGTAAGTGTAATAAGAAAAGAGACCAACGAGATTTACTAGAGTGTAATCATTGCGGGGAAGTGTTCTGTCTAATAGAGGATAGTAACGACGAAACCTGTTGTGATAAGCATGAGAGTGAGAGCTAGTATGCTACAGAATATAATAGGTGACTACAGCACACCAGATAAGGCGCTTAATAAGTGTTGGGGTGCATCAAAAGAATTGCGTAAGATTCTAGTAGAAGAAATGGGTATGGATGGTGTGGTCTTAATACGATGTGACGGATGGGAGGGTGATATATGCGGGATGCATGAATGGTATGGTAACAACCTTACAGACGGCAACCATAGTATACATAGAGGGAGTATAGGACACTATATGGTGAGGGTTGGTGAGATTTTCATAGACTTCACATCTAAGCAATTCTTTAGGGATGCCCCGTATCCTACGGTGTATACGAGGGATGATATGGATGGTATGTGGGAACAATGGGGCGAGGAGTAGGATATGAAGATAGAAAAGCAGGGAACATATGAGTGTACTTTAGCCACAATCGCGGCATTAGCTAACGTTCAGTTACGTAGTGTGCGCGAATTTGCTTGTAAAAGAGCCAATATTGATAAATGGGAATACGTAATTCGTAAGAGTGGTGATGAGTTTTGGGAGATAATAGGCGATATAGCGAAGCATTACAAAGTAAATGGAATGCCTAAAGAGTTGTCTTATTCTAATACCCCATTACTTACAGCAGGAGGCAAAGAACAATTACAGGGAAGGGGGTCTATAAGTATACAAAGTAGTGCACATATGTATAATCACACTATGGCCTTTGAAAATGGGGTAGTTTATGACCCTGACTGTCCAACTTACCCATTAGCAATCTCTAAGTTAATGCAAACTAGATATAAAGACTGGGTAGTTACTGACGTATCTAAAGAGTAGAGAACCACTGTACCTTTTCTTAGGTGGGCGTCAGATAGGGGGTTGACAAATGGTCTGAGTTGTGGTAAGATGGGGTTGACAAATTGCAGAAGCGAAGGAGAGAAAAATGCGAATCATGCGTATAGGTATCGTGATTTACTTACAGAAGGTAATTATGTGCCGTAAGCCTATCTGCCATATGGTACACATACTACTTTACGGGCAGGATGAGATAGAGTGTAGTCGTTCTAACCACACAAGCATAACGAACGAGCAACGCAGGCAATTAAATAGGGCTTGACAAGCTGCGTCGAATCTGTTATGCTTGTGGCACAAGTGAGAGGAGCAAAAAATGGCCGACCCAAAGCATGACCGCATATCGGAATATCAGAGGAACCAAAGCCTCATGCAAGAGCGTCCAGTAAAGAGGCAATCTAACGCTCACTCGCCTTTTTCAGACGAGGCTACGGTAATTATACCGTTGTCACGTGAACGTCGCAAGGCGCTTAGACAATCACGTGATGCGTATCGTTACACAAAGGGCAAGAAACCACGTGTTCGTAAGATAAGTTTAAGTAGGTACAATAAGACGGCACGTAAACAGGATGCAACACCTAAGAGTGAAAGGTTTGGGACATGATAAGAAAATGCACATGTATATATCCTTACATGGATAAGAGATATGGAAAGTGGATGCGTGTTCACACCCCTTGTAAAGAGGATAAGGCTAGGTGTACTGTCTGTGGTAATGTAAGGACTTGACAAGTACGCTGGATTGTGGTATACTGTTGGGGCAAATGAAGGGAGCAAGATGGATGATTTATTAAAGGCCCGATTCCAACGTATGACAGTAGCTTACAAACGACTATTAGATGCTTATACATATGGGAACAGACGTGATCGTGCAAAATTAATGCATGAGGCAGAGTTAATTATAGCAGATGCAGTATGGGGGTGTTCTCCCCCGATGAAGGAGAGTGAGTGATGGGATACACACATTATATGCATATAAAAAGTGATGGGCCACAAGGGTTGTGGACTCAGGCAGTATTAATGGCTTTAGATATTATTGAGCGCTCCCCTATACCTCTTGGTAATGCGTTTGGTGAGGGAAACGAGCCAACAACAACCGATAAAGGAATATATACAAATGGTATAGGTGATGACGGACATGAGACGTTATTTATACCCTCCGTACTTACATTAGGAGACTTTGAGTTCTGTAAAACAGTACGTAAACCTTATGATCTAATTGTGACCGCTGTATATGCTACACTTGCACATATAGGGGGGGTTGATTGTGTAGAAGTATCAAGTGACGGATATGCAAAGGATTGGGAGCAAGGATGTAATTTAGCTAGTGAGATACTAGGACAGACAATACCAAATCCAATAAATGAGAGAGAGGAATAAGAAAATGTTAGTTGTTGTAGATAGAGTATATAAAGTAGTTAGGGTTGAAGGTCTAACGCATAACGAGGCTTGTTGGACTGGGTTTTACTTTGCCCGTGACTACCCTAGCCTAGTCAAAGATAAGTGGTTTGTCGTTTGCTTTAACACTATAGAAGAGAAGTTTAGTCAGGATGAACAGTACAATATCAAGTCTATATGGAATAACTCTGCGCGTCATATTGCCGACATCATCAACAATCCACCATTGCCAAGTATACATGATTGCCCTGGTTGTGAGTGTTAAGGATAAGTAAATGAGTAAATTTAAAATTAGTCATGGAAAAGGTTTCGGGATTACCCTATATAATGGCCTTACTGTAAGTGTACAGTTTGGGAGAGGTAATTACTGCGAGCATCATAATGATATGCATAATTGGGATGTTCCCGAAAAAGGGGAAAGTTTTGACGCTGAGACTGCTATAATAAACGAGAGCAACGACTTTGTTAGGGTTAATGGAGAAGTTGTTCAAGGATGGCAGTCACCCGATCAGGTAGCTATGCTAATCTCAGCGGCAGCTAGGCAGAAATCAGGTGTCAAGTTCATTACTATACGTAAGGAAAAGTATCGTAGGCATGAATAAGCAACGAGCTTTAGCAGGACAGTGTAGTATGTTTGAAATGTCACTATATTATTCTGATGGAAAGATGCTTAAACCTGTAAGCAACAATAGTAAACTAGGAAATACAAATGGGAAGGGTAAAATATTTACTAAGGGGGCGCACAAAGGATTACCCTGTTATTCTCTAACACTAGAAGAACGTAAGACATGTGACATATCCTGTAAGGCATGGGATGTATGCTATGGGAATAAGATGCCCTTTGCTAACAGGTATGTAGCTGGTGATAGTCTTATGCCCGCGTTGGTTACGGAGCTAAAGATACTGGACTTGAAGCATCCTGATGGTGTATCTATAAGATTGCATGTATTAGGAGACTTCTATAGTGTAGGGTATGTGAAGTTTTGGGAACAGCAGCTAATAAAATTTCCTACCCTACATATATGGGGATATACTCACAGGATAGGAGAAATACGCCATGAGATACACCGTGTATGGAGAAGGTTTGGGACAAGGTTTAACATACTACAGAGTGATTCACTAGCTGGTAACAGACCTAGTGCATATTTGGCTACGACAAAAGGGAGTGATGCTTTTGTAACATGCCCCGAACAGACAGGTAAGGTTAGTGGTTGTCTATCATGTGGTCTATGCACAGGTAAGTTCAACGGCGTTAGATTTGAGGTACATTAAATGCGAAACGTTCTAAGACTATTAGCAATATTCGTGGGTATCTTAGTGATACTTCACGGAGGTTTGGTAGCAGGGATTATAATTATAGTGTTGTCCCTGTTATTCTTTAGGATGAGCCAATGAGCTACTGTAGAGGGATAATTTATATATGGGCATCTGCATCTAGGGACAAGCTTAACTGCTCCTGTTCTCTACATAGGTTTGATACACCAATATTCGCCACCGAAAGTAGAGCAGAAATGCTTGACCATCTTCTTACTCATGAAGAGGATGTAGTAGAAATACAGGCTTCGATAAGTAAGGTTCGTAGTCGCCTACTGGATGAAATTGAATTTAAGGGAGACAAAATATGATTAACTGCACATGCACAGTAATACAATCACATAATGAAGAAGGAGAGATAGAGTTTTGCCCCTTGCATGAGGCTGCGAAGGATATGTACACAGCATTGATTGATTGCCGAGCAGAGTTAGTAAACACGCTACTAGTTACACATCATCTAGAAGGACATGATGATGTCAGACTAACCAGCCTAATTAATTGTCTAAAAAGGTCGTGTATGTTAGCTATACGTGTAATGAACCAAAGCGATAGAGCGACAAGCAAAGCGGAAGGAAAGTAATCTGCAATTACTTATAGGTCTTGTATGTATAGGACTGTTCGCCTTTGTAGTATTCCTTATATGGTATTTAGATAGATGGGAAGGAAAGTAATATGAGTGTAGGTGTGGTTGATTTAGCTCACCTTGTTTCAAAGAGGTTAGAGGCGCTGGGATTTAAGATAGATTATGGTGATGACTGTGAATCTATATTTGAAGCCCTTGAACAGGTAGACTTCATAAAGATAGAAGACATGAAGATACTAGTTAATAGGATGAAGGATATAAATAATACCCTTATAAAACTGCGGTGTCCCTAATGTCTGTTACCATACCGGAAGCCGGTCGTATATTAGACTTTCTTGTTAGCACTCCTAAGTATGGTAACACAACAACAACAAGAAAAATTGCTCACCATATACTACTAGAGACTGGAGGATGGGTAATTTCTCTAGGTAGTATATGGGATATACAAATAAAACATCTTGGAGTAGGGGTTTATAAGATTTCTCTGAAGGAGAGAGGTATGCAAAATGAGTAACATAGACTACGACATTCAACGAGAACGTAACGAAGAATACAGACGAGAGGCTAAGATGGATGCTATGGATGAAGAGTTTGAGCGTATACTACCTGAGCATGCTTGTGTATGTGTTCAAGTAAGTGGTTGTTGCTCTGCCCCGCCACTACAAATTGAGGAGTTGGAGAGTAATCGTCCTATACCTGGGCGTTTATATACTGGTAAGTGTAGTCAGTGTCGTGACAACTGTGACTTTGAACCGTTGTTTGAGGACAATGACATAACTACTACGTGGAAGCTAGTTAGTAGCGGTGCTATGGGTAGAGATCAGTATGATAGGACTTGGGAGTATGAGTTTGAGTGTATAAAATGCGGAGCAGAAGAAACAACAGCGAGAGAGAGGTACTAGATGAAACAGGATAGGATAGCACGAATAGAGAAATTCTTAGAGACGTTACCTCCCGTAGACTGGGAACCTTACGATAATTGGGATGACTATGCCGCATATCCTATAGATGAAGGTTATTCAACTGTAGATTCTTCTAATAGTGGTGATGTACATAGTCATGGAATTGCTATGGGCGAGTGGATAGTAAGGAAAGAGATAGAGAAAATCCTGGGGGGTGATTAACTAGGGCTTGACAAATGAAACCGAACGTGATACTCTGTTAGAGTAAGTGAGAGGAGTAAGAATATGTACATAGATAGAACAGCATCAAAATGTATAGCGTGTAAAAGAGAGTTTGAGCATAACTCTAACGTTGTTATAGCAGGAAACTATAATAAGTTTAATAGAGACATACCAGATATATTAGTATTTGGTACGTATTGTTCACCGTGTTTTCTTTTAGCAGCAGGGATGGCGAATGCGAAATTAGATAGGGCTTGACAAACGATGTTGAACGTGGTATACTGTTGAGGCAAGTGAGAGGAGCGAGAAAATGTTACTGTTCGTTGTAATTGCAGTCATAGCAATCGTATGGATTATATGTGGGGTAGTTAACTATGGATTTACCTTTGCATATTTTCAACGGAAGTATCCTACTTTAGCGGAAAATGACTATAAAAGGGATAGGAATATGGCCCGTTGGTTTGCTTTGGGGGGTATCCCAGGATTAATAGGGTCGTGGATAGCGGCTCGTGGTGAGTACTCTAAGTACGGATTTAAGTGGAGATAATGATGGCTACACTTGATGGTATTGTAGATGGCCCTTGGATAGACTACACAAAATCCACTTCGGGATTAGACTTTGATGGGCTCATGACACAAGGAGATACACGACTTGCAGAATTACAGGATATATCTGATGCTCTATCTAAGGGCGAGACTGTAGGAGGGGTACTGAATTTTCCTGTAGGGGACGGGATGGCTACATATGTGGTGACGAAGGCACATCCCCTTACTTTAAAGTGGGTGCCGCATGGAGACCAGTGGCAGGTTCCTGACTATACTATACGTGGTCTACGTAAGGCCGATATTCTTGGTATGATAGCGTTTGAGCAATGCTGGAAGGAGTTATAGGTTATGTCTAAGCGAACAAACGGTAAGGAACGTGGTGAACGAATAGCACAGGTGCTACAGGCAGGGATGAATCGCATTAAAAATTCAGATGAATTCAAGGCATACCTGTCAATGGCTGCTAAATTCTATAACTACAGTTGGGGTAATCAGCTACTAATCTGGATTCAGAATCCTGATGCAACACGTGTTGCTACGTATAAGAATTGGGAGAAGCTGCATAATCGTCAGGTCAAGGGTAATGAGCGTGGTATGATGATTACTACCCCGCGACCCTGGACACGTAAGGCTAAGGATGATGAAGAAGAAACGTCAGGTATGAGCTTTGGTGTTGCTTACGTATTCGACGTAACGCAGACAGATGGTGAGCCACTACCTGAGCTTACTTATAATCTAGAAGGTGATGATCAAGTTGGTCTGTTCAAGAAGCTAACTAAAATAGCTAAGGGCGAGGGGGTTAGTATATTCAGTAGCAAGGATGGTGATCGCGGACAAGCTGTTAAAGGCTGGTATTCCCAGCAGAACAAGAAAATTTGGATACGCCCTATGTCACCAGCTATGATGGCTACTACTCTAGCTCACGAGTTAGGGCATCACTTCGCAGAACATGATCTGGATGGGACGTGTGCATCTGAGCGTGAGACTATTGCTGAAAGCGTTAGCTTTATAGTTAGTACTCACTTCGGCTTAGAAACAGGAGATCATCAGTTCACTTACCTTGCTAACTGGAGTGACGATAAGATATTCAAGGCTAAGTTGAGTGAGATTCAGAAGGCAGCTAAGATAATTATTGATAAGGTGGAAGATAATGCAAAAGTGTGAATGTACATTTGCCGACCATTCACGAGGCTGCGCTAAAGATGCTGTTATATTTTGTAGTAAATGTCATAAGGCATCGTGCATACCCTGTAGTCGTTTGCCTTTAGGCATACCTATCACCAGGAATGATAGCAGGTTTACACACATTCATTGCCCTGAGGGTAAGTAATGACGGACGCAAGAGATTTCTTTGGCGGTATGTTCGTAGGCTTTCTTATAATGCTCGTCATGGGTTTCATATATGTTATCTCTCTTAGCCTTGCACCAACCTGTCTAGAAGATGAGGTAGCTATACATGGGGGCATAGAAAACTACTACGATAGACACGATGAATTAGAGTGTGTGAACATTGAAGAGTTTCTAGTAATTATAGGGGAGGAGAAGTAGATGATCTATAGAATTTTTGCGAAGATTGAGGTAGCAGCACAGATTAGGTGGTTTGACGTAGAGACAGGCAATGAGCTAGATGCACAGCGCCTTGTTACAGCCCAGGTACAGAAAGATTTCGGAAACAACGTTAGTATAAATGTTAATGACATTACCGCTGTAAGGCATATCGGTACATATTACAAGGGTATACTTGCTATGGAAGATAAGGGTGAGGGTGTTTTCGCCCCTACAGATAAGGATAGTGGCTAGCAATGAAATGCCCTAGATGCGGGGTACATTCTAATATCGTAGCACATAACACCACTCTATTACGAATACGTATTAAGGAGATAAAGGATAAAGAGGGTAGAGTTATTGATGAGAGAGTATCTAGGAAAGAGCGCCCTGGTAAAGTATGTCAGTTGTGTGCTTTAGAAGAAGCGTATAAGGCACCTAATTATACGAGAGGATAGAAGATGAGTTTATATAGAACATATTTACAAGCATCTATTGTTGAGACTCTTATTGAAATTAAGTCTGATGGGTATGAGGGGGTTATCTACTCTTATCCCTGGTTGAATGGGAGAGAGAAGGGATTTGTCTTTTCTGTTATATGTGAACCTACTATCAGTCCAATAGCTGTATTCGTAGCGGAACATCGTAGTTCAGACAACCTTACTATAACTGTTGGTAAGTATAATGATTGGGGGTTGATTACTGACGAAGAGTATAACGCACGTGAATTCTTTCCTTATGGGAGTTATGAAGAAGTAGCCAATAGAGTGTTAGAAATTTTAGGAGTAGAGGGTTAATGAAATTCTATGTAGGAATACGTGAGGTTTGGGTTAGAGGAATATACGTAGAGGCTGATGGTGAAGATGAAGCCAAACATAATGCTCGTGAAGATGCTTGTGCAACTGGAAACGATGAACACTTAGAATATTCTCATGAATTAGATGAGAATCTTTGGTCAGTAGAGGAAGTGACATGAACATAAACAAAATCACAAGAGAAGATTTTGAGATATACGAAGAGGTTCGTAGTGAAGGTATGTATAATATGTTTGACCCTAATGCTAGAGCATTGACAGGATTAGACAGAGATATCTACCTAGGTATTATAGAGCACTACAATAAACTATGTGAGAAGTATCCTGGGGTGAGAGAGTAATGCTTAAACTTATCAAGGTCGAGAGTAATTATGAGTATGAGATAATTAATGTCTGTCAAGGATGTGGCGATTACTTCTACTTTGATGATATGTTAAAGCGTGGTGTTGTATGGTTGCCATGTAATGAAGTTATGCATATCTCTTGTATGCAGGCAGCAGTAAGGAAAGAGTATACGAAGTGAAGATAGTAATAACACTTGAAGGTGGAATAATTACAAGCGTATCATCTGATAGAGATATAGATGCTCAAGTAATTATAGTAGACTATGATACTGATTGGGTGGATGATACGGACGACTTTAATATAGTCGAAATTGATGGTAATAGTGCCCATGTATATCATGAACTTGATATAGACTTTAACCAGAGCTATGTAGATAAGATGAGCAATCTAATCTAGACCACTGTACCTTTTCTTAGGAGGGAGAATACGATGAAGATACGAGTAGTAAAATATGTTGATCAAACAGAGTCGGGTGCTTCTAACTTATACGCTAAAAAGATAGTCACTAAGCGTATAGGGCAAGAGGCTAGGGGTAACTTTGAAAATTATGGTGAAGGAAGCATAGTAGCTTTATTCGACGATGACCAGGAGATAGTTCTTTATAAAGGTGAATGGGAGGAAGTTAAGAAACGTATGTGGGAGACCATTATAGTTATCAGAAGCGACTTTGACCCCGACCATCTAAGCCTAGAGCATTTGGCTCGTAGTGTAGAAGAAGGGTATGCAACTTGCATAGGCCGTAAAACAGTAGAATATAACAACGATGGTGAGGAATGCCCAGGTTGTAATCATCCTGAGTGTCCTAATTTCTTAGGTAAGATTGAATGAATCAGAAATATTTAGATAGAATACGCCCAACACCCTGCAATTGTGGTGGTGCTTGGATTCTAGTCAACACCTATATAAACGATGCAGCATATGAATGGGATAGAACAAACGAGAAGAAGCATTGCTTTCAATGCGATGTATGCTTCGCTGAAACATCTACTATAGAAAGGCATAAACCTTAAAGAAAGGAGGTAATTCTAATGACTGCAAGAAAGGAAACTTTTCCTAAGCACTCGTATACACGGGCTGGTAAGGATGGGTTGGAGCGCATCGAAGCAACCTTTACTCTAACGTGCATTCTAAAAGGCGACGTTTGCTCAAAGCAAGGCGTCATAGACGATTTGAATGACACCTTGCGTAATAGGATAGATGACCTGTCCTATGACACTGACGTAGAGGTTGACTCTTACGATCTTGTTATGACTGGGTATAAGCCAGTTAAGTAAGGTTGTGTATTATGCCCCTTGGGGGTCTCAAGGGGAAGGAGATTAAATGTTTGGTTTTACTGTAGATAATGAGACTCTAAAAGTTATCTGCCATTACTGCTCAGATAAAGAAGACCCTAAGACACACAACATAAGTATGGGAGAAATCCCTGATGGTATCTTTAAATGCTCGTGTTGTGAGGAAAGTTTTCTTGTGTACGATGGAAGATTGTTCATGGAGTATAAGGGGTTTAACTAATGTCGAATAATATAATTCTTATCTTACTAATATTCTCAATTATTATGAATGCACTCTATCACTTCGGGGCTTGACAAACAGCCCGAAGTGTGGTATACTGTGGTTGACACGTTGAAGAGGAGAGAATATGAACGTCTGTGGAGTATGCAATTTCCCCTCATATTGTAAGGTTACTGATGGTAAGACAACCCTTAAAGTATGTGTAACACACCTACTAGAGCATGAGGCGAAAGGATGGAAACGTGTATGAGTAATCGTTGCTGGTTTTGGCATAGATGGAATAAGTGGATGATTATATCAGAGAACGATATAGTTAGGACAGGTACAACGGATAAAATTGGTTTCTCTATACGTCAAGAGCGCACATGTAATCGGTACGGATTTAAAGAAATTTCACAGCAAGTAAAGTATATATGAAAATTTTTGGAATTCCTGTAATATTAGTAGGAGAGGAGAATAAAATGCAGATAAAGAGAGTACTATCAACAGTAAATAGTTACACAGATGGGTGGAAGACGTACAAAATCTACGAAGGTGTAGATGGGTTACTTCATTGTAGCTGCCCTTCCAGTATCTATCAGAGTAGGGAGTGTAAGCATCTAATAGACTTTCACTATACCACTGAGTATACTGATTGGTTCCGATCTTTGGGTGAGACCGATGAAGTAACAGCAAAGGGAGTATCACCCCTTACTTTTGAGTTTAGTAGTGATGGTACGCTAGCCATTGATCACGACGATGCTAGAATAGGCAGTATCCTTCTAGAGGATATGACCGTTGACGAATGTACCGCCTTAATTAATGCAATGGAGAAGGTTAAGAAGTTTATGCTTCTGTATGTGCAAGGGGTCTAAGATGCCAGAGTTTCTTGTTACGTTGCGATATGAGGTTAGACGAGACGGTTTACTTGAGGAATATATAGACGCTGAAACTGAGGATGACGCTATCGAAGAAGCTGAAACAAGGCTTTGGGCTGATGAGGGTGGGGCTGCGGATGTATATGACGTTGAGGTTACAGAAATAGAGCACTAACATGGATGAAGAGTGCGAGCATCAGGAAAATGAAGAGTGTATGATTTGTCACGAATGCGGTATGTGTAGAGAGGATGTGAATAGCGAAGATATTTGTACAGATTGCCGAAATAGTTTGTTGGAAGAAATTTTTAGAATGGAAGGAGAGTAATGACTGCAAAAAAGTCAGCAGATAAATTAGGGAAGGCTGGAACACTTCCTAGCGGTGAGATGGAGCATGTCGAAATTGTTATTAAGAGTAACGTCCAAGGCATGTCATGCAACGGACAAACTGTTGCTAAAAAAGTATTGTGTCTACTAGAAGATATGGCTCAGGATGAGTGTCTTCTAATTGGCTACATTAACGTAGAAATAACTGTGCGAGAGCCAGTTTCACAGAAGGGAGAGTAAATAGTGGGTTATCTTATAGGTATGCCTCTCTTTACTATACTTGCACTAATAGTATTTGCTGTTGGGATAGGTATAATAAAGTTAGGTGAGAAGGATGACAAATTAACGGGCGTGTTGGTTATGATCGGGACGGTGGTTGTTTGGGGTTTCATCTTCGTGCTGGTAACAGCAGGTAACATGGTACACCAAGTACCAGCAGGCCATGAGGGTGTCGTATCACGATTTGGTGCTATCGTAGCTCAGAGAAGTGATGGACTACAGATAATTGCCCCTTGGGAGAGTATACAGAATGCAGATACTCGTATTCAGACCTGGGCATTCACGGATAATAAGGAAAATATTGCAGACGGAGCGAAGTATGCGGGTGAAGGACTAAGTAGCTTCTCTGAAGAGACACAGGATGTCTTCATTAACGCTACCCTGAACATTGAGGTTTCACCAAACGAAATTCAGGAGTTGTACAGGAACATTGGTAAGGATTACTTCGATAAGTTAGTACCAACACGAGTACGACAGCAGTTTAAGAATGAGACTGTTAAGTACAAGGCAGTAGATATTGCCCCTAACCGTGAGAACATTCGACTAGCTGTTGAAGAGAACCTACGTAAAGAGCTTAGTAAGTTTAGCATTGACGTTGTAGCTCTGCTGATTGACAACATTGACTTCAACCCTGAGTTCAAGGCAGCTATTGAGTCTAAGCAGGTTGCTACACAGTCTGCACTAGAGCAGAAGGAGCTTATTAAGGCAGAAGAAGCTAAGGCACAGCAGACTATTGCTGCGGCTCAAGGTGTAGCAGAAGCTAACAGGTTGCTTGATGCATCACTTACGCCCAATGTAATTCAGTTCCAAGCTATTCAGAAGCTAGCGGATAACATTCAAATAGCTCTGATTCCTAGTGGTGAACAGATAATTATAGACCCGACTACATTGTTCGGGACAACCTCAACATCAGAACCGAGGTAAATAGATGATAAAAATTATCGGCATTACTGTAGGCTCCATTGTAGGAATCTTAATGGTAATGGCGATGGTGTGGGGATTAGCGTTCGGATGGGGCTGGATAACCGCTGGCCCCACCGGACAGCTAGAAGCTCGACAAGATATCCTAAGTGGGGATAATCGTATAGCAGCCTACAACCATTTCCATAACCTATGTGCTAGTATCCAGGGAAACGAGGGACAAATAGATGAACTAGAATCTACACTAGAGACAATCTCAGACGACAGTAGAGATCGTATTCTAGTTAGCATCGCAGGAGTTAGAGGCGCACGACATCAGGCAATTGCACAGTATAATGCTGATGCGTCTAAGGATTATACAATTGGACAGTTCCGAGATTTGGATTTGCCATACAAATTGGTAGACCAAGATTATCCAGAAGGAGGTAAGACGAAATGCGGAAATTAATTAAGCCTCTAGCGTTGATACTAGGGGTGGGAGCTTTGCTCCTGGCGTTGGGTGCTGCTTGTGACACAAGTGACAGCGGCCAGCAACGAATAGACAGTATAGAGACACGGACAGAACAGTTTGCTAAGGCAGAAGTTTTATATCCTGTACCAAATCAGGAGAACTTCCCACTACGAGAACAGCTAGTTAAATTTACTGAACGACAGGACTTAATCAATCATCCAACGTATGTGTATATTCTAGCTGACACAGGACAGATAGTAGGGTACTATGTCGCAAAGACATTCCCAGTAAGTATATGTGCATTTTTGAGTTCAACAGAAGATGTTCGTACATCTAGCCACGGGAACCTTATTCTAACAGCACCCTCACTTGATGGAATTTATTACGGTGGGGCTGGGTCTAGTTCAGCGTGTAACGGATGGTTCTTCTTCGATCAGGCTACTGATGCCCTTATAGAAATAATTGGGGTCAACATCTTTGTGTCTGACCAACCACTACAGGTAGACGTAGAGGCGTTTAAGGTAGTTGCTGAATAAATAAAATATGAGCAGAATTATACTAGCCCTGATAGTTCTCGTCCTCGCAGGCAGTTTAATCGCTGCCTGTGGGGAGTAAAGGAAGATATGCGAGTAATATTAGTCCCAGGACTATTTGCCCCTACTAATTCTCTTGATTGTTTAAGAGAGACGATTGAAGGCGCGGGGTATGACTGCGCTCAACCTGACTTTGGAATTATAACTCTGCTTAAGGGAGAGTTAGATATTCTTAGGCAGCTAATATCTAACACAGGATCATCTGTTGTTGTAGGTCATAGTATAGGAAGCTTGTTAGGGCTGCTTGCATCTATAACTAACAGAAAGAACATACGTGGTGTAATAGGTATGGGTACACCTATAGCGGGCTTCATTTGCCCACCAGTACCGTACTACGAGGCAAGGTCATGTATTGATGGGCTGTTACCCCTATTTGGGGCTGATGAGGTAAGGAAGTTTAGCACACTTCACTCTATGCTACCCTTTGATAGAGAGGTACAGAACTGGGTTGTAAGGAAGCTCAATCGAATAGACGAGAGGGTTGACAGGGAGAACGGATTGTGGTATAATGGTGACACGGAGCGGAGAAGCTGTATTCCCTTTAATGAGGGTCGAGGAGAGTTATGAAGATGTACATACCCGTAGAAATTCATTATGACGACGAAGTAGTGCCTGTGGAGGATATTTATAAGTTCTTTCGTACACTGGAAGATGAAATGACTGCTTTATGGGGTAGTTCATGGATATCTATTCTGTGGATAGATACAGAAAAAGAAACTTTTAGAGTAAATAAATAAAGGGAGATATGAAAGTATTACCGATATTACTATTAGACGGGTATAAGGTTGGGCACCACAAACAGTATCCTACAGATACAACTATGGTGTATTCTAATCTTACCGCCCGTTCGTCCAGAACAGAAATGAAACAGGTTGTAGCCTTCGGGTTTCAATACTTTGTTGAAGAGTATTTAATACGCCAGTTTAATGAGAATTTCTTCTGGTGCGATAAGGATGAGGTTCTTGCTAAGTACAAGCGACGTATTGAGAATTACTTAGGCCCGAATGCAATTACATATGAGCACATAGAGGCGCTGTGGGATAGACGATATCTACCCTTGCGTATTAAGGCAGTACCAGAAGGTACTCTTGTACCTCTGCGAGTTCCTATGCTCACCATCTACAACACAGATCCAGAGTTCTTCTGGGTGACAAATATGATTGAAACGCTTATGTCTAATGTTTTGTGGGGAGCGATCACGTCAGCCACTACAGCATTCAGATACCGTAGAACATTCGAGGATTACGCCACATTAACGGGAGCTTCGAAAGAGTTTGTGCCCTTCCAGGGGCATGACTTTAGCTTCCGTGGGCTGACGGGCGTAGAAAACGCTATGGTATCTGGTGCTGCTCACTTGCTATCGTTTGTAGGTACTGATACTATCCCTGCCATTGACTTTTTAGAAGAGTACTATGGTGCTAATTCGGACAATGAAATGGTTGGTGTTAGTGTGCCTGCTACTGAGCACAGTGTAATGTGCATGGGGTTGGAGGATAACGAGCAGAAGACATTTGAGGGGTTGTTAGACACATACCCAACAGGTATACTAAGTGTCGTGTCTGACACATGGGATTTCTGGAAGGTTATGACGGAGTACCTTCCTGCTATTAAAGATAAAGTAATGAGCAGGGATGGTAAGCTTGTCATACGTCCTGACTCTGGCGACCCTACGAAGATTATCTGTGGGGATGGTAAGGTAGAGGATGTAGGTAAGGGGCCAGAGGTACGGGCTGAACGACAAGGTGCTATACAAACACTATGGGATATCTTCGGAGGTACTAGGAATGAGAAGGGATTCAAGGAGCTTGACCCTCACATTGGGTTGATATATGGCGAGGCAATTAATCACGAGCGTCAGGAAGATATTCTAAAGAGGCTTGCAAGTGCAGGATTTGCTTCGTCCAACGTAGTGTTCGGTATCGGGAGCTATACATATCAGTATGTTACTCGTGATACCTATGGTATGGCTATTAAGAGTACCTATGGTGAAACTAAATCGCGTGGTGGGGTGCCGATCTTTAAAGACCCGAAGACAGACAGTGGGATAAAGAAGAGCGCCTATGGATTGCTACGAACCTGTGAGGATTCTGATGGTCGGTTGTACGCCGAAGAAGATGTGACCTGGGAACGTGAGAATGGTGGGTTACTACAGACGATCTTTATTAATGGTGTACCGAAAAACATCCAAACGCTAGGAGACATAAGGAAGAAGATTGAGAGTTATATATAATGTTAATCCAAGTTATAGGTGGGCCTACAGTACTGGCTACACACTTTACCTTTCCTGATGGACAGAGACATATTACATTAGAGCAGGAGATTAAATACTCAGACGTAGTAATCACAACCAAGATTACTTGTGCTGATGATTTGTTTGATCTTCTCTTAATAAAGGATATTCTAGATAATGGGAAGAATAACGTTGGGTTGCGTATTGAGTATCTTATGGGCGGGAGGATGGATAGAAGGATTGATAGTAGACAGCCCTTTACTTTAAAGGTAGTGTGTGATATTATAAGGGCGGCTAAGTTCACCTACATTCTGGTATTAGACCCACACTCAGAAGCAACACTTAGTAGGTTAGTAGCAACGTCTTACTTCCCTAGAAAAGAATTTCATAATGTATTGAAGAAGTATAAGCCCCGTAATACTATAATAATAATTCCTGATAAGGGAGCTAAATATAGAGTAAATACCTTGTTACAAGGAACGGACTTTATCGACATTGTTCAATGCTACAAGGATAGAGACGAACAAACAGGTAAGCTATCGGGCTTTAGAATTGAAGTGCCCAATCGAATAAATGGTAAAATATGCCTAATCGTAGATGATATCTGTGATGGTGGTGGTACTTTTATAGGGTTGGCTGAGCAGCTACGTAATGCGGGAGCTATTAGAGTAGACCTATTCGTAACACATGGAATATTTTCAAAGGGATTTATTAACCTGTGGAAGAATGGGATAGATAGTATATATGCGACAGACTCGTATAGAGAGAATGGTTTAATTGGAGAGAACGAATGAGACGAGACTATGAACCCATGACTGTGGAGCAACAGCAATACCTAGAGCGCCAGTTGGCCGAGGCGCGGGAGTGGGCAAAAACTGTCAGCCATACGGCTACGTGTCGGCGTCAGGATTTCGTTGGAGGTTACGACGAAG
>SDBU01000124.1_pt1 | contig 103540 bp, 72 predicted proteins | sample 2277071 | NCBI WGS metagenome assembly SDBU01 (sample SAMN10397929, study PRJNA504765) | marine sediment metagenome | isolation source: marine sediment core GS08_GC12, 126 cmbsf | place: Arctic Ocean: Gakkel Ridge, Loki's castle | collected 2008
GCTTCCTCTCCGGGGGGATGCGGATCAGATCCAGAGCAGGCCATTCTTTCCGCAAGGTATTCAGGTAGAAGAACTTGATGCCGCTGAGTGCCACCCGGCAGGTACTTCGGGAAGCTCCTCTCTCGTTCTTCAGGTAGAGAAAATATCCCCGCAGTTCATCCTCTGAGATCCTGTCTGGCGGCTTATTGCAATACGCTGACAGCTGACGAACAGCGCGCAGATAGGATTCCTGTGTTTTGTCTGCATAGCCGTGCAGCTGCAGGTCCTCAATCATTCGTTCTCTTAAAGCAGTCATGGCTCTACCTCCTATTAGGTGATGAGTTGGTTAATAGGAAATATAGCCTGAGAATCTAATATTGGGATCGGTTAGGGATAAAAATGCCGCTCCAATGTCCCCCTGCGCGAAGCGCTTAGTTCAACGTTAATTATGTTTCAACTGCGCGATAGTATCATCGGCGTTATGTTCCTCTATGCTTGATAATACCAAAGGTGTTATCAGGCAATACTTGTGGATTCCCTGATGATTCGTTTATAATCGAAGTATAGCATAAGCCTTATGGTTCCTTTCCAGGTTCCCTCCCTGAGCCTTTTGAGGAACTGCGATTTACTCCCTGAAACCAAAAAGGGGCTGTCCATTTGGGACAGCCCCTCTTGTATTTCAAATCTTGCTTCCCCTCAACTATATTTACGCCGCTTCTTCCTCCAGGCTGTAGTCCATCTCTGCCATGTGTTTGTAAAGGGCCCAGCGTTCATCAATACTCTTTTGAGCTAATTTCATCAAGAATTCAGCCCGTTTTTCATCACTTCTTAGCAGCGTGTTGAAACGAACTTCATCATAAGCGAAATCTTTGAATGGAACACTGGGAGCCTTTGAGTCCAGCTGCAGCGGATTCTTGCCTTCTAATGCTCGGGCAGGATTGAAACGGTAAAGCGGCCAGAGACCAGATTTAACCGCTAAATCTTGATGTTTATGCTGTAAAGCCATATCGAACCCGTGAGCAATACAAGGGGAGTAGGCCAAAATCAGGGAAGGACCGTCATAAGCCTCAGCTTCAAGGAAAGCTTTTAGAGTTTGATTGTCATTGGACCCAATTGCAACCTGAGCTACATAGATATAACCATAAGACATAGCCATCATGCCCAAATCCTTGCGGGGTTGTTCCTTGCCGTTGAAAGCAAATTTTGCAGTCGCAGCGAGAGGAGTTGCCTTGGAGGATTGTCCGCCAGTGTTTGAGTACACTTGAGTGTCCATAACTAACACATTGACGTTTCGGCCAGAGGCCAGCACATGATCCAAACCGCCATATCCAATGTCATACGCCCAGCCATCACCACCAAGTATCCAGACATCCTTGCGGACCAGCTTATCTGCGATGCTGAGTAAATCAAGAGCTTTAGGATTATCCAGGCCTTCAATTTTTTCCCGCAATTTTGCTATCCGTTCCCGCTGGGCACTAATTCCTGCCTCAGAGGATTGATCAGCGTTGAGAATCTCATCAACTAGTTCTTTTCCAACCACATCGCTGAATTGGGGAAGTAATTCTTTGGCGTATTCCATATGCTTATCAATGGTCAGGCGCATCCCCAAACCAAACTCCGCATTATCTTCAAAGAGGGAGTTATTCCAGGTTGGCCCGTAGCCGTCATTGTTAGTGCTGTAGGGAGTTGTCGGCATATTGCCGCCGTAAATTGATGAACAACCGGTCGCGTTGGCAATCATGGTCCGGTCACCAAAGAGCTGAGTGAGCAGCTTGATATAAGGTGTTTCACCGCACCCGGCGCAAGCACCCGAGAATTCAAACAGGGGTTGTAAGAACTGAGTGTCTTTGACCCGGTTGAGTTTAAGTTTGGATCGATCAATTTCGGGCAGTGAAAGGAAGAAATCCCAATTTTCACTTTCCCCCTCGCGAAGAGGTGGTTGGGAAACCATTTGCAGAGCCGGCTCGTCCTTGTCTTTTGCGGGGCAGGCATCAACACACAAAGTACATCCGGTGCAGTCTTCAGGAGCAACCTGGATGGTGTAGATTAGATCCTTGAATTCGCGCCCCTTGGCTTCAACTGATTTGAAGGTTGGAGGAGAATCTTTCAGCAACTCGGGCTCATATACTTTGGGGCGGATCGCCGCATGCGGACATACAATTGCACACTTGTTGCATTGAATGCATGTGTCAGGATTCCATGCCGGAATTTCAAGAGTAATGTTGCGCTTTTCCCATTTTGTAGTTCCGGTTGGATAAGTGCCATCGTCCGGAAACGCACTGACAGGTAAATTGTCGCCATAGCCCGCGAGTATCTCCCCCAGCACATTTTTAACAAAATCGGGTGCTTCGTCTGGAATAGTTGGCCGCATGCGGATATTGCAATCAGTTATTTCCGGAACTTCTACTTTGTGTAGATTGGCAAGCGACTGGTCAACCGCATTAAAGTTCTTCTGGACAATTTCTTTACCTTTTTTACCGTAAGTTTTTTCAATGGCTCCCTTGATGGCCGCAATGGCTTCGTCACGGGGTAACACACCACTAATTGCGAAGAAACAAGTTTGCATGATTGTGTTGATGCGGGAACCCATGCCGGCTTCTTTGGCCACATCATAAGCATTAATAACGTAAAGCTCTAATTCTTTATGAATAATGGTTTCATGAACGCTGAGTGGAAGGTAACTACAGATATCTTCAGGCTTGTAGATACTGTTCAGCAAGAAGATAGATCCTGGCTTAGAGTATTTCAGCATTTCAACCTGTTCCAGGAAGGAAAATTGATGACAAGCCAGGAAGTCAGCTTCATTTTCTCCAATTAAGTAGGGTGCGTTGATTGGATCACAACCAAAACGGAGGTGAGAAATTGTTTTCGCTCCGGCTTTTTTCGAGTCATATACAAAATACCCTTGAGCATAATTATCAGTTTCTTCGCCAATGATCTTTATTGAGTTTTTATTAGCTCCTACAGTGCCATCAGCACCAAGACCAAAAAATACGCTGCTGATTGTATCTGCACTCTCAATAGAGAATTCAGGGTTGTATTCAAGGCTGGTATGGGTCACATCATCAATAATCCCGATAGTAAAATGATTCTTGGGATTATCCTTCTTTATTTCATCAAAGACGCCCTTGACCATCGCAGGAGTGAATTCCTTGGAAGACAGGCCGTAGCGGCCGCCGATTACCAATGGAGCAGATTCCTTGTCCATGCCCTCAACAATTGCAGTGATAATATCATTGTAAAGAGGTTCCCCAACAGCTCCCGGCTCTTTGGTCCGATCCAAAACAGCAATTGATTTCACGGAATCCGGTATAGCATCTAGCAGATGCTTGACAGAGAATGGGCGGTATAAACGCACTCGTAGGACACCGACCTTTTCTCCTCCTTCATTCAGGTGTTTTGCGGTGGCAGCCGCAGTTTCTCCGCCAGATCCCATCAGAATAATCACTCGATCCGCATCTTTGGCACCGAAATAGTCGAACAAATGATATTCTCGTCCAACCAGTTTGCCGAATTTATCCATTGCCTTTTGAACAATTTCAGGACAGGCAAGGTAGTATTTATTGACACTTTCCCTGGCCTGGAAGAAGATATCCGGGTTTTGGGCGGTTCCACGCAGGACGGGTTTATCAGGATTCATGCCCCGGGCACGGTGAGCGTGAACAAATTTATCATCTATCATTTCCCGCAGCACTTTATCTGAAAGCATATAAATCTTGTTAATTTCGTGAGATATTCGGAAACCTTCAAAGAAATGTATAAAAGGAACTCGAGATTCCAGGCTTGCCGCTGTAGCGATCAGGGTAAAGTCATGAGCTTCTTGAACTGAGCCGGACGAAAGAAGCCCAAACCCGGTTGATCGAGCAGCCATAACATCTGAATGATCACCAAATATGGATAATGCCTGAGCCGCAACGGAGCGCGCGGACACATGGAACACAGTGGGGGTTAACTCACCGGCAATTTTAAACATATTTGGCAGCATTAACAACAGCCCTTGAGAGGCTGTAAATGTGGTTGTCAAAGCACCTGTCTGCAGGGCGCCGTGGACTGCACCGGCAGCACCACCTTCAGACTGCATTTCGATCACATCCGGAACGGTACCCCAGATGTTAGTTTTTCCCTGCGCCGACCAGGCATCCGCATGTTCACCCATCGCTGAGGAGGGTGTGATGGGGTAGATTGCAATCACTTCATTGATCTTATGGGCAACTGCGGCAACTGCTTCATTGCCGTCAATCATTTTATTATTTTTAGCCATTTACTTTACTCCATTAAATAAGTATTTGGATTGTGTTGAACAGGTGGAACCCATGCTTAACACAATCAACAATTATAATCGATTTTTCCACAGCTTGTGAAATATTTATTTATTATTTATTCATCCCCCGGGCAATGACATCTTCTCCGAACCTTTCCCTTAAATCCTTCAGCGCCTGCTGAAGCTGGAGGTCTTTTTTCACTTCCGGATCCCAGAGTCCCAGCTGTTGGGCTTCGGTATCCAGATTGCTTACACCAACCCCGACCAGCCGGACCAGCCGCCCTTCCTCCCAGACCTGATCCAGCAGGGATGAAGCAGTTCGTTGAATGGTGCTGGCATCGTTGGTGGTTTTTGTTAATGTTTTTTGCCGGGTTAAGGTTGTAAAATCTGACCAGCGAAGTTTGATCTGGATCGTTTTGCCTTTGAGGTTTTTTGAAACCAGACGCTGGGCAACCTTCTTTGCGAGTTTATTAATCGATTTCAGCACATCGGTTTTTCGTCCGATATCCTCACGGAAGGTCCGTTCATTGCTGATGGATTTGATCTCCCGTTCTGTGACAATATCCCGCTGATCAATGCCCTGTGATCTCCTGGAGAGATCGTACCCGTGTTTTCCAAAAGTCCTGGAGAGTTCAATGACAGGGTAAGCCGCTAAGTCGCCAATTGTGTGGATGTCGATTTGTTCTAATCGTTCTTTGGTTTTAGGTCCCACGCCCCATAACATATCCACTGGCAGGGGAGCGAGGAAATTAGCTTCCTCTCCGGGCGGGACGACTGTAATGGCGTTAGGAGGACGATCACCCGCTGACCCGCGTTTGCCGACATCGGTGGCGATTTTCGCTACCAACTTGTTACCGGCAATGCCAACTGAATTTGGCAGATCAAGCTCTTCCAGGATGGTTCCCTGCAGCTGGAGGCCGATTGCTCTAGGAGTGGGTCCCAGTTCAGTGATATCCAGAAAGGCTTCATCAATGGATATTTGTTCAATTTGTGGTGAAAGTGCAGTTAGAATGGCCATTACCTTTTTGGAATAATGCCCGTAAGAACGATGATCACCGGATACAATAATCAGGCTGGGACAGAGCTGGACCGCCTTAGCCATCGGCATGGCGGAGCGAATGCCATTCTTCCTGGCCGGGTAGGAAGCGGAAGTGACTACTCCCCGTCCAGTTGGGGAACCCCCGACTGCAAAAGCCTTCCCGCGCAAACCGGGATCCTTGATTTCTTCTACGGCACAGAAGAAAGCATCCAGATCAAGGTGGAGAATTACGCGGGAGGAGTCCATTTTTAATATTTATTTCTCGGATGTATAAGGCTTGCGCAGCTGAATTGGTTTTGTCTTGGCGCGGACCTGCAGGTTGATGACCTCCACAAACACGGAGAAACCCATTGCGAAATAGATATATCCTTTGGGAATGTGGAATCCCAAGCCGTCTGCTACCAGGGTGAAACCAATCAGCAGCAGGAAACTCAGGGCGAGGATTTTCAGAGTCGGCCGGTCATTGACAAAAGAGCTGATCGGGCTGGCAGCAAACAGCATGATCGCAACTGAAATTACCACGGCTGTAACCATGATGGCAATTTCATCCACCATGCCGATAGCCGTGATGACCGAATCCAGGGAAAAGACGATATCCAGCAGCATGATTTGAATGATGACCCCGGTAAAGGACGGGGCAACTTTCTGGGAAGCGTGACCTTCTTCTCCTTCCAACCGCTCGTGGATTTCAAAGGTGCTTTTTCCCAACAAAAACAATCCACCTGAAATCAGGATCAAGTCTCTTCCGGATAGGTCATAACTAAATATTGAAAAGAGCGGAGTGGTTAACTGGGTAAGCCAGGTTAGTGAAAACAAAAGCAAGATGCGGGTGACCATCGCCATCACCAAGCCAATCTGGCGCCCAAGTTTCTGTTGTTTTTCCGGGAGTCTGCCCGCGAGAATGGAAATGAAAATTATATTATCGATACCCAGGACAATTTCCAGGGATGTTAGCGTGAGCAGTGCAATCCAGGTTTCGGGGGATGATAGCCATTCCATTGTTTAATCCTTTTCTAGCTAAGTTTCGTTAAAGTTTAATTTGCTGCAGTTGTAACGATAAATCGATACATTCTATATTACGAAAACTGGCCCTGGAGGTTTCATACTAGTGCCTTGGCAAACAATTCCAGAGGATGAATTGCCTCCCGGTCAGTTGTATGTTGAATCTGTTCTCTGCAGGATGTTCCTGAGGCGCAGATGATTACCTCAGGATCCGCTTCGCGCACTTTTGGTGCAAGTGCTAATTCTGCGATCTCCACTGAAAATTCATAATGTTCTTTTTCATATCCAAAAGCACCAGCCATGCCGCAGCATCCGGCTTCTATTTCCTCTACCCTACAGCCCGTGATTAATCCCAGCAACTTAAGCGTGTCCTCAGTTCCAAAATTAGCTTTTTGTTGGCAGTGACCATGGTAGAGAACACGGCGGGGCTGGTCGTCAAATTGGAATGTAATTTTACCAGCCTCGATTTCCTGGACAAGATAATCCTCTACCATCAAGACTGATTCGGCAATTAAATCCGATGCGGAACCCGGAACCAAATCCCGGTATTCTTTTTTCAGCATTACCACCACACTGGGCTCACAGCCGACGATGGGTATACCCTTTTCAGCATAGGGTGCCAGGATCTCCAGGTTTTGTACTGTGAGATTTCTGGCTTTATCAAGCAACCCTTTAGAAAAAGCAGGTCTACCTGAATCAACTTTTTCGTTGAGTACAATTAAATCCAGACCGGCTTTTTCAAAAATCTTTACCACGGCCCGTCCTATGTGGGGATAGTTGTATTCCAGGTAGGTGTCATGAAAGAACACCACCTGCCCGTTTTTTTGAGAGAGCCCTGAGTGGTATTGTTTTCCATACCAGGAAGAAAATGTCTCTCCAGCAAATGGTGGCATTTCCCTTTCTGGATGGATTCCAGCAATCGAAAGCAGGCGCCGCGCGGGTCCATTGAGAACTGGATTTACCAGGAAGGAGAAAGGTTGAATAAGTTTGCTTATTTGAGCGATGTTCGCGAAGATCCTGTTCCTGACCGGGATCCCGTGAACTTTGTAATACTGGTAAAGGAACTCAGCCTTTAACTTGCTCATATCCACTGCAGATGGACATTCATTCATACAAGCCTGGCAGGAAAGGCAAAGATCCAGGGCTGCATACAGGTCAGTGGATGCCATCCCTTCTGATCCCAGTTTTCCCGTCATGGCTGCTCTCAGTAGATTGGCTCGTCCCCGGGTGCTGTGTTTTTCTTCCCGGGATGCCTGGAAAGATGGGCACATTACCCCGCCCTCAAGCTGACGGCAGACACCAGCGCCGTTGCACATTTCCACCGCCCGGTCAAATCCCTGATCATCCTCAAAATCCAGCAGCGTTTTTTGCGGTTTGTAAAGAGCGCGATAATCTGGTCCATACCGTAAGAGATGGCTGCTGTCCATGGGAGGCGGATCGATAATTTTGCCCGGATTAAATAAATAGTCAGGATCGAAAGTTTCCTTGACCTGCCGGAAAGCCTCAGTGAGTTCAGGTCCGTAAAGCCGCTTCATAAACTCTCCGCGGGCAATCCCTTCGCCATGTTCTCCGCTGGTTGTGCCTCCGAATTTAAGCACTAATTCCAGAGATTTTTCAGCTAGCAGTCGCATTTGCTTCAGTCCCTTTTCTTTTTTTAGATTTACCTGGGGACGAATGTGCAGACAGCCAGCGCTGGCATGGGCGTAAAAGGCAATAGAGCCTACTCCGATTTCGTTGGCGAACCGTTTAATTTCCATGGCATATGATGCCAGATGCTTGACCGGTACAGCTGCATCTTCAATAAAGGCAGTGGGTTTGGCGTCACCTCGTGTGCTCTGCAGGATCCCTAATCCTACTTTGCGCGCTTTCCAGATTTGATCTTGCTGGTATTTGTCCGGCAGCGGGATAGTAAATCCAAAATTAGATAAAAATCCTTCATTGCCAGAAAGTTGAAGGGCATTCTCCCCCTGGTATTCAACAGCTAAGACTGCTGCGGGATCTCCCTGGATGGCGGACAACAGGAATCGGTAGGCAGGGTTTGCTTTTGCGAGTTGAATTAACATGCGGTCGATCAATTCAACCGCGCTGGGGTTGGTTTCTAAAATGGCGGGTACAGATTCCAAAGCCCCTTTCAGATCAGGGAAGTGAACCAGGTAGAGGAAGGTGTTTTCGGGTCGGGGGACAAGGTTAAGCTTGGCGGATGTGATAATCCCTAAGGTTCCTTCTGAACCGGCCAGGAGAACAGCGGGATTGATCTTTTGCTGTCGGGCGAGAACATTCAAATTGTATCCAGCAACATTTCTGAACGTATCAGGGTAATGGGTTGAGATAGCCTCGTGATATTGATCCAGAATTAATGGAAGCGCGCGGTAAATTTCTCCTTCCAGGGAATTCTGCAACCCTTTGGCTCTTAATTCATTCTTGTTTACTGCTTTAAAATTGACCAGGGAAGCATCCGAAAGCACACTTTCAATTTCAAGCAGATGATCGTGCGTCATCCCATAGATGACGGAATGGGCACCGGTCGCGTTATTTCCAATCACACCTCCCAGGGTCGCCCGGTCTGCGCTGGCGGGATCGGGTCCAAACATCAGACCATGCTTTTCGAGATCCCGGTTTAGCGGTCCTAACACAACTCCCGGTTGGACAGTCACGCTATTTTGTTCCTGGTTGAGATCAAGAACCTGGTCCATATGGCGTGAAAAATCCAGGATCAATGCCTTGCCAATAGCCTGCCCCGCCAGGCTGGTACCGCCGCCGCGAGGGAGCACCGGCGTGTTATGTTTCCGGGCGATTTTAACCACTGCTGCGACTTCGTTTTTATCCCTGGGCCATATCACACCAACCGGCATTATCTGGTATATGCTGGAATCTGTGCTGTATAAAAGCTGGGTGATTTTATCGGAGGCGACTTCCTGAACTGCCTGTTGTAAATCAAAAATTAGTTCCGCGGAAGCGGCATCATCGTGAGTGGATTTTTGCATGTGGGTAGTATACCAAATTTACCAGCAGCGCATATTTGTTATGACTGATGATAAAGACTCGCTGCCTGAGCGGAAGGAATCAAGGCATCCCAAAGAGTGCTATAATTTCTAGGTATCAGTTCGGGCATCAAGCAAGGAGCGAGGCATGTCTGACCAGCAGGAATCGGAAGAACTCCGGAAAAATATTCAGCGGTGGGAGAAGGAAACACTCCAGTCCAGTCTCGACCGGTTTCCTGAACGCCGGGAAGAATTCATTACAACAAGCTCGGAAGTGGTCAATCGTTTGTACACGCCTGCTGACCTGGATGGCAGCAGCTTCGATGAGGAAATCGGTTATCCGGGTTTATACCCCTTCACCCGTGGTGTTCACCCAACTATGTACCGCTCTCGGCAGTGGACCATGCGAATGTTCGCCGGGTTTGGCACCGCTGAAGAGACCAACCAGCGTTTTAAGTACCTGCTTAAACAAGGACAAACAGGTCTTTCTGTGGCATTTGATATGCCGACCTTGATGGGATTTGATTCAGACGCTCCCGAGGCAGAGGGGGAGTTTGGACGGTGCGGTGTGGCAATTTCTTCCTTAAAGGATATGGAGATGCTGCTGGATGGCCTTCCCTTGGACCGGGTCTCTACCAGCATGACGATTAATTCCCCGGCGGCGATTATCTGGGCTATGTATATAGCTGCGGCAGAAAATCAAGGGGTGAAAATAGATCTGCTGAGGGGTACCCTTCAGAACGACATTCTAAAAGAGTATATTGCCCAAAAGGAATATATCTTCCCGCCGGATCCATCCATGCGGTTGGTAACTGATACGATAGCTTTTGGATCCCGGGAAGTTCCCCTCTGGAATACAATCAGCATATCCGGGTACCATATCCGTGAAGCAGGGTCTACTGCAGTCCAGGAATTGGCATTTACCCTTGCGGATGGTTTTGAATATGTACGCTGGGTGCTTGACCGGGGTCTGGAGATCGACGAATTTGCTCCCCGTCTGTCGTTTTTCTTTAATGCACATAACGATTTTTTTGAGGAAATTGCAAAATACCGGGCAGCGCGGCGAATCTGGGCAAAAGAAATCCGCCATACATACCAGGCAGAGAATCCCCGCTCCTGGTTGATGCGCTTCCATTCCCAGACAGCCGGCGTCTCCCTATCAGCTCAACAGCCTGAGATCAATATTGTCAGAGTGGCTTTGCAGGCATTGGCGGCTGTGCTGGGAGGTACGCAGTCCCTCCATACCAACAGCATGGATGAAGCGCTGGCCCTTCCATCAGAACACGCAGCTACAATTGCACTGAGAACCCAGCAGATCATTGCGGAGGAATCCGGCGTAATAAACAGCGTGGATCCGCTGGGTGGATCATATTATCTCGAAGCGCTGACCAACAAAATGGAAAAGCAGGCTTATGCCTATTTTGACAGAATACAGGATCTGGGCGGTTTGCTGCCGGCAATTGAGGTTGGTTTTTTCCAGGGAGAAATTTCGGATTCGGCATACCGATATCAAAGAGAGATCGATCAGCAAGTCCGGCAGGTAATTGGCGTTAATGCCTATCTGGATAAAAAAGAGCTGGAAATTCCTTTACTGAGAATGGATCCTGAAGGATTCCGGAATCAAGTCAACCGGATCAGGAAAATTAAGAAAGATCGAGATCAGGGGTGCGTGGGGCAAAAATTGGACCGGCTCCGCATTGCCTGCCAGGGAACTGAAAACACCATGCCTTATATCTTGGAGGCTGTCCATGCTTATGCTACACTGGGTGAAATAACCGAGGTAATGAAAGATGTGTTTGGTGTCTACTGTGAGGAGAATTGGATCTAAAGGAACCCACTTTGAGTGAACTAATATTTAAAACGTTAGAAGAATTATCATATGAACAGGCTCTCCAAGAGCTGGAAGAGCTGGTAAATACCCTGGAAACAGGAGAGAATGATTTGCAGACAACCCTGCTGTATTTCGAGCGAGGTCAATCTCTGGCTTCCTATTGCATCTCTCAACTGGATAATGCTGAACTGAAAGTGGAACAGGTTCTGAAGGGGGAAGATGACTCTGCGTGAAATTCTCTTTTTTAACCCAATATTACTGGCTGCAATAACTGCCTGGTCCATCGCTCAGATACTTAAAGTGTTAATTGAGTTCATTATGCTGAAGAGGTGGAACTGGGCTCTGTTATTTCAGGCTGGCGGTATGCCGAGTTCCCACTCCGCCATGGTAAGTGCAATGGCTTTATCAATCGGGTTGTATATGGGATTTGATTTGCCGGTCTTTGCCGTGGCATCAATCCTGGCGATGATCGTCATTTACGATGCAACCGGGATCCGGCGGGAAGCCGGGCGGCAAGCAGTATTGATCAATACCATCATTGAGGAAATTGCCAAGGGTAAACTTTCTCAGCATAAAAGACTTAAGGAAGTACTTGGTCATACTCCTGGTGAAGCCGTCATGGGAACATTGCTGGGATTAGGAATTTCATTAATTATCTGGATTCTAGTTCCCTGATTTTTCTACTTATGAATTACCCCCGTCCGCCGTTTTCCAGAAGAACACGGGCTGGTCCTGCCTGATCGATATCCCACGGGTAAATGATATAAGCATCTGTGATTGCGCCATAATAATCTGGTTTAAATTTTAATAAATTCTGGTAAGGATTGTAGTGCAATACACAGGTGTAGGGATTACCGCCTGCGGTCTCAACTCGTTTATGAATAGCCCAGGTTGTTCGTCCAGCACCCCAGGCGTTATTGACGATCAGGACTTTCTTTTCGAGAAGTTGTTCATTATCCGGAAAATGAATGAAATTCGGCCAGGAGAGTAATTTTGATTGTTCCAGTTCTGAATTAGGGGGAAAATTTACCTGGGCAATCATTATTTCCTCAATCCCTGCAGCAGCGGCCAGCATACCGGCTGGAATGATTCCGCTGGGAGAGACGATGACTATTGAATCAAAAACAGTATTAAATTGGGGAACGATTAGGGAAACTAATTTACTTACTTCACGCCAGGAAATGAATTCACTTCGGGGTTGATCCATACTGCGAGGCTCCTGAAAATCCGATACCGACTATAGGTCATTATAGCAATTTTCCCAGCACCGGGTGTAATGATTTTCTTCACCCTTCGATACGCACTCACTTCGTTCGTGCTACTCAGGATTCCTTTTATTAAGCAATTGATTATTAGATGTTTAATAATCCCTGTCACCCAGTCTCAAAGTCACAGAGTCACTAAATCTCAACCTCTCTTCTCTTTGATTAAGCCTGTCCTGCCTGTACTGAGCGAAGCGTAGCGAAGATGAAGTGAGTTTATCGAAGGGCTCAGGATAATAAGCTGAGAAGAAGTCCCTTTTTAGGGAGACTTACTTTGCGTAGCCCGCGATTTTAATCGCCTAACATTGAAGGGGTTTAAGAAAAATGTGGAGGAGCTGCGCCTATTACTTTTAGGACAGCTCCTTTTTGAATTAATAAAGCGGTAAACTGGGATCTATCGCAATCGCCCAGGCGTTGATGCCGTGTTTCAGGTTCTTCACCTTTTTAAAACCGGCGCTAACCAGGATTTCTAGAGCCCGGGTTGACCGGGTTCCCGATTTGCAGTAGAGCACGATTTCCTGAGCGCTGTCCAATTCTGAAAGCCGGGAAGCAAATTGCCCCAGCGGGATTAACTCGGATCCGTCCAGGTTGGATATTTCCTGTTCGTGCGGCTCACGGACATCAATTAACCGCAGATCAACCCCTTCCTTTAATCGGGCTGCCAGGTCCTCAGCGGTGATATCCCAATCTTCTCCTGCAGAGCCTGCGTCATGATCGTGTGCGGGCATTCCGCAGAAGTCTTCGTAGTCAATCAGTTCAGTAATCTCCGGGTTTTCTCCACAGACCTTGCACTCCAGATTTTTTTTCAGTTTTACAGTCTGGAAAGACATATCCAGGGCATCATACAGCAGCAATTTGCCGATTAAGGGTTCACCGATACCCAATATTAACTTCAGTGCTTCTGTGGCCTGGATGCTGCCGATGACTCCCGGCAGAACTCCTAAAACTCCGCCTTCTGCGCAGGAGGGCACCAATCCGGGAGGTGGAGGCTCCGGGAAGAGACAGCGGTAGCAGGGTCCCTGCTCAGCAAAAAACACGCTTGCCTGACCGTCAAACCGAAAAATTGAACCATATACATTGGGTTTTCTGGTCAGAACACAGAGGTCATTCACCAGGTAGCGGGTGGGGAAATTGTCGGTGCCGTCGATGATTAAATCGTAGGGTTCTGCAATCTCAAACGCATTATCAGAAGTAATATATTCATTGTAAATATCAACCTGGATTTCCGAATTGAGATCCAGCAGTCGATCCCGGGCGGACTCTATTTTTAAATCCCCCAGGCGTGATTCTCCATGAATGATTTGCCGCTGCAGGTTGGATAAGTCAACCTGATCATAATCGACCAACCCGATACGGCCTACGCCTGCTGCAGCCAGGTACAGGGCAACTGGAGATCCCAACCCGCCGGTGCCAATCACGAGGACTGAGGCAGCCTTAAGTTTACGCTGTCCTTCTAATCCAACATCAGGGATCAGCAGGTGACGGGAGTAACGGTGGATTTCTTCATGCGATAATTCTGGAAGCATGGTTCCTCCTAAATGATGGTTTCAATCTATCCACCTGCGATAGAGGGAATGATCAGTATGATGTCATCCTCTTTGAGCGGAGTTTCGATTCCCTGGAGTTCCTTGATATTCTCTTCGCCTAGAAAGACATTTACAAAAGGACGCAGCTGTTGATCATCCGAGAGTAGATGTTTTTTGAGGTGAGGATATTGTTCCAAGGTGAATTCCAGGACTTCAGAAACATTTTTCCCCGGAGCAGTGATGGAACTTTGACCATCTGTGTAGGGGCGCAAAGGGGTAGGTATTTTCAAAATAGGCATAGGTTTGTTTTTCCTTAATGTGATTCTACTCAATAATATATTAATTTAACGGATAGTGTTCCAAATTAATATCCGTTTTCAATGATCAAGTTTTCAGTGAATTTTCTTCTTTAGTAATGATTTCCTCCGGGAAAAACCCGGACCGGTCATCAAGCAGTCTCCAGGATTTGGATTCTGCTGCCTGGCCAGCATCAACGCTGGTAATCAGGTAAGAGTACCAGGGTATGGCCCACTCCCGATCGAATTCCGAAGGAAGATTGGGATGATCAGGATGGGAGTGAAAAATACCGATGATACTTTGCCCAAGCTGTTCAGCTTCTTTTTCACCACCCAGCATATCTGCGGCAGTGATCAGATAGCGGTTGTGTCGGGCAGTATCTTCCCTCGCGTTTTCCAACATCAACAAGCTCTGGACAATCCGAATCCCGTCCTTTTCATAACCCAAAAGCAACCCTGCGCCTTCTTCAGGATAAGCATTTTCTCCCTGGGTATGAATTTCTTGGAGTAGGTGGGGAGGGATATTAATGCTCATGTTGTTTTCCATAATTCATCATGACTGAGATACTTAAACCCGGCATCCGGAAAGACTGTCACAACTACTCCCTCTTCCAGCTCATTTGCTACTTGACGGGCAGCAACCGCCGCTGCGCCTGAAGAAATACCGATAAAATAACCTTCTTCCCTCGCCAGACAGCGGACCATGTCGTAGGCATCTTCCGTTTTGACATGTATGATCCGGTCTGCCGCTGTAGGATCATAAATCCCGGGTTGGAGGGAAGTGGCGATGTGCTTTAAGCCTTCCAGGCCATTAAACGGTGAATCCGGCTGAACACCGATAATTTCCACATCGGGTTTGTGTTCCGCAAAGTAGCGGGAAACACCAGTGATTGTTCCAGTGGTGCCCATGCCGGCAACAAAATGGGTAATTTTTTTACCGGTTTGTTCCAGCAGTTCTGGTCCAGTGCTCTTGTAATGAGATCTCCAATTCTCGGGATTATCATACTGATTGGCGTAATAATATTTTTCTGGATGATCTTCAGCCAATTGCTGGGCAACCTGGATGGCGCCGTCTGAACCTTCCAGAGGATCGGTGAGAATCAGCTCTGCGCCCAGTGCCTGAAGGATTTTTATCCTTTCCGGGCTGGCATTGGAAGGCAGGGCCAGGGTAATGGGAATGCCTAAAGCCGATCCAAAAGTAGCATAAGCGATACCCATGTTCCCGGAAGTGGAATCTAGCAAATGCATCCCGGGAAGAATCCGTCCCTCGTGGAGGGCACTTTGAATGATTCCCCAGGCTGGCCGGTCTTTCACTGATCCGCTGGGGTTAAACCATTCTGCTTTGGCGAATACCTGGACATTGCTGGTTCCATTATTGGACAGCGTAACCAGAGGAAGCAGTGGTGTATTGCCAACCAGGGACGGCATTCCCTCGTCAAGAGCTATTCTTTTTACGTATGGTGTTAAGTCCTGCTTCATTAACTGATTCCTGCTTAAATAGTAGCGGCCAACAAATTCTATATTGCTGAGGGTGTGAGTAATCTGCGGAAATCGCCTCTGCCTCTAGAAATCTGTTGACCAGCTGATCTCAGGAAGCAGTTTTACGATCCCCGCTGTATACAGGCGCAAGAGGTGTTCATAAACTAATCCATTTATTATGAATATGATGATATATATTTTAATAACTTCCTGCCAGATGTCAACCCTTCCCGACGGAATGTATACAAAGGTTTCCCATCACCCAAGTACACTAATCGTCAGGGAATACTGGGTAGTACCGCACTCTTCTGATTAGTTCAGTCTCCCGCTTCTTACCTGCTTGAGATCAATAGAATTTGAAATTATTATTTCCTGTTTTCAGTAGATTATTCCCTGGAGAATCCATTACAATTAGGTTTCAATCCTATTAAATATTACATACCCATTCAAGGAACAGTTTTTATTCCATCCGAGTTGGAGCGGGATATTAGGAACTATTATGGACTATGCAAAAAGAACCCACCATTTGGTATCAGAGGGAGCCTATAAGGTTTTAGCAAAAGCCCAGGACTTAGAAGCGCAGGGCAGAAATATTATTCATCTGGAAATCGGCCAACCGGATTTTGAAACATTTACCAATGTCAGCCAGGCAGGCATCACTGCGATCCAAGATGGTTATACCCGCTATACACATCCAGCAGGGATGAAATCTTTACGGGAGGTGATTGCAAAGGATGCTGGGAAGCGGAGGGAGATGGAGTTCACTCCCGATCAAGTCGTTATCAGTCCCGGTGCCAAACCAAATCTTTTTTTCCCTACCATGGCCTTGGTGGAGGAAGGAGATGAAGTAATTTACCCCAATCCCGGTTTTCCGACCTATGAAGCGATGATCAGAATTGCCGGCGGGATACCAGTACCGGTTCCTCTGCTGGAGAACAATCAATTCTCGTTTGATTTAAATGCCTTTGATGAACTAATATCCAATCGGACAAAATTAATTATCCTAAACTCTCCGAGCAACCCAACAGGAGGGATTATCCCAAAAGAGGATCTGGAACAGATCGCTAAAGCAGCTGTGACCCATAATTGTTGGGTTCTCTCTGATGAAATCTATACCCGGATTGTTTATGATAATGAGGTTGCCAATTCTATTGCCGCGCTGCCAGAGATGGCGGACCGGACAATAATTATGGATGGTTTTTCAAAAACCTACGCTATGACAGGCTGGCGATTGGGTTATGGGATCATGCCCCGGGGGTTGGCAGATAAGGTGGGTTTATTGTTAACACACTCAGTTGGATCAACTGCACAATTCACTCAAATTGCTGGTATCGAAGCACTCACAGGCCCCCAGGACCAGGTGGAAATGGTTGTTTCCGAGTACCGCAAAAGACGAAATTTGATTGTTTCCGGACTGAATCAGCTGCCTGGAGTCACCTGTCAGAACCCTCAGGGTGCATTTTATGTGTTTCCCAAAATAAAAGAACTTGGTAAAAAATCACAGGAAACCGCGGATTGGATTCTAGAAGAATCGGGTGTGGCCCTGCTACCCGGGTCTGCATTTGGGAAATTTGGTGAGGGATATTTAAGACTCTCCTATGCAAATTCAATAGAGAACATCCAGTTGGCACTGGATCGGCTGGGGGAGCTGTTACTTGCATAGGCAAGGAGCATGAAAATTATAAAGCCGGAGCTGTTTGAAAGTTTGAATACAAAACTGATCAGATTCTTATTCAAAGACAATATATAATTCTCGATCTAATCAGGGTAGTTGATGGTTTGAAAGATTACCTCAGCCCTGAAGATATGGTTTCGCAAATTATTTGGATGATCAAAAGGCGCTCTATATGGCCGTTGCCGTTCTAGAAAAGATGAATAGCTTCAAACTGGTAATGGATTAGCCCTGATCCTCAATAATCCGCCAGCTCCTGTGTTCGGCGATTTTCCGAAGTTCTGGGGAGGGGGTTACCGCAACCGGTTCCTCACTGATTTCCAGCATAGGTAAATCGGACATAGTATCTCCGTATGCTGCCACGATTTTCTCATTCTTGTACAGAGTCAGAATGTTGTCTGCTTTCTGCTGATAGGCATTAATCGGTGTTTCTACACCAGTTAATTTATTCTCCCGAAAAATGAGAGAAGAACCAATTGAGTCTGCACCAATATGGCCCGCAAATAGGTCTACAAGGGGTTGGTAAGCGCTGGATACAAGGACGATCTTTATTCCGGAAGTATTGTATTCTTCTAATTCCTTGATCAGATATTTTCTTCTTTGAGACCACATTTCGTTTTCAACGATCCATTCGGCGATTTTTTTAAATTCATCTGGGGAGGATCCCTTAAGAAGGTTAATTTCCCGATGCATCCACTCTGTTATAGCCTTTTCCTTATTAAGAATGCCTGCCTGAATCAGTGGATACCGCGGCAGCCAGCGTAAGATAAAAAAGCGGTACATCCAGGGATTTAGGTAGGTCAGGTAATACCGCTGGAGGGCTTTCCAGCTAGAACCGGTTGTTATTGTTCCTTCAATATCCGAGACAACAATTGACATAAACTGATCCTTTCAGGGGGCGAGTTTCATGCCTTCGATGTAGAAATCATAAAACTTAGCATCTTGATCCAAGTCCACTTGTTTGGCTCTTTCTGCTAATTTTTCCCCCAGGGCAAAGCCTTCATCAGTCAGGAACATGGCGGCGCCGAATCCAGCCCCGTTGGCTATAGTTTCTACAATTTCCTTCTTAACCGGAGGGATCATCCCGAGTTCCAGGATGGAGTCGATATCCACTTCGCCGCCAAAGGATCCGGTGAGCACAACCCGGGTCAAATCTGCGGGGGAGAGATCAAGCTGATCCATCAGCACATCAACGGCGGCTCGAATTGCACCCTTGGCTTTTTGCAGCTCCCGGATATCTATTTGAGTCAGGTACAGATCGATCTCTGGTTTAAGCTGAATTTGCTTAATTCCGCTGCTGGTTTCACTGAGAAGAATATCTGTCGACTCAGAATCTGAACCAGATAGATTATGATAATCTTCCGGATTTATCCGGCCGCTTTCATCAATAATCCCCGCCCGGCGGAAAACTGCTATAGCGGAGAGAAGACCGGACCCGGTCAGACCGACCGGAGGCTCATTGGCGATGGTAATCAGGTTTATTTCGCCGTTCTCCTCCCGGGTCACCATGGTGATCGCGCCGTCTACCGCTCTAGACCCGCATGAGATATTCACTCCTTCAAAGGCGGGTCCAGCGGCTGTGGAGGCGGTTAGGATTTGAGTTCCATCCGTGATCATCACTTCGCCATTTGTGCCCAGATCGATCGCTGCCATTGGACCGCTAGGATTGTCAAATCCGAAATAAGCCAGGCAGGCCAGCGCATCAGAACCGACAAATCCGCCAATCAAAGCCGGTAGAGAAACCCGGACGTTTTCAGGAAAGATCCCTTCCATGTAGCGGGATGCATCCGGGATGGATTTAGAGTCGTAGGGTTGGAATGGGATATATGCCAGGTTGTTTAGCGGCAATTCTGTTAATAAATGATGCATTGCCACATTTCCGACAATAGTGACTTGTTGTATCCGACCCCATATTTTTGATGGTAAATTGAGTGAATCTACTGCCTGGTTGATGGAAGCCAGCGCCAGGCGGTGCAGCCGATTGGCATTTTGAGGATTATCTATTGCCGCTGCCAAACGCGAGATCACATCAGAGCCGTAGACGGTTTGTTGATTTAATACCCCGCTTCCGGCGGCAACTTCTCCATTGTCCAGCGTGGTTAAGAAAGCGGCGACTGTGGTAGATCCGAGGTCGATTGCCAGCCCCAGCGGGATGTCCTGATCCTTTTTGTATCGTGAACTGCCTTTAAATATCTTGTTTGAATAAACTACGATTGGAGAGAGCACAATACGGGTCTCGCCCTGAATCCGAGCCCGGCAGCCAAGCCGGTTATTTAGGGCAATTTCCCCCTGAGTGAGGTTCTGTAGTTCTATTTCATCAGGAGCTGCGGTTCCGATTTCCACCAGAACTTTACATTTACCGCATGTTCCCCTTCCTGCGCAGGGCTGTTCAAGAGGAAGATTTGATCGGGCAATGACATCTCCCAGAAGAGCGCCTTCTTCAGCATGAACGGTTTTTGTTTCTGCTCCATAGATGATCGTAACATCAGGCATGGTTTTCTCCAATCATTTCCCGGCACACGAATAAAATAAGCACAAAAACAAATGAATGATCGAGGTTTGAGATTTTTAAACCAAATCAGAGTTAGGCGGATAATTCCTTCTTCCAGGGCTGAATTTGTTTAAACAGCCATCTCTTTGAAGTTCCCTTCAATAATCATCGTTGTTATTTCTGATAAAAGTTTACTCATTGATTATTTCCTTCTGAATTTCCAAATAACGATCTCAAATATAAAGCCTTAGGATTCTTTTGATCGCGAACGGTAAAATTTTATCCAATTCATTCCAAACTCATCCCTGCCCATCACCAGATCAGCTGCCCGGACAGCCAGGACAACTTCTTCTTCCAGAGGATTGGTGATCGGACAAGTTAAGCCGGCTAAAATTGCCATGGCAAGGAATGTGGCATTGATAGAAGGGCGGTCCGGCATACCAAAAGAGATATTGCTGGCTCCCATGGTTGTATTTACGCCGAATTCTTCAACGACCATTTTAATGGTATCGATGGCAATCCTGCCTGCATTGTGGTCTGAACCCATGGTCAGCGCCAAGGGATCGATTACCAGACGATCAGCGGAGATTCCCAGTTTGTCAGCCTGTTCTATCATTTTCGCGGCCACTTTAAATCGGGCTTCTGCTGTTGGGGGGATACCGTCATCATCCATACAGAGGGCAATCACCACGGCATCATATTCCTTCACCAGGGGGAGGACACTGGCCAATCGTTCTTTTTCCCCGTTAACAGAATTGATCAGGGCTTTTCCCTCATAAATAGAGAGGGCAGTTTCCAGGGCTTTGTTATCTGCCGTATCGATACAAAGCGGCATTTCCGTGGCATCCATGACGGCATAAATCATATCTTTGAGCAAAGCTTCCTCATCTGCTCCTGGCACACCGGCATTCACGTCGATGATTTTTGCCCCGGCTTCCACCTGAGCGGCCGCATCGTTTTTTACGATATCAAATTTGCCTTCTTTTAGTTCGTTCAACAATCTTTTCCGACCAGTCGGATTGATGCGTTCTCCGATTATGACCGTTGGATTGTTCCGCTGAATTTCCACAGTCCTGGATTTTGAAGTGACCAGCGTGGTTAGGTTTTTAGCCATTATTTCTCCTCTGAACCAGGTTTGATTGATTTCACCTTTCTAGTATATTACAAATATCTCGGCTGGGGTTATTTACATTCACCCAGCTGATAGTTGTTGATTTTTATCAGGGAATTAAACGATATGATTAGAGACCCAGGATTTAACGGGGTTGGATCTCAGCCAGGGCTTCAGCCATCGCCCGGACATGGTCTGGAGAGCTGCCGCAGCAGCCTCCAATCAAAGTAGCTCCCTCTTTCCAGGCGTCAGCCGCGTAAGCAGCCATTACCTCAGGGGAACCGTTATAAACCACCTCGGTTCCTACCATATGAGGGATGCCAGCATTGGCTTTGGCGATTAAGGGTAGATCAGGATTCGCAGAACGCATTTCTTTAATGGCGTTAATAAGTTCATCTGATCCTGTGCCGCAGTTTGCTCCCAACAGCTGGATATTCAACTCACCCAGTTCTTTCACAGCCTGTTCGGGACTGACCCCCATCATGGTACGGCCGTGGGAATCAAAGGACATGGTAGCCGCGATCGGAAGATCACTCACTGAGCGGATCCCTGCAACGGCTGCTTTCACTTCACTGAGGTCACTCATGGTTTCAACCCAGAAGAGATCCACACCGCCTTCTGCCAATCCGGCAGCTTGATCAGCGAAGGATTTTTCAGCCTCGCTGACTCTCAAGGTTCCCAGAGGTTCCAGGAGCTGACCGGTTGGTCCCATCGACCCGGCAACCAGAACAGGATGGGGAGCTGCATCCGCTTCGGCTCGAGCGTTTTCAGCAGCTTTTTTATTTAATTCAATCACTCTGTTACCCAGTCCGTGGGTTTCCATGCGGACTGAGGTTCCGCCAAAAGTATTGGTGAGGATAATCCGGGATCCGGCTTGAATGTAGGCCCGGTGAATTAGACGGACTTTATCCGGATGCAGGGCGTTCCATTCTTCCGGGGAGTCGCCGGCTTCTAAACCGGCATCCATGAGCATGGTGCCCATGGCGCCATCCAGCAGGATGGGTTTGCCGGATTGAAGTAAAGTGTTTAATTTATCCATAAGTGCTCCTGGTTGTAATTAGTATGATCAGAAGACCTGCCAGCAGTTCCCGTAATTAAGGAATTCATAATCCTCTGGTTTGGAAGTTTATGAGGTGTTCTTTTGTTTTTCGATCTGAAATCCTGCCCGGGCCAATAATCTGGGCAGTTCCCGGATATAATCCTTATTCTTTTCCTGCTCGGAGGGAGGGAGTTCCTTCCAGGGCAGGATGCTGGGATTTGTCTTTCGATCAGAGTCTTTCTCGGGGCCATATTTCCAGCCCTCGGTCGTTTTTTCCCGGCACCAATGGTCATGCTCAAGTTTTGCCATCAGGGTGACCTCATCTTCCTGGTTCTCCCCCTTTTCATTGAATACTAAATTCTCTATGTCCCAATCACGCAGCGGGGCTATCCGGTATCCTGCTGAATTTAACATCACAGGAATCCTGTCCGCCTGGCGGCGATTTTTCTCTTTTGTGTATTCCGTCAATTCATTCCAGGGGACCAGGGCTTCGTTGGGCTGCTGATCCGGTCCGCCAAGTTTGATCCCTTCCAGGTAGACGGCGTGAAGGTTTCGGGCAAGGACCTCATGGGTTCCCTTCTGGAGCAGTTCGGCTGTGCAGGTCTGATCGAACAAATCAAAGATTCTCAGATTGCCAAACGTTTCCTGATCAATTTGATCCTCTCTCAGCAGTGATGACAATCCCCCGCTTTCAGCCATTCGCAGAACAATCGGAATTTGATAGTCTCGTAATTGGTGATTAAGGCGCAGCCCAGTTTGTAAACTAAACGATTCGTCATCGAGGCAGACATACACAAGATCCAAATCGCAAGTTTCACCTTCAACAAAGAGGGATCCTACCCGTTCGAAGTTTCCTGACAGGATATCCATGTTTAAGGCTTTGAATTCACACAGGTTCTTCAGGCGAGGATAATGGATCAATAAGGATTCCAATTTTTGTTCAGCGTTCAGGTCTATTAAGGATATGTGCATTTTAACATCCGGATCTGGATCTATTATCCGCCACCCCCGGGAAGCTTCAACGACCAACCTTTGTCCCATTTTCCCCAAGCCGACAACCAGGATATTCGGGCGCCGGTATTGAGGGCTTATTTTCCAGGGGGGATTGTCTCCCAGCATCAAACGGGCACCGCGGTCAAAGATGTTAAATAATTCCAGTCTGAAATGTGTATTTTGATTGGTGTTTAGCTCTTTTTCCCGCAGCAGCCCCCAAAGCTGGGAATCAAAAATATGAATGACGCAGGTCAAGGTGCCGTCATTTCTTCGACGGGAGAGCTTTTCGGCTTGCACAGCCACTTCGGCGTTTTTACCGTCGTTACCCAGAACTGAGATGAGGTATCTAGCCCGGTTGAGATTAACTTTTTCCAGCAGTTCTGTGTCTGTGGCATCCCCTAGAATGACTACTGCGCCTGAAGAACGAACGTTCTCAATCCAGTCATTGCCGTCGTCCATTTCAATGACCACCACCGGGCTGCCCTGCGCAAGGAATTGTTGAGCAAGTCGGAACCCTTTGCGTCCTAATCCGCAGATCAGAATGTGATCCCGGATGAACCAAAGCCGGATCCGGTCGGTTTGCTGGTTGAAGATAGCCGTAAAAGCCAGGATGGCGGTATAAGCTGTGAGAGCCGGCACGAGGAATCGCGCGACCTGCAATTCCCAGCTGACCGGACCAGGAACTGCGCCAGAATTCAGCGAGATTAAGCCAAACGTCAGGTAAAGGTTGTCCAGGATTGTTCGTTCTACTCCTGTGACCAACCCGTTTTTCCAGAATCCCAAAAAGCCCAGGACCAGGCCAGCTAGCCCCAGGGTGATAAGGATCAGCCAATTGTAATCAGCCCACCACCTTCTAATACGTTTGCGACGCTTTAGATTAAATTCTTTCACGGTTTTCCTTCACTCTTTGAACGCGGCAGTTACTTGTGTTGGATGTGTGGTTCCTATTAAATTGCCTGGTTGGTATGTTTAATCCGGAAAGTTTTCGTAAATCACCCTTCCTTGATTTTCACCCAGGGTAGTGGGTTCTTCCGTACCAGGTTTACGGTTGCCGGCCTGGATCCAGGCCAGGGGCAACTTCCTGCGGCGGGCTGCAGCGGCGATCTCGCCGGTTCCCCCAACTCTCTGGGCATCTTGCCCGTCCCAGATCGCGATCAGCACCTGGCAGTGATCGAGTAAATAGTGACCTGCAGACGCGTAGGCCTCTTCCCGGGTCGGGGCCGGCGGCAGAGTGAGCACCTCTTCAGCCTGGGCCAGCAGCTGATGAAATTCTTCCTTCGAAGTCTCTGATGAAAAGTCGGTTAGATACTCATCTTCAGGAAGGGGGAGGGGGACAATTAGAGCAGCTTTTCCCCGGGCCAGCGCCTGCACCACCATCAGCCGGTCGGCGCCCTCGGCCAGGGAGGATATCACCCGCATCTTGGGATCTCCGAAAACCCGCTCAATCTTTGCCAGGGCGCTGTCAACAGCTGTGGTTAGTTTTTCCACTTCGGCCAGGAAGCGGTGTCCGGTAACGCCAATAGTGATCATCAGTCAGGAATCACAGTTTTCGTCATTTAAATCTGCCACTGTATATCCAATCTCGGTTAGCAGTCGGGGGATGGCACGGATCAGGTTACGGTCTTTATCCTTTTCATTTTCAGGAAGATCTTCCCAGGGAATTAGAGCGGAATGATGTTTCTTAGGTTTGTTTGTTTCCGGTGCATATGCCCAACCGGCTTTCAGTTTAGCTTTCATCCAGCGCTCGTGTTCCATCCTGGAAAGCAGTTCTAAATCTTCTTCTCCCTTGGGGAACTCCGCCGGCTCATTGCTGCGGGCTGGAATCATCACATACCCAATCCGGCCCAATTTCTGGGGAATATCACGAACTGCAGACCTGTTCTGTTCCTTTTCATTCTCTGGTAAATCCTCCCAGGGAAGTAGGGAGCAGTGGGTTTTCCCATCCTCGTTGGTGATTGGCCCGTATTTATAACCTTTCTCTTCCATTTGTTTGCAGAAGATTTGATGGTGGATGCTGGCTAATTTTTCAAGCAGTTCTCCTTCTAAATTTACCTGTTGGACCAGGGCTAAGAACTCCTGGCCGTTGACATGCAGGTCCAGCTGGCTTTCCGAGGGCAGGCTGGAGCGGGAAAACCGGGATTTGCTGGCAAGTTGGCTCATGGTTAATATAGTTTCTATGGAGCGGATTCCGTGTTTGTAGCTGCTGATATGCAGGAAAGCCCGCAAAACGCCTTGATCGATATTTAATAGTTTGTCTTGGAATAAATCGGGTTGATTAATAAGTAAAATGGACCGCAGCAGGATCGCCCGCCGGATAATGGTATGGGGATCATCCCCCCCACCCTGCGGATTGGGACCGAGCACATTAACGTACCCTTTTAACCGGCTGGCAAAATCAGGTACCTTGGCTGATCGGGCTTCTTCATCGCTTAATCCCTGCCCAAAACCTGCCATGGTGTGGCTGGTACCGCCGGCAAAAACAAAGATTGATCGTCCGATTGGATGAGTGATTTGTCCTTCCCGGAAGGCGCCGTCCTGCATGGGAGCCAGGAAATACCGCAGCCATCCCAGGGCCTTATCACCTAAAGGGGAGTCAAACTCATCCCAGAACACCAGGGGGATTTTCCCTTTCAGGACCACATCCCTGACCTGATGGAAGGCGTCTGGCAGCTCTGCGGAGGAAATCATCTGAGAGAGGTTAAATTCCAGTTTTTCGATCTTGCCGGGCGCAAGCGATTTTGCCACTTGTGTGATTCCAAAAGATTTCCCGGCTCCAGGCGCCCCAAATACACCAATAGAAAGTGGGCGCTTAGGGCGATCCTGTTTAAGGTATTCATCCACCAGGGTGCAGATTGCCCGAAAACTCTCGATCTCCTGGCGATCAACTGTAACCAGATCACCGAATTTTCCAAAAGGAACGTCGGGGAGAGCTGTTTCGATGCCCTCCAGTACAGTTTGTTCCGCTACCTGGTCGAGATCATGCTGGTGCCGGTCATGTAAAATGGTCCAAAACTTGGTTTGCTGAGTTTGATCAGCCTGTACCAGGGAGCGGACCGGGTCTTGAACTTTAACATCAGCGAGGGGTTTTGCTGCTTCTGTTAATACCCGGGCAATGGTTTGAATGGGAAAACGCACAGCGAACTTTTCGCCGGGAGTTGGTTCCCCTTCATAACCGTTCAGGTGAAGCTGACGAAGTGCGGAGAAACCCGTTTGTATGCCCAGAGGGATGTCCGGATGATCTTCTGAGATCATCAATTGATGAACCAGCCCGGCAGTTAAACAGCTGGTATAGCCGATCATGCCGCCAGGATGATTTTGAATCCAGGTGCCTTCGATTGCCTCTGGGTCGAAGAATAACCGGCATTGGGTTGCCAGAGATGGTTGATTTTCCCCGCTTGGATCTGGCCGGGAAAGCAGAGCTGCACCCTCTGTTCCAAAAGAAAGCACCACATAGGCGCACCGCACCAGGCTGTTCACGCGGGGGTTGTGGACCAGTTCCCAGGCGACATCCTGGGCGGTCCGTTCCCAGGACAGTCCCTGGCTGATTTGGACTTCTGTTTGACGCAAATCGTTGGCTGTAAGAATAGCCATTAAACGATCTGAGTGGTTTTTGAGCAGATGCTGCCAGAGAGGACCCTGAGCTATCGGGCTGGCCATTTTAACCACAATCCAGGGAGACTTTCCCCCTGAGGTCAGCGCTTTGGGCCATAATTCGGATTGATCCCGGAATCCCAAATTAGCATCATCTAGAATGATTAAATCAGCTTCAGCTGGCTCATCCGCGATTTGGGAGGTCCCGATACCCTCTGCTGGTAAATTACTACCCCCTCCCAGATCCAAACCTAAAAAGTTTTCCACCCGCCAAACTTTTCCGGTTGGAGATTTATATTGAGACCATAACGAATATGAGTGATGGAATTGATGATCGCTTGGAAAGATTCGGTCTAGGGTAGCGGTAGAGCTCAGGATCTCATATTTGGCTTGGGTATTATCAGCATTGTTTTGGGCGACTGCTTCAATCAGGTCCGCTAATAGCGCCGCACCTCCCCGCTGCCAATACGCTCTGGTCCAAGAGTTGGGATTCCAGGTTTGAAGTGCTAATTCACCGGTTCGGCCTTTGTGCGCGATGTTCCAATCAATGGTGACATCACCTGAAATCAAGATAGTCCGGGGAGAAGAGGATTTTGAGGTCATGGGAATGCCTTTTTGTGATCTAAGTGAATGAACAGGCTTTGTTTTTTAGAGGAAGACTTATTACTTATGTAAATAGTACTCGTATCTTAGAGACTTTATAATTATAATCGTTTCTATGCAACAAGGGGATGGGTACAGTATTACTCTGAACAATTATTTCGAATAAATGAAATAGTGATTAAAAAGGCATGGAATATATGTCTACAGAGAATGTCATCACTCAGGATTTTGATGTCTTTGTCAGTTATTCTTCGAAGGAAAAGGAGATAGCGGATGCAGTGGTTGCTGCCCATGAAGGTGCCGGGATCCGTTGTTGGTACGCTCCGCGTGACATCGCCCCGGGAGCAGATTGGGCAGACTCCATCACCAAGGCCATCCATGAATGCTCCATAATGGTATTGGTTTTCTCCAAAGAAGCCAATCGCTCCCAGCGGGTAATTGATGAGGTCAATTATGCCATCAGCCAGGAAAAACCTCTTCTGCCATTCCGGATTGAATCCTCTTCTCCCACCGGTGCACTCAGCCTGCATTTATCTTCCCGGCACTGGTTGGATGCCTATGAGCCCAGCTGGGAAAATCACCTGGAGAGATTGGTCAAGAGTGTCAGGCTGAATCTGGAAGGTGCCAGTCAGACGGTTCAAATCAGCGGGGAATCAGCCGGGGCAGTTGTCGGAAAAGTGGGTGGACGAAACCAACTGAAGACAGTTGGTTATCTGGCTGCTGGATTGATAGTGATATCTGCAATCGGGTATTTTGGATGGGGGGCACTTGGCGGGGGACAAAACGATCCTGATCCTGGGATAACTCAAACTACAACAACAGAAACGGTGACCCCTGAGCCGGTAGAAGTCAGCGAGGTTGAACCAACTCCCCAATTTACGGGAGTTTTGCGGGCTTCAATTCAAGAGCGAGAGGGAGGCTGGGGGCTTGACCCAAGTGATATTGAAGCAACATCAGAATTAATAACCAATCTGTTTTTGGGCCTCACAAAATTTGACTTTGATCTGGCAGTAGTTGTGCCGGCAGCAGCAGAGAGCTGGACAGTCAGCCCGGATGGGAGTATTTACACTTTTCGCCTTCGAGGGGATATTCCCTGGGTGGGTCACAGCCTGGGTGGAGAAACTACACAGGCGATAAATGAGCAAGGTGATCCTCGCTACCTGAGGGCGGAGGACTTTGAGTACAGCTTTAAGCGGCATTGTGATCCCCGATTGAATAACTATTTCCTGCTTACAAATGTAGAAGGCTGTACTGAAGCGTATGAGTATGAGGATCCAGAGAACCTGCCCCCCGAGCTGCTGGATCAGATCGGGGTGGAGGCTGTTTCCGAGACTGAACTGATCATCCGTCTGGTAGATCCCTCGGCGTCGTTCTTAACCAAAACAGCAATCCCGGTCCTTTCAGCTGTTCCAGCCTGGGCGATGGAAAAGTATGGGGAGGCCTGGACCAATCCCGGATTGATATTTACTAACGGTCACTTTGTGATCGATGAATGGATTGCCGGTGAAAGCATTCAGCTTATCCGCAATGAACTCTTCCCTGTCGAGATGATTGAGGACGGGAATATCCAAACAGTCGACCTGACGGTTGTGGAGAGTGAAAACGAAGCCTATCAAATGTGGATCGATAACAAGCTGGATTATGTGGAGGTATGGGAAGAACTCCTGCTAACCCATCTTGAAGATTATCCGGAAAATACGATTGAAACGTCTGATCAGGTTGTTTATCATGCTGTTTTTAATCAGAAGAAGGCGCCTTTTAACAATATTCACCTGAGGCGTGCTTTTTCGGCGGCGATGGATCGCTCGGCGCTGCTGAGTGATGTCCTGGAAATAGGGGGAGTTCCAATGATCCATCTGGCACCGCCAGGGGTGTTTGGCGCCCCACTCACAGCTGAAGTGGGCCTTGGATATGATCTGGATTTTGCCAGAGCTGAATTAGAGCAGGCCGGCTATCCTGGCTGCCAGGGGCTGCCGCAGATTGATTTTTACACCTACTCGGGTCATCAAGCGGTAGCGCACGGGGAAGAGATTGCCCGCTTTTGGGAAGAAGCCCTGGGCTGCCCGGAAAGATCGATCCAATATCAAGGATGGATTGTGGGGCAGGAGGAGATGGCAGAGTTGGATGATTGGGATTTGATTATCGTAGGGTGGAGGAGTGACTTCCCGGATCAGGAAAACTGGATCGGCACGCTCTTGCCCTGTACAAATCAAAATCTATTAAGTTCAAACAGGGATTGCAGCCAGATCGATGAACTGATCGATCTGGCCGCTGTTGAAACCAATATTAAAGACCGGGTTGATCTTTATCTTCAGATTGAAGAAGCTTTCTTTGGCCGGGAAGGGACTTTTCCAATTGCTCCGCTCTATACGCCCATCCGGGCCTGGGCCGTTGTGGATTGGTTTGATCTAGTGCGGGATTCCAATTTCCGGGGTGCTGACTTTTCGAAATCCAGGATTGATATGGATGCCAAAGAAGCTGCCCTGGGAGAGTGAGTAAGAACAGAAAATCCTGCAAATCCCCAGGCCGGCTGATAAGCCGCATTCTGTCTGGTGAAAGTTCCGGTTTACACCCCGGAGGGCTTCCTCCCTTCTTTTCACTGAGGTGATTATCTGTCTGGGGCGCGCTTCTCAGCGCGCCTCGGTGCAGCCTACCTGGAATTCAAGGGAGACGAGCAGCCTCCCCTCCCGAAGGAGTTCATCCCTGTTTGGCCTTGCTCCCGATGGGGGTTGCCCGGCCGCGGACATTACTGTCCGCGCCGGTGGTCTCTTACACCACCATTTCACCCTTACTCCCGAAGGAGCGGTATGTTTCTGTGGCCCGATCCGGCAGATCTCTCCGCCCCGGATGTTATCCGGCATCGTGCTTTGTGGAGTGCGGACTTTCCTCACCCTGTAAACAGGGCGCAACCACCTGGCTGGCCTGGGGCTTTCATCATAACATGTTTGGGGGCTTTCTTAAAGGGGGCGCAAACCAGAGGTTAATTCTGGAAGCTTAAATTGAAGAGAATGAGGCATTTTGACCAAAGGGCTGGACAAAAACCCATATCTCTCTTAAAATATCCCTTCGAAATCAGATCAGGATTTAATGATAAAATAATTCCCGGGAAAGCCCGGAAAATGATTAAGTTGAGTGGAGGATAAACCTTGGCCTTAAAATCATCACAAAAACGAGAACGACAGAACGAAAAACGCAGATTACGCAATCGGTCTTATAAGAGTAAAGCCCGAACTTTGGTGAGGAAAGCGTTTGTTGAGATCGAAGAACAAAATCTGGAATCCGCACAGGAAGCTACCGCCGCTGCAGTAAAAGCGCTTGACAAAGCTGCTGCGAAAGGTGTTATTCATAAAAATAATGCCTCCCGGAGAAAAGGCAGGCTTATGACCCGTTTGGCAGCCCTGGAAAAAGGCGCCTGAATCCAACCGGTTCAATAGGTAAACTCAGCGGGAGCTTTAACTGCTCCCGCTTTTTGTTTTCGTAAGGGTTCAGCATGTTATAATCTCGGTGCGGGCCTGTTAAAAATCCATCTGAATACTCAGATATAAAAATCATTATTATTTCTCGGGCATCTTTATGTTCCAGGAAGAACAGAAACAAGTAGAGCAGCAGATTTATACTATATTTAAAGAGAAATCTATCCCCCTTCCGGAAGATCTGGCATGGGCCCCTGTGCCTTTTTCTGGAGAATGGGGCATTTCTACCTCATTCTTTAAAGTTGCCGCGTTGGAGGCAAAAAGCGGGAAATCCTTGCATGTCCCCCAACGGGCAGAGGAAATCGCCCAACTGGTATCTGAGAATCTTCCCCCACAAGAATATTTTTCCCGGATTGAGGCTGCAGGCGGTTACCTGAATCTGTATTTTGACTCCCGTTTATTCAGCGCCCGGGTTGTAAATACTGTTTTATCAACCGAACTTTTCGGGAAAGGAGATCCGAAGGGGAAAACCCTGATGGTGGAATTTTCCCAGCCAAATACCCATAAAGCTTTTCATGTAGGACATTTAAGATCTGCTATCCTGGGAGACGCAGTTTGCCGGATCCTGGAATTTGCCGGCTATGATGTGATCCGGGCTAATTATTATGGAGATATCGGACTGCATGTAATCAAATGGCTTTGGAATTATCAAAAATTCCATTCCGGAGAAACACCCCCAGCCGATGCAACTCGCTGGATGGGCGACCTCTATGCTGAAGCTATCCGCCGGTTGGAAGAAAATCCCGGGTTGGAATCTGAAATCAGGGAACTATATGGCAGATGGGACCGGCAGGAACCGGAAATTGTGGATTTGTGGAAACAAACCCGCCAGTGGTCTGTGGATGGATTTCACGATTTATATGATGTGCTCGATATTCATTTTGACCGTTTTTATGCCAACAGCGAGGTGGAATTTCAAGGCAAGGAAATGGTGGATGAGTTAATCAAAAAGGGGATTGCGGAAGATTTACGCCCAGATGATGCAGTTATTGTCCGCCTGGATGATCTGCTGGGTTTAAAGAAGGAAAAATACCGCGTGCTGGTTATTTTAAGATCGGATGGCACTGCCCTCTACGCCACGGAAGATCTTGCCCTGGCAAAATTGAAATTTGAGGAATATCCGCTTGATAAATCTATCTATGTGGTTGACGTCCGCCAGTCGCTGCATTTTCAACAGGTATGGAAAACACTCGAAATCGCCGGATTCTCCTGGGCCGAAAACCTTGAACATTTGTCATACGAACTGGTCAACCTGCCGGGAAATGTAGTGATGGCTTCCAGGGAAGGAACCGTTGTACTCCTGGAAGATTTAATCAGGGAAGCAAAATCCCGGGCGTTTGAAGTAGTTGAAGAAAAAAATCCAGACCTCAACCAGGAAGAAAAAAAGGAGATTGCCCGGGCAGTTGGATTGGGCGCGATAAAATTTCCAATGTTGGACAGGGAAAATACCCGGATTGTCACCTTTGATTGGGAAACCGCCCTCGACTTTAATGGACAGGCTTCCCCCTATATTCAATACGCTCATGTCAGGGCAAACAGCATCCTAAAAAAAGCTGATGACCTGCCAGTCGCTGCCATCGATCCGGTTTATGAGCTCGACCCCACCGAAGTATCACTGATCGAAAATATCTCCCAATTCCCGGCGGTGATTCAGAACGCTGCCCGGGAGTATAAACCGCTTCACCTCACCCACGCATTATATGAAGTGGCGCGGTCTTTTAATACTTTTTATCGACAAGCCCCGGTATTAACAGCCGACCCGGATGTACGGGATTTCCGGCTTCAGCTGGTGGAAGCCTCCCGGATTGTCCTTTCAACTGGTTTGAACTTATTAGGTATTGAAGCTCCGAAAGTGATGTGAAGTTAATTTAGTGATCATCGGCACACCGATTTATCTAGCCGGGTTGATGATAATAAATATACCCACCAAGCCGGTACGCTACGAGCTGCAAGTGATTGGGCAGCCCACGTTGGAGGATTTGCTGAAGGAAAAGTTTTCTTAGGTTTCCAGTCCTCGACGGTAAATAGTGTTGAAAAGTACCCTGCGCTGGAGATAATTATCAATGAATTTCCCGCAGGGTACTCTTTAAAATCTTAATGATTCATCCAGAGAATACATTTTTTAATATATAATTCTTCCCAAAAAATATCATGCCTTCATTAAACTGGTCTTCAAAGTCCGAATCCATCCCGCAAGGGGGAAAAATAAAGACCGATGCAATTCTTTTTCCTTTTGGAGGAGAGGATTCATCACTGCTCCGGGAGAATAGACTGATTCTGGGGGATAATCTGCGAGTGATGAATGCTTTACTACCAGAGTTTGAGGGAAAGATAAAACTCATTTATGCCGACCCGCCTTTTTTTACCAATAAAGGATACTCTGCTCGGATTGGCAGGGGAGAGGACTCGCGGCGACCGGAGGATTGGCAGCTGGCGGAAGGATATCCGGATGAATGGTCGGATATGGGATCATACCTTGATATGCTGTACCCCCGCCTGATGCTGATGTATAAACTTTTATCACCCTCTGGCTCTTTTTATCTTCACCTGGATTGGCACGCAAATTCCTATGCCCGACTTCTGTTGGATGAAATCTTTGGATACGATAATCTCAGAAATGAGATTATCTGGACTTACCATGGACCATCGCCAATTCGGAGTGCGTTTAACCGAAAACACGACATGATCCTGTTTTATTCCAAATCGAATCAGTACACATTTAATGTAGACCAAGTTCGGATTCCATACAGCGAAAATACTGTAGTAACCTTTAAATCTTCAAAAAAGGCAGGATTTGGAAAAACACCTGATCTGGAAAGGGGAAAAGTCCCAGAAGACTGGTGGTATTTTCCAGTAGTTGCCAGGCTGCATAATGAACGAACCGGGTACCCAACCCAAAAACCTGAGAGTTTAATGGAACGGATTATTGTGGCTTCATCCAATCCGGGTGATTTGGTTGCGGACTTTTTTGGCGGGGCAGGAACAACCGCAATTGTTGCATCCCGGCTGAACCGTCAGTTTATAAGTTCAGATACCCAACCAAGGGCTCTCCATACTACCCGCTCCCGAATGGTTCTGGATATCCAGGAAAAGCAGAAAGTGGATTCTGCTGGCTTTGAGCAAAGTTTCTCGGTAAAGATCCAGCAGGAAGAGGCTGTGGAAAAACTCCCATACTCGAGTTTGGAGGAAATCGGCATTAAACATCCAGCGATTAACAACGGGAAGGTCACCTTACCCCCAGATTTAATCTCCCAGGTGAATTATTGGGAAATGGATCCTGATTGGGATGGGCAGATCTTTCACAGCAGATTTCAAGCCGCAAGGCCCTGGAGGAAGGGGGATATACCAGCTTCAGCCGTTATCCCGGATAAAAATGGGGAAATCTGTTTAAGGTTTGTTTTAATTGATGGGAACCAAATCCAGTATGTGTTTTAAAATAACAACCCCGCAAATTCTGCGGGGTGACCAGTACTAGATACTCATTCTCTAGCAGCTTATAAGACGAGTTTATAACCCTTACCCCGAACAGTAACGATCAGTTTCGGGTTATTATAATCCTCTTCCACGATTTTTCTCAGCCAATTGATATGCACATCCAGAGATCGTGTGTCCTCTGTGTAATCTGTTTTCCAAATCCGGCTGAACATTTTTTTCCTATCCAGTAATACCCCTTTTTGTTTGATCATCATTTTTAATAACTCTGCCATCCGGGGAGTTACATGTTCCTCTTTGCAATTACAACGAATGACCTGGCGATCCATATCCAGATGTATCGGTCCGGCTTTAAGTATTTCATCGCCATCGCCCGGCGAAAAAGGGATGATCCGGTTTTCAAGTTTGCGGATGGTGAATGGTAGAACAAGCTGAACCTCTGCCACAATTTCATTTGTGGGGAGATTATCGGGGGAATTTATCAGGATGATGGGAATGGAAGAATTTTTTGCTTGAACGGATTTACAGATGCGTGACCCGGTTGTCCTCATAGAGGCGGCGTCAACGACCATAACATCCGGTTTTAATCGACCGAGTTTCAGGACGGCGTCTTTTCCAGTTGTAACGAAAGTGACTTTATAACCTCTGTCTTCCAGATCTGGAACGAATGACGGTATATCTGACCTTCTCTTACCAGCCCAGAGTATTCTTGTCTTTCGGGAAGAATTGTCAGTCATTAAAAGCCGCCTGCGGGAAAATCATCAGAAAAACTACCAGATAGTTGTGCAATTATATCGTGAAATGCCATTATTAGCAAATACAATTTTTTAAGATTTACTCCATCTTATGAGGCCAACAAGGAGGGATAGTATTAAAGTCCTCGGGTAGTTATGCGGGGGATTAATGGCAATCACCTTAAACCCATGGTATCTAGAGAGAAGTTAATTTATCCAGGTTTAGGTATTAGTAAACCATCTGAAAGGGATTTCGCCGGGTGGTGATACAATTTTAGATATATGTTTTAGGCAGCAGGGATAACAGATGTTAATTCATTCAGCCGCGCAAGTATTAACTTTAGCAGGAGGCCCCCAGCGGGGGACTCGCCTGGGAGATTTGGGGTTGATTGAGGACGGCGCGGTTTTGTTCAGGACTGGCAGTATTGTGGAAATAGGTCCTACCCTGGATTTGCTCAATAAATATCCGGATGAGAAAAGAATGGATGCGGGTGGAAAGGTAGTAATGCCGGGTTTTGTAGATCCACATACGCATGTCATTTGGGCTGGTGACCGGTCAGCAGAGTTTGAACTGCGTTTGCAGGGAAAGACATACCTGGAGATCATGGAAGCTGGTGGAGGCATTGTATCCACCGTCCGGGCAACCAGGAATGCATCATTAAAACATCTTAAGGATCAGACCCGCCCCAGATTAAAACAGATTCTTGCCCATGGTACAACCACCCTGGAAGCAAAAACTGGATATGGGTTGAATTCAGAAACGGAATTGTTAATGCTGCAGGCTTTACTGGAGCTTGATGGCGAAGAACCGCTGGATATCGTCTTCACCTATCTGGGCGCTCATGCTGTCCCTCCTGAATATAAAGGGGATACCGCCGGGTATACTGACCTGGTGTGTAAGGAAATGATTCCCGCTCTTGCTGATTGGTGGCTGACACATAGCAAAAGATCCTTCCCCTATATAGATGTTTTTTGTGAAACAGGCGCATTTGATCTGGCCCAAAGCCGTCAAATCCTGGAAACAGCGAAGGGGTATGGATTTCCATTAAAGATTCACGCGGATGAATTTGACAATCTGGGCGGCGTGAGCTTAGCTGTAGAATTGGGGGCAGTATCTGCGGATCACCTGGTGGTGACATCATCGGAAGATATTAAAGCCCTGGCAGGGTCTGATACAGTCGCTGTTGCATTACCATGCACTCCTTTTGGACTAGCAGAACCAGAGTACACTCCGGCAAAAGAAATATTGGATGCCGGGGGGATTCTGGCAATTGCCACAGATCTTAATCCGGGAACCGCCTGGTGTGAGAGCATGCAGTTTGCAGCGGCATTGGCTTGCCGGTACATGAAACTTACTCCGAACCAGGCAATTGCAGCGGCGACGATAAATGCCGCGGCAGCGATTGGCATGGATGAAAAAGTTGGATCGTTAGAGCCCGGAAAGCAGGCAGATTTGATCGTATTGAATATCCCTGATTACCGGCACATTGGATACCGGTTTGGCACCAACCTGGTTGAAACAGTAATCAAACAGGGACAGGTCTATTTAGGTTAGGAGGATAGGTGGACTTTTTAGATAATTCACTCATAGTCTGGGTTGTCATTGCGGCGGTTGGTTTATTTGTATTGCGTTTTATTTTGAAAGTTACTAAAAAGATTCTCACTCTAGGCATTATGATTTGCCTGGCTGTTGCCGTTTACATGTTCATCAGCCAATACTTATTCCCGACAGGGGTAAATCTCCCCTAATTTAAACCAATCAGACTGACCTTCCGGCATTAATATCAGGAGACCTAAGTATGCCGACAATTGAAGAAGCCCGGGGATTTTACCCGGACGATGATCCCGTTCATGGGTTTTCCCACATTCTCCGTGTATACCGTTTATGTGAGCGAATCGGCAGGCAAGAGAATGCTGATTTGACCATTGTCAGGGCAGCTGCGCTTCTCCATGACGTTGAAGGAGATGTGGATGTCAGGGAAAATCACCATTTAGCGGCGGCAAGGTTTGCTGAAAAAACCTTGCTAAAGGAAGGATGGTCTGAAGAGGCAATTGAGGCAGTAGTTCACTGTGTCAGGTCTCATCGTTTTCGGGATGACTCTGATAAACCGCAGACACTGGAAGCCCAAGTCCTTTTTGATGCTGACAAAATTGATGCCATCGGCGCTGTAGGAGTTGGCAGGGCGGTAGCCTATGCCGTTCGGGCGGGAATGGATGTGTATGCTCCCCCTTCAGAGTTATATCTCTCAACGGGTGAACTGGAACCAGGAGAGTCTCAAACAGTCGCCCATGAGTACCTCTTTAAACTCCGCCATATAATAGAAAGGCTGTTTACCCCCTCAGGTCGTTCCCTGGCTGCTGAGAGGCATGAATTAATGGTCAGGTTTTTTGAGGGATGGTTGGAAGAGATTGGCGAATATTCCTGATAGGCCATTTTTTACTGGAGACAAATCTGGGGGTAAATAGAAAGAATTTTATCAGTCCTGCCGGAGAAATTTCTCCAACTCTGATAGATCAATCCGGGATGTGAGGTCCAGGCTAAGCGGGGTTACAGAGATTTCTTTTTTATTTACCACAGAATGAGAATCTGTTCCGGGTGGGGATTGGTCAAAATCCGGGGCGATATCGTATCCGATTCCCTCTTCATTCGAATCCGGGTTTTTTTCTGGTGGAACGGGTTCATAAAAGCGCAGCATGGAAAGTCTGGTAGTGTGCCAGGGTGTATCTTGTGTTGCACCTGCTGGGATTTCCACCTTAAGCAGATGCACATCCGGCGGCATTTTCTTTGATAGCAGCTGCTGCGAGAAGAAGGTTGTAAAATGACCTGCTGTCCTGAAATCTACTTCCCTTGAATAGGAAGAGTGATATTTTCTATCGGTTTCCAGGGATATCGCCAGGGCTGGAATGTCTGCAGAGGCGCCTTCTAAAGCAGCGCCAACGGTTCCAGAGATAGTCACACCACTGCCAACATTGAGTCCATAGTTGATTCCTGAAACGATCAAATCCGGTTTTTGGGGGATGAGTACATGAATCCCGTAGAGAACTGCCATTGCAGGCGTTCCTCCGACAGCATGAACAGTCCAGTTCTTGCCGTTAACCTCAAGTTTTTTCATCTGGACTTGATTGTCATAAATACTCGGCATGCTGCGGCTGGTGCCGGATGCCTGGTCTCTGGGAGCAACCACAGTGACAAAACCAAGCTCATCCAGCGCTTCTGCGGCAGCCCACAACCCCGGGGATTGAATTCCATCGTCGTTGGTTAATAAGATTTGCAGTTCTGTCATAATAATCCGGTGTTCCTTAACAAAAAGAGCGGATTTATCCGCTCATCATTCCAAGCAAGCACCCTCGGCGTGATTCGAACACGCGACCCCTTACTCCGCAAGCAAGTGCTCTATCCACTGAGCTACGAGGGCAAATGTACATGGCGGGGAGGGTGGGATTCGAACCCACGGTCGAGCTTTAAACCCGACAACCGCTTAGCAGGCGGCCCCAATCAACCACTCTGGCACCTCCCCGGGGAGATTTTTAAAGCGGAGGGAGAGGGATTCGAACCCCCGGTGGGCTTTAACACCCACAGCTGTTTTCAAGACAGCCGCCTTCGTCCACTCGGCCATCCCTCCCAATAAAAGGTTCTCCGAGCGGGAAGATTTTACCATAGCTGAGAAAGGGAGGCAATGCAAATTGGGTCTTCATCCCTTGACTCATCTCACCCCACACGCTAAAATGTTTCTTCGCGGATGGCTCCATTGATGATCCTGTCATCCGCTGTTTTTATTCTATTTGTAGGATCTGAATTTTATGTTTGATCAGCTAACTAACCGTCTGGATGAGATCTTTCATTCATTAAAGCGGAGGGGAAAACTCTCCGAGAAAGATGTTGAAACCGCGATGCGCGAAATCCGGCTGGCGCTGCTTGATGCAGATGTCCAGTTTGGTGTAGTGCGTGATTTTGTTTCACGTGTAAAAGAACGCGCTGTAGGGCAAGAGGTTTCCAAAGCGCTCAATCCGGGTCAACAGGTAGTTAAAATCGTTCACGAAGAGTTGATCCATACGCTGGGAGAACCCACACCTCTCAAAACAGCTGAAGACCGGCCATTGGTAATTCTACTGGCCGGGCTGCAGGGATCTGGAAAAACTACTGCTGCGGGAAAGATCGCACGTTTATTAAAGAAGAAGGGTGAAAGGGTACTGTTGATTGCGGCTGACCCCTATCGTCCGGCTGCAGTGGAACAATTAAAAATCCTTGGCGACCAGCTTTCCATTCCTGTCTTCTCTGATCAGTCCCTCCAGCCTCCTCAATTGGCAAAGGAAGCCTTGCGGCAAGCCCAACTCTCTGACAGTACTGTTGTGATTCTAGATACGGCAGGAAGATCTCAAATCGATGAGGATTTAATGGAAGAGCTGCACGCAGTCCAAGAAGCATGCAGCCCGGATGAGATTCTGCTGGTTGTGGATGCGATGATTGGACAGGAAGCGGTAAACGTCGCTAAAGGTTTTATTGACGCAGCACCCATAACAGGCCTAATCATGAGTAAAATGGATGGAGATGCCCGCGGAGGTGCCGCAATTTCGATTCAGTCTGTGACTGGTGTGCCGATCAAATTCCTGGGAACAGGTGAGGGGCTTGAAGCCCTCGAGACTTATGACCCAGCCAGGTTGGCGTCCAGGATCCTGGGCATGGGCGATGTGATCGGTTTGATTGAGCGTGCTGAGGAAACAATCGATGAAGAAACTGCCAGGCAGCAGACCGAACGTTTATTATCTGGGGAATTTACTCTGGAAGATTTTTCCAAACAAATATCCCAGGTCATGAAGATGGGGCCAATAGGTAAATTAATGGGTATGTTACCGGGAGAATTTGGTAAAATGTCCCAATCTGTTGATCCTCAGGAAGCTGAAAAGAGAGTGAGGAAAACCCAGGCAGTCATTCAATCCATGACTCCGATAGAAAGGCAAAACCCAAAAATTCTCAATGCCAGCCGGCGAAAACGGATAGCGGCTGGTTCAGGCACCCAGGTGTATGATGTAAATCAGCTTGTTAAGCAATACCGGGATATGCAAAAGTTGTTTAAAGAGTTAAAAAAATCAGGGTTGGGAAACCTGCCCCGTTTTTCTTAACAATGTGAGTTATGGTGTATAATAGTCTCCGCTGTGGAATCACTGCAGCGGAATGAAGCAGGAAATAAAGATTAAGGAGTACAAGTTATGGTTCGAATTCGTTTACGCCGTGCCGGAGGGAAAGGACAGCCCACGCATCGTATTGTGGCTGCAAATAGAGAAAGCCCCCGTGATGGCCGATTTATTGAGATCCTGGGTGATTACAATCCGCGGACTGAACCCTCGACTATCCGGGTTAAAGAAGATCGGATTTATTATTGGCTGAGTGTTGGCGCCCAGCCATCCGACGCAGTCCTGCAGATTTTCCGGGTTGTGGGTTTGATGGAGCGTTATCAACGTTATAAAGACGGCGAAGACATCGAAGTCCTGGTTGCTGAAGGAAAACAGGTTGAAAAAGACCGCAATGTTGATCCCCGCACGCGCAGGGATGACCTAGTAAAAAAATCACCTCCCAAGAAGAAAGAGGAACCTGTCGAAGAGGTAACCGCTGCGGTGGACGCTGACGCGGAAGCCGATGTCCCTGATGCGGAAGCAGAAGCAGAACCTGTAGTTGATGTTCCTGAAGTGGACGCTGACGCGGAAGCCGATGTCCCTGATGCGGAAGCAGAAGCAGAACCTGTAGTTGATGTTCCTGAAGTGGAAGCGGAAGCGGAAGCAGAAGCGGAGCCCGCAGTTGATGTCCCGGACGTTGAAGCAGAAGTGGAAGCAGAAGCGGAGCCCGCAGTTGATGTCCCGGACGTTGAAGCAGAAGTGGACGCTGACGCTCCGGTTGAAGAAGTCGTGGAAGCGGAACCTCAGGCTGAGGTTGAAGAAGAAATTGAAGAAGAGCAAGTTGAGGCAGAAGAAGAAGCACCACAGGAAGATACTGTGGAAGCAATAATTGAGGTAAAGATCACCAATGCTGCCAAAAAATTGGCAGAGGAAGCAAGTATTGACCTGTCCACTGTAAAAGGTACTGGAAAAGACGGGGCAATCTTAAAATCGGATATCTCCAAACTGATCAAGGATTAACCTGAAAAATCAGGTTAAATTCTTTCTTCTAGAATCTGCGGAGGAATAAGTTGATAGATTTAATAACCTATATTGCCCGGTCGCTCGTGGAGGATCCCACACAGGTAAAAGTGACTCACCAGCGCCGCCGGGAAAGTATTAGTTTTCAGCTTGAAGTAGCACAGGAAGATATGGGCCGGGTGATCGGGAAAAATGGCCGGGTTGCCAATGCGATCCGCACGTTGCTGAATGTGCCGGCATCCGGAATAGGTAAAAGAGTGAATCTCGATATCGTAGAACCACAATGAATTCTGATAAAAACTCGAATAACAACACAGGTTCGTCGCCCAAAGATGAACCTGTGTTTGTAATTATAGGCAAGTTTCGACGCCCGCACGGGATCCGGGGGGAGATTGTGATGACTGTCCTGACGAATTTTCCAGAATTAGTAAAGCCCGGACAAAGGGTATTTGCCGGGGAAAAGCATCAACCATATGTCATTAATAGTATTCGCTGGCATGGAGCTGATATGCTGATATCCCTGGAAGAACTCCCCGACCGCACCGCTGTGGAGATATTTCGGAATATTATGGTATATATGAAGGCAGACGATGTTCCCGAATTGCCCGAGGGGGATTTTTATATTCACCAGCTGGTGGATATGGAAGTAATTACGGACCAGGGTCTGATATTAGGCAGGATAAAGGAGATCATTGTCACGGGAGCAAATGATGTTTACCTGGTTGAACCAGCTGAGGGAAAGGATATTCTGATTCCCGCTATTGACCAGGTTGTCCTGGATATCAATGAGGAAGAGGGAAAAGTTCTGGTTCATATTATCCCTGGGCTATTGGACCTGTAATAAAGAAAATAGGGAAGATTAAACCAGAAGGGGGATTTATTCAGGGGAAAATCCAGTGAAATTTACAGGTTATCGGACTTCAACATATTAGCTCCGGATGATTAATGAAAATATTTCTCCCGGAAATCTCACTTGACATAAGCGAAAAATTTATGGTATTCTTTGCCCGGCTTGGGTAAAAGATACCCAGACAGGCTGAACATGGGGGTTAGATATGAAAAATAGTACCAAGTATTGGGTTGGATTTAACCTTGTAAAAGGAATAGGCCCGGTTCGCCTGGAAAAGCTATTACAATATTTCGGAGATATCCAGACAGCCTGGGAGGCAAGATCATACCATTTGACCGCTGCAGGTTTAAATGACAATCTAATTAAGCGGATTTGCGAAATTCGAAATCGGGTTTCGCTGGATGAGGTGGAGCAGAAGCTCCGCATTCAGGGAATACAGGTTCTTACCTGGGATGATCCGGAATATCCTGATAGACTACGGCAGATTACACAGTCTCCTTTTGTCCTATATATCAAAGGAGATTTATTAGCAGAGGATGCCTGGGCTGTCGCGATTGTGGGCACAAGACGATACAGCCCTTATGGACGGCAGGTCGCTGAAAAAATATCCCACACATTGGCACGAAATGGGATTACAATCATCAGCGGTTTAGCCCGGGGAATAGACCGAATTGCCCATAAATATGCATTAGATGCCGGAGGAAGAACTATTGCGGTCATGGGAAGTGGATTGGACAATCTTTATCCGCCGGAACATCGCACTCTGGCAGAAGAGATATCAAACAAGGGCGCACTGATTAGTGATTACCCGCTTGGAACACCTCCGGATGGTTCGAACTTCCCGCCCAGAAACAGAATTATTTCTGGTTTGTCAAAAATCATTATTGTGATCGAAGCGGGTGAAAGAAGCGGGGCGTTGATCACCGCCAACTTTGCAGCTGAACAGGGAAAAGAAGTATTTGCTGTTCCGGGTAAAATAACTGCGCCAACGAGCAAAGGCACTAATCTGCTGATTAAACAGGGCGCGCACCCACTGCTAGCCCCGCAGGATGTACTGGATTTATTGAATATGACCCTGGTCGCAGAACAAAGAGTGATCAGGAAAGCCCTGCCGAGTGATCCAAAAGAAGCTGTCCTGTACCAGGCAGTGGGCGATGAACCTCTTCATGTTGATGAGCTTTGCTCTCAAGTTAATATGCCAATTGAAGAGGTAACCTCAACTTTAGCCCTGATGGAATTAAAAGGCATGGTGCGTAAAACGTTCGGGATGAAATATGTAGCAATTCGGGAATTGAAAGCCGGGTATCATAATAAACTAAAACAGGATAGGGAAGGAAGATAACATGTACGAAAATTATTATGCTGTTATCATGGCTGGCGGGGGAGGAACCAGACTCTGGCCTCTTTCGCGCAAGAGCCGTCCCAAACAAATGCTCTCGATTGGTCAGGACCGATCATTGTTTCAGGTTGCTGTAGATCGCCTGCAGGGAGTCTTTTCTTCAGACCGTATTTATGTAGTTACTGTGGAAGAACAGGCCGCGGGATTACAAAAACAGTGTCCAGAAATCCCTGTAGAAAACTTTTTACAGGAAACGATGCCAAAAGGAACGGCATCGGTGGTAGGTTACGCAGCAGCTATTCTGGTGAAAAGGGACCCTAATGCTGTCATGGCGGTCTTGACAGCCGACCATATTATTGGTAATTTAAAGCTTTTCCAGCAGATATTAACCTCTGCATATCAGGTTGCAAGTGAGGATTATTTGGTCACCCTGGGGGTGACGCCTACATATCCCGCAACCGGGTACGGGTATACACGGCGGGGCGAATTAGTTGGTAGATATCAGGATTTGGATGTCTTTCAAGTCCAGGAATTCACCGAAAAACCAACTCTCCCGGAAGCGGAACGAATGTTTTCCAGCGGGGAGTATGCCTGGAATTCAGGGATGTTTTTCTGGCGGGCAGAGGTCATTCTTAATGAAATCTCGCGCCAGATGAGTGAGCTTTCCTCCCAGCTTGAAATCATTGCAGAAGCTTGGGGAACCCCTGACCAGGATAACGTGATCCGGAAAGTATGGCCTGATATCAAGCCGGAAACAATAGATTTCGGTATTATGGAAAATGCGGACAAAGTGGCAGTCATTCCTGCTGCCGGTTTAGAATGGAACGATGTGGGTAGTTGGGAAGCTATATTTGATGTATTGCCTGCGGATGAGGATGGAAATATTTCCCGGGGAGGGGAGCACATTTCCCTGGATACTTCCGGCACATTAATATTTACAGCGGATAATCCCAGAACGGTGGTAACCATCGGTGCCCGAGATTTAATTGTAGTTGATACTGGTGATATTCTTCTGATCTGTGACCGGGGCCGGACCCAGGAAGTCCGCCAGATTGTTAAGCGGCTCGAAAACGAGGGACGTTTTGAGCTGCTATAAAGGAAATCGAAGGATCTCTTGTTATTTGAGAAATGAAACTTATTTATTATTTGTTTATAGCTAAACCTGGAGGTCGGATTTGAAGGCGTATTGTGTGAAGTGTAAAGAAAAACGTGAAATGGTATCACCAACTGCGGTGTTTACCGCGACCGGTACACCCGGGACAAGGGGAACTTGTTCGGTTTGTGGAACAAATATGTTCCGGATGGGAAAAACTGAAGCCCATGAAGGATTGATTCCGCCAGAGACCACCAAACGGAATACAAAAAAAGAAAAACCCCGAAGTGGAAAACTGGTGATTGTTGAGTCTCCTGCAAAAGCCCGCACCATCAGCCGCTACCTTGGAAAGGAATACAAGGTAACAGCTTCAGTTGGACATATCAGGGATTTATTGAAGTCTAAGTTATCCGTTGACCTGGAAAATAATTTTGAACCCCGGTATCGGGTTCCAAATGAAAAACGGGATGTGGTGAAAGAACTCATAAAGTTAGGAAAGGAAGCAGAAGAGATTTACCTGGCGACCGACCTTGACCGGGAAGGGGAGGCAATCGCCTGGCATTTAATGGAAGCAGCTGAACTAGATCCGGAACGGACCAAAAGGGTTGTTTTCCATGAAATTACCCGATCGGCGATCGAGTCAGCCTTTGCCGCCCCGGTTGGGATTAATATGAATCTGGTAAATGCGCAGCAGGGTCGGCGCGTTGTTGACCGACTGGTTGGATTTCAAATCACACCGATTTTATGGTCCAAGGTTCGGGGCGGTTTATCCGCAGGTAGAGTGCAGTCTGTAGCGTTAAAATTAATTGTGGACCGAGAAAGGGAAATTGAAGCTTTTGTACCGGAAGAATACTGGTCGGTTGATGCAGAACTCCGACCTGTGAGTAATGATGAAAGCATGACCTATTTTGCCAAACTTACGCACTTGGATGGGAAAAAATTACAAGTCAGTTCAAATGAATCCCTTGAACCTATTCTACAGGATATGGGCACGGCTCATTATGAAGTGCGGAAAATACACCGGGGAACCCGGGAAAGAAAGCCTTTTCCGCCGTTTATCACCAGCACGCTGCAGCAGGATGCTTCCCGGCAGTTGAATTTTTCTGCCAAAAAAACCATGGCTGTCGCCCAGCAGCTTTACGAAGGAATTGATGTTGGCAATGGCGGTGAGACCGGCCTGATTACTTATATGCGAACTGATTCGACGAGTATTTCCGCTGGGGCTCAGAAAAGTGCCCGAGGTTTTGTTCAAAACATATATGGTGAGGAGTATGTTCCCACGGAAATTCCGCATTATGCAACAAAAACCAAACGGGCCCAGGAGGCTCATGAAGCAATCCGACCGACATCGGTAAGCCGAACGCCGAAAGCGATTAAGCCATTCCTTAACAACTCTCAATACAAATTATACAAATTGATCTGGCAGCGATTTGTCGCCTCCCAGATGGCCGTTGCTGTATTCGATACGATAAGTGTGATTGTGGGTGCAGATGGTTCAGCTCATGCCTACGTCCTCCGGGCATCCGGGTCGAAAGTGAAATTCCCTGGATTCCTGAAAGTTTATAACCGAAACAACGGTAAAACCGCTCAAGCAGAGAAAAACCTGGAACGAATTCCAGATATCCTGAGAGAAAATCAGCAGCAGGAATTAATTAATTTGCTTCCAGAACAGCATTTTACAAAACCCCCTGCCCGGTATTCTGAGGCTTCTTTGGTCAGCGCTCTAGAGCAAAATGGGATCGGCCGCCCTTCCACTTACGCGCCGACAATGGGAACTCTTCAGCAGCGCGGCTATGTACTGAGAGATGGACGGAGGATGTTTCCAACCGAAATTGGCTTTATTGTCAATGATCTGGTTTCGGAGTATTTTCCCTCTATTGTGGATGTCGGGTTTACAGCCAAGATGGAAGAGAATTTGGATCAGGTTGCTTCCGGTGGTAAACGGTGGCAGAAAATTGTGGGCGAATTTTATGGACCATTTTCCGAATTGCTTGAAATTGCAGAACGGGAAATGCCAAAAGTGGAGCCCAGCCTAGAACCCCTTGGCAGAACATGCCCAAAATGTGGTCATGATCTGGTTCAAAAATGGGGTCGGTTTGGGTTATTTATTGCCTGTAGTGATTATCCTAATTGTAAGCATACAGAACCCTGGTTGGAAAAAATCGGTGTGACCTGCCCTGAAGATGGAGGGGAATTAATTGAACGCCGGACCAGGAAAGGCAGAACGTTTTACGGCTGCGAAAATTATCCTAAATGTGAGTTTTCCTCCTGGAAAAAACCGCTGCCGGAGCCTTGTCCTAGCTGCGGGGGATTGTTAGTAGCTGCGAACAAAAACCATGCCCAGTGCACAGTATGTAACCTTGAGTTTAAATTAGATGAGATCCAGAAAGAAACCGGATAATCATCAAGATTAATTCGCCTAAAAAACAAGCGGTGGAATTATTTATTCCACCGTTTGTTTTATAATCTGGACGCCAGTAGGTTCAACCCGGTTGGTGAACCATGGAAAATCGATTAAATCTGGATTTCTTTAATCGGGAAAAATATATTCGACTATGGCATAGACCTTGCATCTATAGGTTTGGGGTACCAGAATAGTTGAGAGCATTGCAGGAAAACCGTCTCTCGTCTACAATATCAATATCTGGCCTCCAGTTGTTTCAACTTTCATTATCACATGGAGATTGATTATGGATAAAATCCAGGACAATTTTAAGAAAGGTTTTAACAGCCCTCCCATCATGGCTGTAGTCGGAATCGTAGTGGGAATTATTATCGGGTTGCTGTATGGATGGGTGATTTCCCCAGTAGAATTTGTGGACGGCTCAATCGTGCAGCTGAGAGGCGATCTGAAAACAGATTACCTGCGAATGGCTATAGATTCCTATGCGTTAAATCAGGATGCAGGCCTGGCAGAAGAGCGTTATGACCGCCTTGGAGAGGACTCTTTGACTTATTTGTCCAAGGTGGAGTTTAGCCCCTCGGGGCAATTGATCAGCGATATTGATTCATTCCGAGATGTGGTAGAGCTGACGTACCTGACAGATCAACTGGAGGATCTAGCGCCGGAGGAAGAGTCTAGTAACAACATGCTCAAGTGGGCGCTGCTGATCACTATTGTATTGGCAGGTGCACTGGTAATCAGGTATTTCCTTGGAAGGCGCACTGCGGGGAACGCTACTCCCAAAACCGCTGTCAGTATGGCACAGGAAATCACCTCCAAAATTGATACAACTAATTTTGATGATCGGGGAGAATCTCCTCCCATGCATCAATTTGTGACAACCTATGTCTTGGGAGATAATCTTTTTGATGACTCCTTCAGCATAGAATCCGCAGCCGGCGAATTCCTAGGAGAGTGTGGTGTAGGAATTTCCGAAGCTATAGGTGTGGGGGAACCAAAGCGGGTGACTGCCTTTGAAGTTTGGCTGTTTGACCAGAATGATATCAAGACGGTTACAAAAGTCCTGATGAGCGGGCATGCGTTTTATGATGATGTTATTCGGTCAGAACTGGAAAAGAAAGGTGAACCAGTACTGGCAGATGCGGGAGTGGAGTTTGTCCTGGCAACCAATAATCTGCGCATTATCGGACGGGTGATGGATATGGGATATGGAGAGGGTCCTCTACCAGAGGAAAGCTTCTTTGACCGGATGTCTATCGAACTGTCTGTCTGGCCCAATGACGGGGCAGCCGAACCGGAACCATTTGATTTTGACGAGTTTTAGAGGTTAGCGAGAAACTTAAGGCTCCCGGAGCTTTGAAAGCTCCGGGAGCCTTTTTTCTTTAATTCCTCTAGGAACCTTTTTGTTTAATCAATCGAGATGATCTTAAGCTCAAATTCCCCGCCAGGGGTTTTGATATTCACCGTATCTCCAACTTGCTTTTTTAGTAAAGCATTGCCGATAGGAGAGACGTGAGAAATTATATTCTGAGTCGGATCTGCTTCCTTGCTTCCAACCAGGTAGTAGGTCTCTGGGGGAAAATCCTCTTCCTGCACAGTGACTTTGCAGCCTACGGTGACAGTGTCCTGCCCGTTTGATTTCTCTTCCACAGTTATTGCATGGTTGAGTATATGTTTTATTTCCAGAATTTTACCTTCCAGAAATCCCTGGTCTTCCTTGGCTTTGTGGTAGTCAGCGTTTTCCGATAAATCGCCCATCTCAATCGCTGATTTTAATCTGGCAGAAATCTCTATCCGCCGCGGTCCTACCAGTTCTTCAAGCTCTATTTGAAGCTTGTTTTTTCCTTCTATTGTTATATAAATTTTTCCTTTGTCCTGCATACTGTTCTAATCCTTTAATAATATTGCCTTATGATCTTTGCATTGGATCAAATAACTTCTGATGTTCATCAATTGCAAACCGATCCGTCATGCCTGCAATATAATCACAGATGGACCTCTCTAAACCTTTTTTCTCAATCCCGTTTTGAATGTGTTTTGGCAGCATTAGTGGATGCTTCTGGTAGGCAGTAAAGAGATCGCTGATGATCCGTTCCGCTTTAACTTGCATACGTATGACTCGATGATTCTGGTAGAGATTCTTGTATAGAAAATCTTTCAATTCCCGGTTATTTTGCTGCATGTGATCGCTGAAACTGATCACATTGTGGGGCAATTTTTGCAATCCTTCCACGGATGTGACCCCGCTTTGCTGGATTTTCTTATCTGTGCTTTTGATTACATCCTCAACCTCAATTCCGATCATCCGCCGGATAATCCTATTGCGGTCTAATTCAGTCAGTTCGCCCCCCTTCCAACCGACACTTTCCACCAGAATTTTCCAAAGAGCCAGATCTTTAAGCTTGGAGGTAGATATCAAGCCAGCCCGCAATCCGTCGTCCAGATCGTGGGCTGAGTAAGCAAGTTCATCAGCCGCATTGGCAATCTGCGCCTCAAGGTGGCCCCGCAGGGTAGGATTATAATCTTCCGCATCCGAGATGTCATACTCGGTTTCATGTTTTACGATACCTTCCCGGGTTTCCCAGGTTAAATTAAGTCCCGGAAAATCCTGAAAACGATTTTCAAGCTTGGTGACAATCCGCAAGGATTGTTTGTTGTGGTCAAATCCTCCCTGGTCTTTCATCAACTGGTTTAAAATCCTCTCCCCCGAGTGACCAAAAGGAGAGTGACCCAAATCATGGGCAAGGCAGATGGCTTCTTCGAGATCTTCGTTAGCACCCAGTGCGCGGGCTATTGTGCGCCCGATTTGCGCTACTTCGAGTGTATGAGTTAATCGTGTGCGGTAATAATCGCCTTCTGCGTTAAGGAATACTTGAGTTTTGTATTCCAGCCGGCGAAAAGCGGTTGTGTGCAGGATTCGATCCCGGTCACGCTGGAACGCTGTCCGGTATATGGGGGTAGAATCAGGATATTCGCGTCCTTTACTGTCCTTACTGAGTATTCCGTAGGGCGCTAAATAAAGACCTTCTTTTTCTTCCCGGTTTTCTCTTTTAATTACCATGGGTTCCTCGCTTCCCCTGTGTAAATGAGCAAATCCAGTTTAATGCAGGGTTGAAACTCTGTCAACCCGCGCTTATTTATTTGAGGATTCAATCTGATCTGTCAGATTAATAATCTCTACAACATAGTTTTTCAGGGCTTGATTCGCAAGATGATTCTTTTCGTTTTCTGACCGAATAAACCGGGTATAGGGTGCAATTGTATCTTTAATTTCTTGCAGGCTGCGCTCAATTTCCTGATTAAAGTGAGTCGATAAGGAATCTGTTAGCTGATCGCGCATTGTTTTAACTTTTACCCGCATCTCTTTTTTCGCGTTTCTCCGGCGAGTAGGGATGATGAATAATCCTAGAACTGCCATAGCACCTGCCAACAGAATACCGGTGACATCAGCTGCCATTGTCGTTGCCAGCACCGTTACCAGAGTTCCCAGGCCAACCGCTCCTGCGCTTATCGCAGCTGTTGCGGCAACAGCATTTTGAGAACTGCGGGCGATTTGATCTGCTTCCCAGGTTTTGTCGTAGCTTTCTACTACCCGGATTGCCTCTTTCTGGATGCTGTTAATCAACCGTTCCCGGTCGTAAATAAAAGTTCCGATGTCCCCGACCATTCTGCCTTTATGTTTTTGCCGTCCCTCTGAAATATGATTGGTGATGGCCTGCCACTGCCGTAAATTGGCATCAACCAGCCAGTCGATAATCGCAGTCACTTTTTGTTCAATTTGAGCCGGAACTTCGGCAACTACCATCTCCTCATAATCTTTCCGAATCTTCTCTTTTTTCATCAAATCAAGAATCCTGCCCAGGCGGATGTACTCTGTAAAGAAATCCTCCCCGCGCTGTTCCAACTCCAGCAGGATTTTGATGATATCCGACATCCTGAGCCGGAAACTTTCCAGCATATCTTTTCGGAAGATGATCAGCTGATCTTCCACATCCTTGATTAAATCCAGATCACCTTGGAGCAATTTCAATCGGTGGGCAAAAAACTCCGCATACTGGCTGGACAAGTGTTTGCCTACACCAAGTGGGTTGAGCAGTTTCAGCCGTAAACGGCTTTCCTCATCCAGGGTTGTCATGATATAGGATTCCAGCGCTTCAAATCGGCTTTCCTTCCATAACTCAGGCTTTCCCTGTTTAGCATTGAGTGCCTGTTGGGCGCTGATTGGAAAAATATCAGGGGTGGTTTTGAGTGTTATTTTGGCATTTTCTGCCACAAAAACCCGGATTTCTTCCAGCGCTTCGGGAGATTGCAGAATGTCGATTTTGTTGATAACCAGGACAATCTTTTTGCCCCAGGATCGGATTTTTTCCAGGAATATTCTTTCACTTTCGGTGAAGGGACGATCAGCAGAGGTGACAAACAGGATCAAATCTGACCGGGGGATAAAAAGGGAAGTGATTTCCTCGTGTTCCCGGATGATAGCATTAGTCCCGGGTGTGTCAACAATGCTGATTTCTTTTAGAAAATCCGCATCGAATGTTAAACTCTCAACATTTTCTGAAAGGCTGGATTTTTCTTTTACCTCTCCGTAGCGCAGAATATTCACTTTTGTGGTTGTGGGAGTCACGCCTTCTGCAAGAATTTTATCTCCCAGCAGGGCGTTGATAAAAGCGCTCTTTCCAGCATTAAATTCGCCCACCACAACCAGTAAAAAGAAATCGTCCAACTGTCGGATGGATTCCGTTAAAGCCGTTTGATCTTCTTCTTTTGCTCCATATTCAGCTAACGAGAGCCGGAGCCGATTTAAGAGATCCCGCTCCTGAGTCAGGAGCTGCTTTTGTATTTTTGATAATATTTCCATACATCCTCATTGTCTTTGAAGGTGGCACCCATTATACTCGATACGTTTTATGCGTTATCTGTGAAAAGTGGGGAGTGAATAATAATTCAGAGGGCTAGCCGTGCAGGATAGTACCTTTGGTATCTCCACCTAAGATGGATTGAATGCTTTCCGGGTCTTCGCCTGAGAAAATGACTGTTTCCAGGGTCGGAAGTTTACCCATGAGTTGAAGCATTTTTTTCACTTTCTCTTCCATTCCTCCTGTAACATCGGGTGCTCCGGATTGGCGGATTCTTTCCTGGAGAGAGGGCAGATCAGCTGGCGTGATTTCCTTTAGCAAGGAGGTACAGTCCGGGTAATCCTCCCACACCCCTGGGTCCCTTCCGGCAAGCAGGATTCGCTCAGGTTTAAACTGTATCGCTAAATGAACAAATAGATCTTCAGTGGATAGAATGGTGCCCCCGCGACCAGTATCAAAGACCACATCGCCATAGATTACCGGAAGCAGTCCCATCCTCAGAGCGGACTGCAGTGGTTCGAGATCCCAGGTAATAATTTTCCGTTCCCGGGTGATTACGGCAGCTGAGGGGGGAAATGCAAGCGCAGGTGTACCTGCTTCTATTAATGAATCGAGAATGATTCTGTTTAATAATGATGCATCGTGCCATACTTCAGCAAAACCTTGCCATTCCTCCCGGGTACGTACTCCGTCCAGGGTTCCGTGTTTTTTCCCAGAAATATGTCCAAATGATCCGGAACCGTGCCCCAGGATGATTTGCAGCCGGGGGTTTTTTTGAAGAGAGTATGCTATTTCTCGGGTGATGCGGTTGATCACTTCCCGGCGAGGGGAACGGGCGGTGTGTTTGTCAGTGATAAGTGACCCGCCGAGTTTTAGAAAAACCAATTGATCTCGGGAGTGGTTTGGTCCAATATTCTCCATAAATGTATTGTAGTCAGAGCTTGAGGTTGGGTCAAGAGATGGAAACAGGGCGGGTTCAAGCCCCGCCTTGATATTAATTGTTTATCAGGAATGTTTCCCGGGTTATTTTGATTATCCCCAGAAAGCAGGCCAAATCAGTTTAACAACTGTATCAGCGATAACGGCCAGGATAAACCATCCACCGAAACGCCTGGTGTGATGAAAAGCTGCTGCCACATAATAATTTGGCCACACATCTGGAAAGTCTTCCGGTTTCTCATCTGGTTTTGGGTTTGAAAGAATGGGCCAGATTTGCTTGAGAACGGGCAGCGCCACCAGTACCAGTAGCATCACCGGGGTGAAAAAGCCGGTGATGATCAGATAAATGACTATCAGGTACTCCATAATGAGCAGGGTGGTCATAGCCCAACGAGCCAGTGTTTCTCCCAAGACAACCGGTAAAGTGTAAATCTTGCGCTCTTTATCTTGCCCCAGTTTATCAATGTGTTTGCCAAATAACATCGCAGTCACACCAAAGGCGTGCGGCAAACTTGCCAGGACAATATTCCAATCCCAGGGTAATCCGGTGATGACGTAATAGCCCCCCCCAACCATCAGAGGTCCCCAAACAGCCAGCACGGAAAATTCACCCAGGGCTATATATTTCAGGGGAAAGGTGTAAAAAAGCACAAAAAAGGCGCCCAATCCCATCAAAAGCCAGGTATATTCCCCCCTCATAAATCCCAGGGCGATCCCACAAGCGACAGCCACTGCGCCGGTAATACCGGCGTATGTGAGCAGCTCCTTCTTGGTCATTAAACCATGGAGCAGAGGGTGAGGTCCGTATTGAGCCCGGTAGTAATTGTCTTCGTCTACACCGCGGACGAAATCCGTATAATCATTTAAGAAATTATTTGTACCGTGGGCCAGGAAAAGCCCCACGGTGACTAAGATCCAGGGCCAGAATTTAAACTCACCTGCGCGGAAGGCAAATATTCCTGCTAACACTGTGGATAAAATGGTTGTTACCAGGACAGCTGCCCTGGTGGCAATTAACCAGCGGGAAACCAGATCTAACTCATCCCACTCTTCTTTGCTGATTTTGGGAATTATCAGTAGGGCTTTTCGCCACATTGATATGTTCATTTTTTGGAATTCTCCTTCTCAAAATAATCCAACCTATCATACCACAGGGATCATTCTTTATCTTTGAAGAAAAAGTTGAAGAATCAGAAAGAGATAAGCCAATTTTCCCAGATTAGTCTGATGAAATTTGGTTGGATGGGATAGTGGAGTGCAGTGTGTGAACTGCGCCGGATTTGGTTAATGCCTCGGTGATTTTATCAATTCCCTCATCCACCAGAACAATGATATTTCCCCCCAGTCCACCGCCAGAAAGTTTTGCCCCCAGCGCGCCGGCTTGTCTTGCGGTATCCACCAGATGATCCAATTTCGGGGTGGAAACTCCCAGTTCCTGCAGCAGAATATGATTTTCATTCATCAACGGACCAATATCCGCCGGAGAGCCGGATTGTATCAGTTCTTTTGCCATCTTTGAAATATCACCGATAGACTTAAATAACAAATCAAACCGGTCAGGATCGTTGATCCAATTTTGCCGAACCCGCTGAACCGCCTTCTGGGTAAGACCGGGAATCCCGCAGTCAGCGATCAGGATTGAAAATGGAGACCCGATTGAGAGAAACTGGAACGGCTCGCCTTTTACATAATATATCGGTTTTTGGTGGGCAATGACTGTATTGTCAATTCCAGAGGGAGTGTCATGGTGGATCTTTTCCACTTCAAAAATGAGGTGTGAGACCTGTTCATCTGTTAGTCTCTGACCTAAAAAAGCGGAGAGTGCCCGGATTAAAGCCGCCGACACGGCTGCTCCCGAACCCAATCCTGATGCAACTGGAATAGATGATGAAATCCGAATATTGCAGGCCGGCATTTCACCCAGATCTTTATCACCCAACACTGCCATAACAGCCGCCCGCAGGGGATGATCTGGATCCAATTCCATAACAGCGGCTGAGAGGGAAATATCTGGAGCTTCAATCTGAATTTCACCTGAGCTTCCGCCGATCATGGGGTTAACAATGGCTCTGGTCTGGACAGAGGAGACCGGGACGGCAATCGCAGGTTCGCCAAAAACGACCGCGTGTTCGCCAAACAATATAATTTTCCCGGGGGCAGTTGCAGTAAAAGCAGGCATGGATTAATAAATATAAAATATCATCAGGATGCTGAATGACCAGAGTAGGATCGCCCCTTGAAGTGGGCGATCAGAGAAGGCAATATCCTCCGGTGCCCCTCCTTCTCCAATCTGGATTAAATACAAATAGCGGAAGATCCCATAGAGGACAAAAGGAATGGTCAGCATCATGGAATGATTATCAGGCAGATTCGGCGCTGAAAAAGTATACAGGCTGTAGGCTATGATGGTGGTTCCGGAAACGATATTAATCAGCTGATCCAGCAGCCCAATCGTATACCCTTCAAGGACAGGCCGCGACTCGTTGGAATTGTTGATTTGTAGAACCAGTTCAGCCCGCCGTTTCCCCAAACCGATAAATAAAGCAAATAAGGATGTTACAACATACAACCAGGGGGAAAAGCGTTTCACCTCAATTAAGGTAACACCAGCTGTCACCCGCAGGACATAAAATGACGCCAGCACAAACACATCGACCAGGGGAACATGTTTCAACCAGGAGGAATAAAACAAATTCAGGATTAAGTAGATGGCACATATTCCAAAAAACTCTAGTGAAAGCATATACGCCAGTGGAAGTGAAATTAGAATTAATCCAATTCCTGCGGCCCAGGCGGTCGGTATGGGCAGTTTACCAGAGGCAATCGGGCGTTCCTTCTTTTTGGGGTGGTTCTGATCTGCTTCAAGATCCGCAATATCATTAAAGATATAAACAGCGCTGGCGATCAAACTAAACAGGATCGCTCCTGCCAGTGTGTGCAGAAGGGCGCTTTGGTCTAGCAGTTTCCGGTCAAAGACCAGGGCAGTAAAAATGAATACGCTTTTAGCCCACTGTTTGGGGCGCATTGTTTTAATCAGGGCTACAATCATAATGAAATAATAGCACGATTTAGAGGGAGATGGTAGAGATAATATGTACTCCACCCCCTCAAATCAGGGGGCATGTTAAAATAGAAGGTATGAAGAATATCAAGCGAGTGGATCGGGTTCTGGTAGAAAGGGGGCTGGTCAATAATCTGGAAGAAGCCAAACGTTTTGTTATGGCTGGTAAAGTACGTCACTTGGGACAGGTGGTTATGAAAGCATCGCAAAAAATTAATGAAAAAGATGAAATCACCCTTATGCAGAATCCAAGATATGTTTCCCGGGGCGGGGAGAAGCTGGGGGCAGCTTTTGAGCAATTTCCATTAATTGTCAGCGATCGAGTATGTGCAGATGTTGGTGCCTCAACCGGTGGATTCACCGACTGCCTGCTGATCAATGGCGCTTCCAGAGTTTACGCGGTTGATGTGGGTTATGGAATTTTGGATTGGCGGCTTCGGAATGATCCCAGGGTTGTGGTCATGGAACGGACCAATGCCAGATCCCTGGCAGTCCTGCCTGAACCGGTGGATTTCATCACTGCGGACGTGTCATTTATCTCGTTGAAAAAAATCCTTCCTGTGATCAGGAACTGGTTTCCAATCGGAGGAGGAGAAGCGGTGGTTTTGATCAAACCTCAATTTGAGGCGACAAGGGAGGAAGCTGCCAGGGGTGTGGGCGTGATTCGTGATCCAGAAATCCACCAACGAATCTTAACTGAGATATTGAACTCAGCTTGTGAACAGGGCTATCAGATCAATGGACTGATCCGATCCCCCCTTGTTGGACCGGAGGGGAACATAGAATTTTTGACCTGGTTGTCCTTCCCCGGGGATCAAAGTTCAAAGGAACCGATCCAAACCCTTATCTCATCCTTGTTTTGACCACTACCGGGGATTCAGCAGGGTTTTTAATCAAGCAGAGCTAATTCAGCTTAAAGGAAAACGGCAATAATTCAAATGATTACCAGAGACCGTATGTTTTACAGGTTTTCATTATATGGATTTCTTAAAAACCTGCGGTTTTTTGATCCCTTTATCCTGCTTATCTTCCGATCCTATGGATTATCATTTTTGCAGATCGGGGCTTTGTACTCCATCCGGGATGTTGCCGTCAACATTCTTGAGATTCCGACCGGCGTCATTGCTGATACATTTGGCAGAAGGCGGTCCATGGTGGCGGCTTTTTTGTCTTACATCGCCTCGTTTTTAATGTTTTATTTTATGGAAAATTTCATTTTCCTGGCTCTGGCCATGGTGCTGTTTGCGTTTGGAGAGGCTTTCCGTTCAGGAACCCATAAAGCGTTGATTCTTGAATATTTGAATATCCAGGGGATCAGTGATCTGAAAGTTGCCTATTACGGTTTAACACGCAGCGCCTCTCAATTTGGCTCAGCGGTTAATGCCCTGGTTGCCGCTGGTTTGGTATTTTACACGGGCAGCTACCGGGTGATGTTCCTGGCTTCCACTGTTCCCTATCTATTGGATCTGTTTAATGTTATTTCCTATCCCAAAATCCTGGATGGAAATTTACAACGGGTAGAGAAAGGCGAGATCTGGAGTCGTGTAAAAACAACATCCCGCGAATTTATCCAGATATTTTCAAATGGGTCAGTTATGAAAGCAATACTGAACAGCGCCAGTTTTGCGGGTGTATTTAAATCCGCGAAAGATTATTTACAACCGATACTGGTAGTTCTGGCACTTTCTATTTCTGTTTTTACCAACCTGGAAGATACCCGCCGGGAGGCGGTTATTATCGGTTTGGTATATTTTGGGATTTACATTCTCACCAGCTTGGCTTCCAGGAGGGCTCATCTATTCAGCGAACGGTTCAGTAGTTTATCACGGGTAGTAAATTTCACTTATCTGCTTGGAGCAGGCCTGCTGATCCTCTCTGGAGTGACAGCCAATCTGCAAATTATCTTTGTGGCTGTACTTGGTTTTCTCGGCTTGTACGTGATTAACAACATTCGCCGGCCAATCAATGTCGGGATAATTAGTGATCAAATCTCCTCTAAGGTTATGGCGTCAGGTCTGTCAACAGAAGCTCAGTTTACAACTATTTTCTCAGCCATAGTTGCCCCCCTGTTGGGATTTCTGGTGGATAGTTTCGGTGTGGGAAACGGAATCACCTTGATAGGAATAGGGATGATGGTCCTGTTTTCACTGGTACGAGTAAAGTAAAGTACGATGGTATATGCAGGGTTCCCTGAGATATTTCCAAGGAACTGATACATCGGGTATACTATGCCCTGTTAATGGATATTAATAAAATTCGGAATTTTTCAATTATCGCTCATATAGACCACGGCAAATCTACATTGGCTGACCGGCTGCTGCAGATTACCGATACGGTATCAGCGCGGGATATGGCAGACCAAGTTTTAGATAATATGGAACTGGAGCGGGAGAGGGGAGTGACAATTAAAGCCTCTGCTGTTCAGATGAGATATACAGGACAGGATGGTCATGAATATGAATTGAATCTAATTGATACACCCGGACATGTAGATTTCGGATATGAAGTCTCCCGGGCATTGGTAGCCTGTGAGGGGGCGCTGCTGGTCGTGGATGCCGCGCAGGGAATAGAAGCTCAAACGATGGCCAATATGTATGCTGCCCTGGAAGCAGATCTGGAGATTATACCCATCATTAATAAAATTGACCTTCCAGCTGCCAGACCGGATGAGATTGCTCAAAATATTAGCGATTTGTTGGGAACTCCTCCCGATTCCATTCTCCGGATTTCTGCCAAAAAGGGAGAAAATATTCAGCCTGTGCTTGAAAAAATCATTCAGGATATTCCGCCTCCAGAAGCCCACCCGGGAAATCCGCTGAGGGCTCTGATCTTTGATTCCCATTACAATTCTTATCAAGGCGTTGTCGCTTATATCCGGATTTATGATGGAACTATCAACAAGAAGGACACGCTGCACCTGATGGCTGCGGGTAAAGATGTGGAACCATTTGAACTGGGGATTTTCTCGCCGGCAATGACGCCAGTGGAGGTCCTCTATCCGGGAGAGGTTGGATATATTGCTACGGGATTAAAATCAGTTCATGAGTGCCGGGTTGGCGATACCATTACTTATGCGGATAACCCTGCTTCGCAGCCTCTGCCGGGATATATACAGGCAAAACCTATGGTTTTCGCCGGTTTTTTCCCGGTGGTTAACGAGGAGTATGGAAAATTGCGGGATGCCCTGGAAAAACTGCAGTTGAATGATGCAGCTCTGGTTTTTGAACCGGAATCCTCCCAGGCCCTAAATTTAGGATTTCGGTGCGGTTTTCTGGGGATGTTCCACATGGAAATTATCCAGGAAAGATTGGAACGGGAATATAATCTAGATATCATCGCGACTGCCCCCTCCGTAAAATACCGCACTCTTTTGAGGGATGGTGAAGTGATTGAGATTGATTCGCCAGCGGATTTACCTGATCGCAGTCTTGTAGAGGAAATCCAAGAACCCTGGATGAATTTGCAGATATTTCTGCCCTTGGAGTATTATGGTTCGGTTATGGAATTAGTGACCATGAGGAGGGGTATTTATATCAGCCAGCATTACCCTTCACCCACTCGGGTGCAGCTTGATTTTCAGATTCCGCTCTCTGAGTTGATTGTGGATTTTTTTGATTACTTAAAATCAGTCACCCGGGGGTATGCTTCCATGGATTATTCCTTTGCCGGTTATCGGAAGGAGAATCTGGTTAAACTGGAGATTCTTGTCAATGGGGAGCCGGTGGATGGAATGGCATCCATAGTGCACCGGGATAAAGCCTACCGGAAGGGGAAGGTTCTTGTCACTAGATTAAAAGATATTATCCCTCCTCAGCATTTCGCTGTTCCAATTCAAGCCTCAGCAGGTGGAAAGATAATTTCTCGGGCAGATATTAAAGCCCTCCGGAAGGATGTCACTGCAAAACTTTATGGGGGAGATGTGACCAGGAAGAGAAAATTGCTGGAGAATCAGAAAGAAGGCCGGAAAAGACTGAAAAGAGTAGGAAATGTTGATATCCCGCAAGAAGCGTTTATGGCAGTACTGAGGCTCGAAGATGACTAAGGTGAGGGTAAATAAAACTCAACTCAGGCTGGTACTTGGGATCATGATCAGTATTGCAGCATTATCTGTCCTGCTCTTGTTTGTTGATGGGGAGGAAGTCGGGGCTGCCCTAAAACAGGTGAATTTGTTCTGGATTGCTCCTGTACTGGTTTTATTGTTTATCTCCCTTATTACGCGGGCAGCTGCTTGGAGGGTAATTTTACAGCAGCGGATTTCCCTCTGGCAGTCATTTCTGATTGTGAATGCGGGGTACTTTGTCAATACAATCTTTCCCTTCAGGATCGGAGATGTAGCCAGAGCTTTTTTATTAATCCCATCCGGGTTCAGCTTTTGGGAAGCATTACCATCCATTCTCCTGGAACGTATGTTTGACATCGTATTTGCGGTAAGCCTTTTTCTGACAGGTTTGTTGTTTGTATTGAATTTCTCCCAGGGAATTTTATATGCGTATGTGTTAGCAAGTATGGTTCTGATAGGTTTAATTACTTTGTTTTTCCTCGTTAAGTATCAAAACCAGGCATTGTCATGGCTGGAGGGAGTAACCTTTCCCTGGAGTAGGGTAAAATCCCGGCTGATTAAACAGCTGCGGTATGTACTTTCAGGCATGAAGATTCTCGCCGATCCAAATCAGCTGCTGAGAGCATTTTTATTAATGTTTCTAAACTGGACGATCACCCTTTTTTATCAATACATTCTCTTGAGAGCGTTTATCCCTGAGGCGCAATTAATCTGGGCAGTGTTTGCATTAGGGGTGGTTGCTTTGGGTGTGTCTGTTCCTTTATCTCCTGGTAACATTGGTTTATATGAAGCAAGTATTACTCTGGCTTTAACGGCAATCGGGGTGGATCGGGCAGTGGCATTTACCTATGCACTTACCAGCCATGTATTAAGCCTGGGAATGACAACCCTGATCGGCTCCTTTGCTTTAGTCCGGGAAGGATATGCTCTGCGGGATATATGGCAGTTCAGTCAACAGCAAAGAAAGGAAGAAAACTTATGAGCAAGTGTACTTTGATAACTGGTGGAGCAGGTTTCATCGGGACTAATTATTCGGCCCGCCTGCTTAGCCGGGGTGATCAGGTGATCATTTTTGATAATTTATCACGCGCCGGGACTCCCGGAAATATTGAATGGCTCAAGAGTACTTTTGGGGAAGATTCCTTCCAGCTTGTCGTCGGCGATATCCGTGATGCTGACGAGATCAGATCTGCCGTTGAACCAGCCGATTTGATCTTACACTTGGCTGCCCAGGTTGCAGTGACAACATCGGTTATCGACCCCAGAACTGACTTTGAGGTGAATGCCCTGGGCACTCTGAATATATTAGAGGCAGCCCGCCAATCTAAAAAACAACCATCAGTTATATATGCCTCGACAAATAAGGTCTATGGAAACCTTGAAGATGTGAAAGTCGAGGAAGGAGAAAATAATTATTATTTCCCTGACCATCCAGATGGAATCCCGGAGACTCAATCCCTGGACTTCCATTCTCCCTACGGGTGTTCAAAAGGAGCAGGAGATCAATATGTTCGAGATTATCACAGGATTTTTGGTCTGCCAACTGTGGTATTCCGCCAAAGCTGCATTTATGGACCCCATCAATTCGGTATTGAAGATCAAGGTTGGGTTGCCTGGTTCGTGATTGCTGCTGTCACAGGCCGCCCGATCACGATTTATGGCGATGGTAAACAGGTTCGGGATTTATTATTTGTAGATGATTTATTAACCGCATATGACCAGGCAGCCGCGTATATTGATAAGACAGCGGGACAAATATATAATATTGGGGGTGGAATAAACAATACTCTATCCATCTGGAAAGAATTCGGTCCTCTGCTAGAAAAAGAATTAGGGCAGAAGATTCCGGTCTCCCGGCAAACCTGGCGTCCTGGAGATCAACGTGTATTTATAGCTGACATCGGAAAGGCAAACAGGGATTTTGGATGGGTACCTGAAATTGATGTGGAAACCGGAATCCGAAAACTATTTGATTGGGTGCGCGCTAACAAGGATTTATTTTAGCTGTTCCCCGGCAGAAACCGGGTAAAGGTATTGGCGGATTAACATCGATGAAAATATTAACCGTTCTCACCTATTACCGGCCACATACCAGCGGATTGACTATTTATGTTGAGCGATTGGCAAAATCGCTCGTTCAGCTTGGTCACGAAGTTACCGTATTGACCTCCCAATATGAAAAAGACCTACCCCGGGAAGAAATACAAGATGGGGTGAGGATTGTCCGCGCCCCAGTCTTGTTCCGGGTCAGTAAAGGTGTGATCATGCCCACCTTCGGGTGGTTGGCCTGGAAATTAGCCTTTGCCAATGACGTCATTCACCTGCATCTGCCCCAATTTGATGCAGCTGGCGTAGCATTTCGAGGAAGGCTGCTCCGGATACCTACTGTGACTACTTATCATTGTGACCTGGAATTGCCATCAGGTGTTTTTAACCGTATCGTGAGCCCAATTATCAACATCATGAATAGTTTGGCCGGCATGTTTTCTCACCGAATTGGAGCCTATACAGACGACTTTGCCTCCAATTCCCCCTATCTGCAGCGGTTTTCTGCTAAAGTCCAAATTATTCTGCCACCAGTGAATCTTCCAGAAATTTCGCAAGAAGAAATCGCATCCTTTCGAGAAGAGCATAATCCCCAACGGAAACATCCAATAATTGCCATGGCGACCCGCTTTGCTTCTGAAAAAGGTGTTGAAATATTGTTAAATGCATTTCCCCAAGTTTTGGAACGATATCCGGATGCCCTAATTCTTTACGCCGGACAGTATCAAGATGTGATGGGCGAAGAAGCATATTTTGACCGTTTGTATCCCGTGATCAAGAAGTACCAAGATCGAGGTCAATGGGAATTCCTGGGTGTTCTCGACCCTGCTCAGATGGCAGCTTTTTATCCTAATTTGGATGTTCTGGTGGTCCCCAGCCTAAATTCAACCGAAACATTCGGTTTGGTACAAATTGAAGCCATGATGAACGGCACCCCGACAATTGCCTCGAATCTGCCAGGCGTCCGTATTCCTTCCCGGATGACGGGTATGGGAGAGGTCGTTCCCATTGGAGATTCCGCTGCCCTGGCAAAAGCGTTGCTCAAGATTTTTGATAATCCTGGAAATTACATCGGTGACCCTGATCAGGTTACGGAGCAATTTGATCCATTAAAAAATGCCCGAGGTTATGAAGTGATGTACAGGAAAATCCAGGAAGACTTGAAGTGAAGGATAAGTTTGGCCTTCATGTTGGAATTTTCTTATCCCCCACACTTCTTAGAACAACAAGAGCATCAACCAATATAAAATAAAAATTGGATGTGCGCATTTTGTGCGGCTCGAAGGTTATAATGGCAGGAAGGAGTGAAATAGTCCACATACACTATGGAAGAACCCAGTGTACTTGATTACTTAATTGAGAGAATATCATTCTGGAAGGAAAAAACGGTAGAGATTCCCCTATCTATTGAAGATGTAACTTTCCCACCTGGAGCAGAGGGGAAAGGGGAACCCCGGAAGACTTTCCTGGATCGAACTTGGGTCGTCTTGCTCCCAGTATTATTAGCTCTTACTGCCCAATTTGTTCTTGAACCACCCAAGCGCTCTCCTGAGATGGGTATCATACTCTATCTCATTGCTGTCCTTTGTTTGCTAGTATTAATTCGACGTGATCATTGGCAAATTCCTTCCCACTCTACCCCAGATCGAATACAAGATCATGATAGGATTCGCTTAACTCCGCTTTTAGTTGGCGGGATGATTTCCTTATTCGCACTTTTCCTCTTTATTGGAAATCAGTTCACGCTGCTCAACGTTGCCCTGTGGCTCACCGCTTTCCTGTTCATTTGGCGGGGTTTATGGCTTCCAGAAGGATGGGTCAAACGTTTTCAGTCGGGTTGGAGGCAAGTTCTTCAGCGTGGAATCCAGCTCTCCTCCTGGAAGCTGTTACTTATCTTGGTCTTTGTGATTGCCGCCTATTTCCGGTTTTATCTGCTCCGACAAGTCCCCCCTGAAATGTTCAGTGATCATGCGGAGAAATTACTTGATGTTTCCGACGTACTCCGTGGGAATTTGAGCATATTTTTCCCCCGTAACACTGGACGTGAAGGCTTTCAAATTTATTTGACCGCAGCCGTCTCTAAAATTTTCGGGACGGGCCTATCATTTTTAAGTTTAAAAATTGGTACAACGTTAGCTGGTTTTTTAACCTTACCTTATATTTATTTGTTAGGTAAAGAATATGCGAACCGCCGGGTGGGTTTATTTGCTTTATTTTTCGCTGGAATTGCCTACTGGCCAAATGTAATTTCTCGTGTAGCATTGCGTTTTACGCTTTACCCCTTCTTCGCTGCTCCTGCATTGTATTACTTTATCCGTGGTTTAAAACGAGGTAGAAGAAATGATTTTATATATTCTGGTATCGCCCTGGGGTTTGGTCTGCATGGCTATAGCCCATTTCGCATTATGCCTCTAATTATCGTTGTAGTGGGAATCATTTATTTTCTTCACCATATATCAAAAGAAGGTTTTAAACGCTCTCTGACCGCAGTGATCTTTGTCGGTTTAATCTCCTTGATCATCTTCCTCCCCCTGCTCGGTTATATCCTCCCTAATTATCACGATTTTTCATACCGAATGGGAACACGGATGACAAGCCTGGAACGGCCTTTGCCGGGACCGGCATGGATGATATTTATAACCAATACGTTGAAAGCCTTAGTGATGTTTCAATGGGAGAACGGTGGCACCTGGGTTCATTCGGTTCCCTACCGACCTGCCCTTGGCATAGTTGCTGGGGCGCTGTTTACTCTTGGAATAGTAATTGTCGTTCTCCGTTATATGCGAAATCGACATTGGATGGATCTTTTGATGTTGGCTTTGATTCCTCTCTTTTTGTTGACATCGATCCTGTCCATCGCTTTTCCTGATGAGAATCCTTCTTTGAATCGGACAAGTGGAGCTATCATTCCAGTCTTTCTGATCATAGGGATGGCAGTGGATGGATTGTATACCACAGTAAATGCCCGATTCAATTCTTCTTGGGGAAAGAAGGTTTCAACAGTTTTGGTGGTAATTTTAATGGTGATGTCTGCCACTCATAATTACACCTTGGTATTTGAGGACTATTATCAACAATTTAGGAATAACGCCTGGAATTCCTCACAGATTGGTGCTGTGATAAAAGATTTTTATTCCACAATAGGTGAGGATGATCATGCTTGGGTTGTACCCTTTCCTCATTGGGTGGACACACGTTTAGTAGGGATTCGTGCGGAAAGACCGCTCAGGGATTACGCTCTATGGCCGGAATATATTCCCTCAACTAAACATATCTCTGGTCCAAAATTGTATATCGTTAAACCCGAAGACAAAGAAGCTCAAAAGATTATAAACTCCTTATATCCCGAAGCGATAGTTAGAAGATATAAATCGAATGTTCCTGGACGTGATTTTCTGATGTATTATGTATTCCCTAACCAAGCTGATTAGAATTTCTCTCCAAGTGATTAATGTGAGACTAGAAAGAAGACAATTAGATTCCTTTTTTTTGTTTTCCATACTGCCAATTTCATTTGAAGAGAATCCGGTGAATAAATAGTGGATAACCTTTTCCTTATCCCGGGTTGGGGCGAAGGTATGATTATCATAGCAAAGAAGTTTGCCTGATTTCCTGATGTGTTGTCTAATCTTGGTAAAGCAGATTTTCGAAGAGACTTTAGGATTAAATAAAATGCCTGAAAACTATAAGCCAAAATTATCCCGATTGCTCGTATACACCTTATTGATACTTATCTTACTGGTGGGTGGATATTTGCGAGTTTTGGGTATTGATTGGGATGAGGAACAACATCTTCACCCGGATGAACGCTTCCTGACCATGGTTGAATCAAGTATTGAACCGGTTCAAAGTATTAGTGAATATTTTGATACGGAATTATCAACACTGAATCCGAACAACAAAGGGTTTGGTTTTTATGTCTACGGTACACTGCCACTTTTCCTTGTGCGCTATGTGGCAGAATGGAGCAACCAAACTGGATATGGCAGTATCTATTTGGTCGGTCGCTTATTATCAGCCTTGGCTGATGTGTTAACAGTATTTGTGGTTTTTCTATTAGGTTCGAGGTTATACAACAACCGAGTGGGATTAGTCGCTGCTGCTTTTTCAACTTTTGCTGTTCTCCAGATTCAATTGTCTCATTTTTTTGCCGTAGACACCTATACTACATTTTTCATGGCTCTTACCTTTTATTTTGCTGTAGAAGTAGCGACTTCCACCAAGGAGCAGCTGAAAATCTCGTCTTATATATTGTTTGGGGTTGCATTGGGCATGGCGGTAGCATCCAAGATCAATGCGGCCCCCATCGCTCTCACCCTACCCCTGGCTGCAACTATTTATTGGCTTAATCTTCCGGATGATTTGCGACAGGAACGTTTTCCCCGCTTACTGACCTATATTTTAGTGGGTGCCTTTTTTAGTTTGCTTGCTTTCCGAATATTGCAACCTTTCGCTTTCAGTGGTCCAGGATTCTTTGGTTTATTGCCTAATGAAAAATGGATCTCAGGGCTCAAAGCTTTGCAAGGTCAAACTTCGGGAGATGTAGATTTTCCCCCCGCCCTGCAATGGGCTAGCCGCCCACTTTGGTTTTCTTTGAAGAATATGGTGATTTGGGGTTTGGGTTTGCCATATGGCCTGCTGGCTTGTAGTGGTTTCATCTGGATGGGATATCAAATATTCAATCGGAAAATCTGGAAACCACACATTCTCATTTGGAGTTGGACAGCCTTGTATTTTCTCTGGCAATCTCTGCAGTGGAACAGCATGATGCGGTACCAGTTGCCAATCTACCCATTGTTGGCCGTGATTGCAGCCTGGACACTCGATAAGCTGGGGAACACCGCCCGTGACGGATGGTCTTTCAGAACTTTGAAATTCAATATTAAACCCCAGCTAGCCAGCTTTATTTCGCATTTCCTGACAGTGGTGATCATATTAACAACCATGGCCTGGGCATTTGCGTTTACCCAGATCTATGCCTCTCCGCACCCACGGGTTGAAGCAACTGAGTGGATTTTACAAAACATCCCCGGACCGGCAAATTTGATCCTGGATAAAGAAAATAAGTCATACCAGCAGCTTCTTCCTTACCCGGAAGAAAGAACTATCAGGCAAGGAGATCCCTGGCAGTTTACATTTACCCCCAAATGGGAAGCTACCCTAGAGCGTGTTTTCCTACCTAATATACGCAGGGAGGGGGTTGTTGGTGATCAAATAACCTTACTGTTAACAATCACTGATCAGGATGGAAAGGTGCTGCAATCAGTTGAGAAATTAATTCCCTTCATCAATGGTGAAGCTGCTGCGGAATTTGATCTCCCCGAAGGATTGATAATCTCAACTGAGAAAAATTATCAGCTAAAATTGGAAGTACTCACCGCAGGATCTGTTGTGTCACTGCATGGTGCGGGAATCGCTAACGAAAGTTCCTGGGATGACGGGCTGCCGCTTCGAATGGGAGGATATGATCCTTTTGGTGGAATTTACCCGAGTGGGTTGAATTTTGAAATGTACTGGGATGACAATCCTGAAAAACTGGACCGCTTCATATCCACGTTAAATCAGGCTGAATATATTCTAATTACATCCAGTAGGCAGTGGGCAACAACGACAAGGATACCGGAACGGTATCCGCTGACGACGGAATATTACCGCCAGCTGGTCGGGTGCCCAATAGATATCAGTGTGGAGCAGTGCTACAATAAGGCGCTTCCCGGCACTTACCAGGGGAATCTGGGATTTGATCTCATTCAAACTTTCCAATCAAATCCTCATTTGGGTCTAATTGAGATCAACGATCAGCCATCTGAAGAGGCGTTTACGGTCTACGATCACCCCAAAGTGTTTATATTTAAAAAGAGCACAAACTTTGATTTATCACAAACAGCTGAAATCCTGAGCGCGGTTGATCTTACCAAAGTTCTCCACATCACACCAAAACAAGCGGATAATCATCCGGGTGATTTGATGCTCCCTCCCGAACGGTTGAAAGAACAGCGAGAAGGTGGAACCTGGAGCGATTTATTTAACCCGAATGCCCTTCATAATCGGAGCCAGGTTTTGGCTGCAATACTCTGGTACCTAAGTGTCTTCATCCTTGGATTGCTTGTGTACCCATTGATGAGGTTTGTCCTCAGCGGGTTGAAGGATAGTGGATATCCTCTTGCCCGAACCTTCGGTATGCTGCTGTTATCGTATCTGGTCTGGTTGATAGTATCCTCCGGGATACCTTTCTTGCGCATTACCATTATGGGTGTTGTTCTGATCCTGGCGATTGGGGGATTGATCGCCGGATATATTCAAAGAGAATCACTGCTGCAGGATTGGAGGAAGCGGAAACATTATTATTTGATCATCGAGATTTTGGCGGTTTCAATATTCATTCTCGCTTTGCTGATTAGGTTTGGCAATCCCGATCTGTGGCATCCCTGGAAGGGCGGCGAAAAGCCGATGGATTTTTCTTATTTTAACGCCGTCATAAAAAGCACAACCTTCCCACCCTATGATCCCTGGTTTGCGGGGGGTTATATTAATTATTACTATTATGGATTTGTGTTTGTTGGTGTATTAGTTAAATTGCTCGGGATCATGCCATCTATTGCCTACAATCTGATCCTGCCGACATTGTTCATGATGCTGGGATTGGGTGCGTTTTCTCTGGCCTGGAATTTAGTGAAAGGAGATCCCGGATCGGGAGAGGATCAGAAAGGTCTGCCGCTACTGGCTGGTGGCGCCGGTGTTTTAGGCATGGTTATTTTTGGGAATCTGGGCATCATCCGGATGGTTCTTCAGGGGCTTCAGAGGCTTGCTTCAGCGGGGGTGAATGTGTTGGAGGGAAACTTTTTCCAACGATTAAAGTGGACCCTCCTGGGGTTGGTCCAGCTCTTCCAGACCAAATCTCTCCAGTACCGGCTGGATGAATGGTACTGGAATCCAAGCCGGACGATTGGTGCTGAACACGGGGGTCCGATCACAGAGTTTCCCTTCTTCACTTTCCTATATGGTGACATGCATGCGCATTTTATTGCACTTCCACTCACTGTACTGGCGATCGCCTGGGCATTATCCATCGTGAAATCTACCCAAAATCCTCAGCAGAAATCAACGGGATTTGGGAGAATTCTCGCCGTATCCAGTTTTGGAGCGTTAGCGGTTGGCGTATTACGACCAACCAATACCTGGGATTTTTATCCTTATCTTGTTCTGGGTATTGCCGCTTTGTTATATTCATGGTGGCGGGGAAAATCAAGGCAGGATCACTGGTTCCAGTATGCTCTCCAGCTAGTTTTGTTTGTCCTTCTGGCATTTCTGTTCTTTAAACCTTATGCTGACTGGTACGGTCAGGGATATAACAGTATCAAACCCTGGTTTGGATCCAATACGCCGCTAAATGACTATTTCACGCATTGGGGATTATTCATTTTTGTGATTATCTCCTGGATGGCTTATGAGACTATTGATTGGATGGCGTCAACCCCTGTTTCTGCGCTCAGGGAGTTGATCAACTATCGGGAGTTGATTATTGCAGTGATCCTGATCCTGCTGGTGATCATGATCGGACTTGGGATTTCTTTGGAAAACAAAATTGACATTGGTGGATTTACAATCCTCGGATCAGGAGTCCATATTATCTGGTTTGTGCTCCCAATGATGGTTTGGGCAGGAATCCTGATCTTCAGACCGGGTCTACCTTTGGCGAAACAGATAGTGCTGTTTCTGACTGGAACGAGCCTGGCTATGACATTGATGGTTGAGCTGATTTACCTTGAAGGGGATATTGGCCGGATGAATACGGTCTTTAAGTTTTATTTACAAGCCTGGACCCTGTTTGCCGTCAGTGCTGCTGCCTGCATCGGTTGGTTGTCTATTTCCCTGAAGAAATGGAACGTACAGTTTAGGAGGATCTGGCAGGTTATCTTAATTATCCTGATCACCGGCGCAGCTATTTACCCTTTGCTTGGAAGTGTAGCTAAAATTAAAGACCGCATGGCATACGATGCCCCCCACACTCTGGACGGCATGACGTTTATGCAGTTCGCCCTGTATGCTGATTTGAATACAATCATCGATCTCTCACAGGATTATGATGCAATCCGCTGGATGCAGGATAACGTTGAAGGCTCACCGGTAATCGTGGAAGCGAATCAGGTTGAATATCATTGGGCCACACGGTACACTGTTTATACAGGTTTGCCCGGTGTTGTGGGTTGGAATTGGCATCAACGCCAGCAGCGCACCACCACTCCGCATGATTGGGTATTTAGCCGGGTTGAAGATGTTAATCTGTTTTATGATACAACTGACCTGGGATTCGCTCAGAATTTCCTGGAAAAATATGATGTTCAGTATATTATTCTGGGGCAGCTTGAACGGGCAAATTATCTGGCTGAGGGTATAGAAAAATTTAAAGCTGCCGAAGGTATCCTGTGGACACCCGTCTATCAGGATCAGGAGACAATAATTTACCAAACTCTCACAATCTATTAGATGTTCATCGGAAATTAAATGTTAGATTTCATTTTTTGGTATTTGATGGTTACCGTGGTGGGGTGGATATCATTCCCGGTTATATTCCGCCTGGTGCCAAATCTGCCAGATCGGGGATTTTCATTCTCGAAAATCTTTGGTTTGCTCCTTTGGGGATACCTGTATTGGATTCTGGGACGCTTGGGTGTTACTGCAAATAACCTGGCAGGATTATTGTTCACCTTGTTTCTGACAGCGGTCATGGGAGTTCTCGTGACCAGGAAAATTGGGGGAGGTAAATTGAAGGAATGGATCCGCGAATTCCGCTCTCTGATTTTCACAACTGAAATATTGTTCTTGCTCGCTTTTTCTGGATGGGCTGTTATCCGATCCTTGAATCCAGAAATTCTCGGAACAGAAAAACCGATGGAATTGGCATTCATCAATGCCATTTTGAACTCGGAGACATTTCCCCCTCACGATCCCTGGCTTTCTGGCTATGCGATTTCCTATTATTATTTTGGTTATATTCTGGTTGCTATGCTAGCAAAAATTTCCGGAACGCTGGGCAGTGTGGCGTTTAACCTGGGCGTTTCGTTAATCTTTGCTTTGTCTGCTATTGGTTCGTTTGGGATCTTGTTTAATTTAACCGCACTAAACAATAGGCGGTGGAAATCATCCTTAATGCCGGCCTTGCTTGGTCCATTTTATACCCTGATCATAAGTAATTGGGAGGGATTCCTACATTTCCTCCATTCCCGGGGATTATTCTGGAAAGTTGATTCAACCGGTCAGATGGTATCCTCATTCTGGCGCAGGCTGGATATTCAGGACCTGATTTCTCCCCCGACTGTAACCCCTTTTGGTCACTGGTGGTGGTGGCGGGCTTCACGGGTTATTCAGGATTATGATTTTTCCGGTTTCGGGAAAGAAGTCATCAGTGAATTCCCGTTTTTCTCTTTCCTGTTGGCAGATTTACATCCTCATGTGCTGTCCCTGCCATTTGTATTTCTGATTGTGAATTTTGCTCTGGAGCTGTACCTGCGACCAAATAAAGAATCCTTTCGATGGCTGGGCATCATCCCGCTTGAGATTTCGCCCCTGTTCTTCGGGATCCTGGCCTGGCTGGCAGGAAGCATGGCTTTCCTGAATACCTGGAATTTTCCCATGTATGTGGGCATTCTCGCCGGAGCATATGTTTTGAGAAATAACAGAGGACGATCTAATTGGCCGCTGGGAGAGCTTTTGAAAGAATTCCTTTTCCTGGGCTTTACCCTTGGTGTCACCGGAGGAATGTTGTACTTCCCCTGGTACCTTGGTTTTGCCTCGCAGGCTGGAGGGGTAATTCCCAACGTTTTATATATCACCAAAGGATCCCAATTCTGGGTGATGTTTGGACCGTTGTTGATTCCGATTTTTGCCTGGTTGATATGGTCCTGGAGGCGGCGTAAGGCCGATAGGGATCTAAAAACCGGCCTTATGTTATCCGGAATCCTGATCCTGGTTTTGTTTATTTTTATGCTGGCTCTAATTGGATTGATGAATTGGCTCCCCATCGGTGTCGGAAATGGGTCCTTGGTACAGATGTTCCTGGGATCGATCGGCGCTTCCGATCTCTCTCAGGTGATGGTTGAAGGTTTAGTACGTAGGATCACAGTTCCGGGGACTTTACTCACTCTCTTTGTGTTGGCAACCTTAAGTTTGGGACAGGTATTCCACCGCCACAGATCGGCGGCAGCGGAAAGTGATCCGGTAGATGCTTCTGCTTTGCCGGATAATTTTATCTTCTTTCTTGTTTTAGGAGGAATGATTTTGGCCCTGGTGCCAGAGTTTGTTTTCCTGCGGGATTTGTTTGGGTATCGAATCAACACCATATTTAAGTTCTACTACCAGACCTGGCTGTTATGGAGTATCGTTGCAGCCTATGGGACAATAACCCTCTTCCAAAATCTAAAATCCCCAATCCGGTATGCTGTGTTCTTTGGGTTGGCGCTCTCAATGACAATGGCTTTGTTTTATCCGATCATCAGCCTTCAAACCAAGACCAACAACTTTAACCGGGAGGGAGGTCTGACACTTGATGGTATCTACATCTATTCGGCTGCTGATGTAGAGGCGGTGAGGTGGCTCCGGGAGGCATCCCCGGGTGTGATTGCAGAAGCTGTAGGAGGGAGTTATTCCTCATCCCATGCCCGTATGGCAACTTACAGCGGTAAACCAAATGTGCTCGGATGGGATTTCCACGAAATCCAATGGCGAGGGGGCAGTGAGCTGGTCATGCCGAGGAAGGAAGATATGTCAGTCCTCTACTGCACGCATAATTGGGATACCGCGAAAGCTATATTGGAAAAATATCAAGTCCGATATCTTGTAGTGGGAGATGTTGAATACTCCTCTTATGAACCTGGGAACGATTTTTGCCCGAACGGTTTGATTGAGGAAAAGTTCATCAACAATATGATTACGGTCTATCGCAATGAGCGGTTGTCTATATATTCGCTGCAGGCGGCTCACTGATTAACCGGATCGACAATTATATTTAATTGAAGTAGTATGTCAGATGAGATAGGTATGAAAAACCAAACCAAAATCACAACGGAATTATTTCTCTACGGGCTGATTTTTATCCTGGCCGCAGCGCTGCGCTTTATACTGCTCGGAAAAACACCGCTGGTAGAAACAGAGGCGTCTTGGGCTTATCAGACCTGGCAAATCTGGCAAGGGGAATCCATTCGTCCAGGCTTCCTGGTAAGTTATCTGTCCATTACGGAAGCACTGTTTTCCATTTTCGGTAGTGGAGAATTTACAGCCCGAGTCTGGCCTGCTCTTGCTGGCAGTTTGGTCATTTGGATTTCATATTTTATCCGGGATCGATTCGGACGGATTCCCGCTTTGATCCTGGCTGCTGGCCTGGCAATAGACCCAGCGCTGGTATCCTTATCCCGAATTGCTGGAAGTCCTGTCCCCGCCCTGGTTTTCACCCTGTTGACAGTTGTAACCTTTCATCACCACAGGTTAAAATGGTCCCTGATATTTCTGTTTCTAGCAGCCTTTTCAGGCCCCGCATTCTGGATAGGTGCCGTGGTGTTGGGAGTCACCCTGCTGTTGAGCAGCAGTCTGAAATTCCTGGATATAAAACAGTATTTCCTGACAAGGTTTGCGGATATCCAAAAGGACCAGAATTCTCCTTTGCCAGCAGCGGGGGAATTTTTCCTGCCGGCGCTGGTCGTGGTTGGAATTGGATCATTTTTCTTTTCACAGTATCAAGGGCTCAGCGCTTGGATCACATCTTTGCCTGAATTCCTGTCGGGTTGGATTTTGCCATCCGGGGTCAGCTCCATTAAAATATTGACGGCACTGGTTGTCAGCAATCCCTTGATTATCATCTTTGGAGGGTTAGGTTTCCTTTCCGCCTGGAGGGAGAATGACCGAATAGGGAAAGTCATTTCCCTTTGGTTTGGTATTTCCCTGCTGTTGGTGCTGATTTATCCAGGAAGGCAGACAGCAGATCTGGTTTGGGTTGTGGTTCCTCTCTGGGCAGGCGCAGTAAAAGAGCTGGTCAAAATAGTTCAAACCGTTGAATTCTCCTGGGTAACAAACACCATGTCCGGGATGGTCGCAGTATTATTTGTTCTCAATTGGCTGACATTTATCGGGATGATATTTCAGCAAGAAAATCAACGGGCAATTCTTCTGCAGTGGGGCTTGATTGCTGCCTCCCTTGCCTTAGGATTGCTGGCGACAACTATTGTTGCCTCTGAATGGGGCTGGCCGACTGCGAAAAAAGGGCTGGTTGTCGGACTGAGCGGTGTTTTAGGTATCTACCTGCTTTCCGCCCTGGCGCAGGGGGCTTATTTGCGAATCGGTGATCCTCATTCTCTATGGACAGAAGGATCCGGTTCAGGACAGATTGATCTGCTGTTGGATACGATTGCAGAGGTTAGTGTTGCTGAAACAGGCCGGCAGGATAGCATTCAAGGCACCGTTATCAATGGAAATTCATCACTGAAATGGGCTCTCCGAGATCTTAAGGAATTTGAGTTTTATGATGGTTTCAATCCAGGAACAACAACACCGGTTTTGATTACCAATGAAATAGATAATATTCAGGTGCCGCTGACTATTTATCGCGGCCAGGATTTTGTGATAACCACTAAATCTACAGGGAGCGCGGTGTTTCCGGACGATTGGATCAGCTGGATTGCCTTTCGCGATGGACCTATTGACACAGAAGATATAATTTTATGGGTACGGCAAGATATTCTATCCGGGGAAGAATACCCATCTGGTGAGTATTAATTTGTTATTGGGAAGTAAAGTGCTCTATTGTTCACAACTATGAGTATTTTACCGGTTTGAGGAGAAAGAATGAGTTATCCGAAAATAGTCGCTATTGACGGACCTGCAGCATCTGGAAAAACTACCATTGGAAACCAGCTAGCAGAAAGATGGAAGTATCTTTTTTTTGATACTGGGGTGATGTACCGGGCAGTGACCTGGCTCGCCTTGGAGAAAAAAATCGCTATTAAGGATGAATTTGCAGTTTCAGCGTTGGCAGAGAAAGTTCAAATTGATGTTGAGCCTCCCTCAAAGGATGACGGTCGGGAATATGACGTCCTGGCAGATGGTGTTGATGTAACCTGGCAAATCCGGAGTCCTAAAGTGGACGCAAAAGTATCTAAAGTTTCCGCATATCCCGCAGTCAGAAAAGCGCTCACCAAACAGCAACGCAGGATCGGGTTGCGTGGTAAAGTAATTATGGTGGGCAGGGATATCGGAACAGTTGTCCTGCCGGAAGCTGATCTGAAAATATTTCTAGATGCATCTGTCGATGAACGAGCAAGACGGCGGTTTAATCAACGGATTGATCGTGGTGAAGAAGTGTATTTCCTAAAAATCTTAAAGATGTTAAAAAAGCGGGATAGAAAAGACTCGACCCGGGAAATTGCACCGTTATGTGCAGCCTCGGACGCTGTTTTAATAAACACTGACACTTTGTCGGTGACTGAGGTGTTATCCGAAATTGAGAAATGTGCCCAAGCAGCAGACAAGGATTAACGAATCTTATGGAAGATCAATACAGAGTTCCCCTGCATATTCGATATAACCGCAGAGTGATGCGAGTTTTTTTCCGAGGATTATTTCATTTGTTGGGGAAGGTTGAACTATACGGGATGGACAAAATCCCCCAACATAATAAGTATTTGCTTGCGTTTAACCATATATCCCTGGTTGAAGTTCCATTTATTTTAGCTTTCTGGCCGACAATCGTTGAAATCCTCGGTGCAGCAGTTGTTTGGGAGCGACCAGGGGTGAAGATAGTCGCCCATATGTGGGCAGGTATACAGGTCAAGAGAACTGAATTTGATCGCAATTTTTTAAAGAAAATTATTCAGGTTATTGATGCTGGGTTTCCACTGATGATCTCACCTGAGGGAACGCGATCTCGTACGCCCGGGTTAGGGCGGGGAAAGCCTGGCGTTGCTTACATAATTGATAAAGCCCAGCTGCCGGTCCTGCCAGTGGCTGTTGTTGGAAACACAATAGATTTTATACGGGACGGATTTCGAGGAAAAAGACCCACCATCCAGATGTTTGTGGGGGACCAGATCCACCTACCCCCTCTGACTGGAAAGGGAGAGAAACGCCGGATTATGCGGCAGCAGAATACAGATATCATCATGGCGCGGGTCGCTGAATTATTGCCCGAATCATACCGGGGTTTGTATTCCGATTACGAGAAAATTCTGGATGGAGAACCCGATTGTTTTGAGTAGTACCTTTCTAGTTTGTTATCGTTAGGGCTGGGTTAGGGGGATTTGTCAGACTTGAACCATGCTATAATCGAGTATGGATTCAAAGCAGCCGGTTTTGACCTAATTTAGAAAATTATGTCATTCATACTCACCTTATTTAATTCACCTGCATATATTATCTGGCCGGTAGATAGGTTGGGTATTTCAGCACTTGCTGTGATGGCTGCGGGGATTATATTTGGGAATTGGCATTGGCGGGATTATCAGCGGGATATGAAAGAACGCCAATGGTTCTTGTTTGGTATCTTACTAACTCTTGCGCCTTTTACAGCCCTCTTCTTCGGTTTCAATTTACCCCAATGGGGAGCAATTCCCCTGCCTGATCTGTCATTAGAACCTTCCGGTGGGACATTGATGATTCTGGCTGCCCTTCCGATTGTAGTATCCGGCTGGATTCTGGGTCCCATCAGTGCCTCCTTGATCGGGTTGATATCCGGGGTATGTCTGGCTTACTGGGATACCCATTCCCCGTTTACGATTATTGAATTTGTCACTTTTTCCATGCTGTTTTCAGTTGCAATCCGGCAGCGGTATCGGACTGCGGTATTCGGTATTCTCCGACGTCCCTTCCTGGCAACCCTGTTGATCACCTGTGTCCATTACCTGTTATTCATTGTCGGCGCTTTTTTCTGGGCATCCGGATCTATTGTAGAAAATCTTGATTTTGCTATTTCAAATTCCAGAGCCGGGGTGGCAGCCCTGGCGGGAAGTTTTGCATTGGCGGGTTTAGTTGCCGAATTCGCCCTGGTGGCTCTACCGCGAGTAGACGGGATCAAACTTAAACTGAAACCTTCCCCGTCAGAGAACAGCATAAAGGTCCGTTTCTTGAATTATATTGTCTCTTTAACCCTGGTCCTGATTTTAGTCTTGCTGCTGGTAAATTGGTTTGTCGCAGGTCGATCCGCAGAGAAGATGATCCAGTCGCAGATGGAGAATATTGCCAGAACGACCACTAATAAAATTCCATTCTTCTTTAATACCGGACAAAGCTTGATCAGCCAGTATGCTTCCGATCTATCAGGAGGTATGACTATTCCTGAAGATCTGGATCTGATATTAAAACGGAATTTTCGGTCCATTCCGTTTTTCTCCCAGTTGTTTGTATTTGACAGTAATCATGAGCTGATTGGCGGCTATCCAGATCAGGAGGTTCCGGACACACCATTAACAACGGAATTTCATTCCGGATTGGGGTCAGCGTTGAACGGAGTGCCAGTCCAGGTTTATGTTTCACCTCCCTCTGGAATCGGGAATAAAACAGTGATAACTTTTATGGGGAGTATCCCGACTGACAATGATTTGCCGGGAGGTGTGCTGGTTGGATTGGCTGACCTGGAATCCAACCCTTTTACTCAGCCAATTCTCAGTGACCTGATGGGGATCAACGATTTGGGCGGTGTGGGTTATCTGCTTGACGAACAAGGACGGGTTTTATATTCTTCAAAAGAAAACTTGTTTGGTTTGTTTTTCCTGAGTTTTGAACTTACTCCCAGTGAGGTTTTTTCCAAACAAACCACGGCTGATGGTATCCGACAGCTGGTTTATATCCGCTCGGCCTTAGGCCGCCCCTGGACGGTGATGCTGACCATGCCAGCCGTTAGAGCCCAACAGCTGGCCCTCGATCTAGCTGCGCCGCTCTCGGGCATGGTTTTATTAATTACCGTTCTTACCATGGCTGTGATGTATATCGGATTAAGCTCAGTAGCGGACTCGCTGCATGTCCTCACTGAAGAAGCTGATCGGATTACAAAAGGTGAATTGGATCATCCGTTGCGCATGACCCGGCGGGTTGATGAAGTTGGCCAACTCCGGCGGGCTTTCGAAAAAATGCGGCGTAGTTTAAAAAACCGTATGGTAGAACTAAACCGGCTGTTGATTGTCAGCCAGGGGGTGGCATCATCTCTGGATATGACTGATGCTGTTGATACTATCTTGAGTTCCGCATTAGAGATCGGAGCCTGTTCAGCCAGAATAGTTCTGGATGCGGATATTCTTCCGGAGCATTTCTCCGAAAATGCTGAGATGACCTGTATCGGCAGCGGTGAAGATACTGCTGCTTTCTGTTATCTGGATTCCCAGATTCTGGAAATAGCCCGCAGCCGATCCCCGGTTATGCTGACCAACCCGGCCCGGATGCCTTTGCTTGACCTGAATAAAGATGATCCTGTCCCGGGAGCAATCCTGATAGTTGCCCTGCAGCATGAACAGCAGTATTACGGCGCCATCTGGCTGGCCTACCTGGAACCCCATAATTTCCTAGACAGTGAAGTGCGATATATTGTTACTCTGGCAGGTCAGGCCGCCCTGGCAGCATCCAATTCTTCCCTTTTTGGACGAGCTGAGATCGGACGAAAACGGTTGGCAGCCATTCTGGCTTCTACACCGGATCCGATCCTTGTGTTGGATCACCAGGGCAAATTATTGTTAACCAACCCGGTAGCCGCGGAGCTGCTGGGATTGGAAGAGGAATTTGGTATCGGGGAGAAAATTGAGCAAGTCACTACTCACCAGGAATTAATCGAACTGTTGAATACAACCTCTTCTGAAAAGGTTTCAAAAGAAGTAAAACTGGAAGATGGAAGGATATTCCTGGCAACCGCGTCACCTGTGATTTCCGGAGAACACCAATTAGGTCGGGTCTGTGTTTTGCGTGATATCTCCCAGCTAAAAGAAATGGATGAGTTGAAATCGGATTTTGTATCTACAGTAAGCCATGATTTGCGTTCCCCGTTGACATTAATGCGCGGATATGCAACCATGTTGGAGATGGTTGGAGAACTAAACGAGCAGCAGCAGAACTATGTTCATAAAATTATTACCGGCGTAGAAAGCATGTCGCACCTGGTTCAAAACCTGTTGGATTTGGGTAGAATTGAAGCCGAGGTGGGCTTGAAACTGGACATGGTTTCAGCTCCTGACATTATATCTGAGGTAACAGACTCATTTAAGATTCGGGCCAGCCAGAAAAAGATCACTATCCATGTCTCCCAGCCCAATCAAACCATTCCATTTATTTCAGCTGATAAAGCGCTGCTTCAGCAAGCTTTGCGTAATCTAGTGGATAATGCGCTCAACTTTAATCATCAGGATGGGGAGGTCTGGGTCCGATATAAGATGGAAGATGGTCGGATCATTTTTGAGGTAGAGGATAATGGGATCGGAATATCCCCGGTAGACCAGCAGCGGTTGTTCGAACAGTTTTATCGGGTTGAAAGCCGGGAGAAGGACAAACAGGGTGGTACCGGTCTTGGCTTGGCAATCGTTAAATCAATCGCAGAACGCCACGGCGGAGAAGCCTGGGTGGAGAGTGAGCTGGGGTCCGGCAGCACTTTTTACCTGGTGGTTCCGATCCGCCAACCTGAGAGAAAAAACAAATCTGAACAATTGTGGAAATAACTACAGGGTTGTGGTAGACTGGCCTGCAAAGCAGTATTAGGACCCATATACTGCAGCTAGAATAACTAACTTGACAAACATGGGGGAGATTAGGAAGAATGGGAAGGATTTGTACTGCTGAATCGGACCGAAACCCTCTTGACTGACACCCATTCAACCTGTATAATTATCAGTTGCATGTTTAATATCAATCCCCTCCATATATGCGAGCGCTAAAGAGCGTACTCTTTTGTGCTTGGTTTTTTGCGTGCTAGTACTAAAACATCTGTTCTGCCTGGCGGTGCCGCTTTTTTGAAGAAAACAGACCTCAAATTTGAAATTATTCTGAGGATATTTTAACTGAATACTCTGACTGGGAGTTTTTAGAAAGGGATCCATTTTGCAGGCAGGGCTGGGTGGCACAAAAGGACATTCAAAGCAGATTCTTGGTGAGGGAAAGTACCTTTATCGGTTGATAGAGCGAAAAACACAGGAGGTTTTCGAGTGAAAACAAAGGGGATACAAAAACTTCGAATCGGGATAGCTTCACCAGAACTCATCCGCAGCTGGTCATACGGAGAAGTATTAGAGCCGGAAACCATTAACTACCGGCGATTGCGCCCGGAGAAGGATGGTTTATTCTGTGAAGCCATATTCGGACCAACCCGTGATTACCAATGCCATTGTGGAAAGTATAAAAATATTCGCTATAAAGGGATCGTTTGTGATAAGTGCGGTGTGGAGGTAACCCGCTCTGCTGTCCGTAGAGAGAGAATGGGCCATATCGAACTGGCAGCTCCCGTGGCACATTTGTGGTTTTCCCGCCGAATCCCTTCGATCCTGGGCAGATTGCTTGATATGTCCCGACGCGACCTTGACCGGGTTCTCTATTTTGCCCAATATATTGTTACTTATGTCGATGAGGAAGGTCGTAAGAAAGCCCTTGAACAGCTGGATACCAGATTTACATCCGACGAAGGTGAAGTCGGGGAGGGCTATACTGAAGATATCAAGCTCAAGGAAATTGAACGGGAAGAAAAGTTAACAGAGCTTGAAGCCAAGCAGGATGAAGTTAAAAACCGGTTTGATGAACAAATTGCCTTAGAACTAGAACCGGTTATCAAACAGGGTCAGAGTCTTGAGAAAACTCTGCTGGACAGTGTCGATACAGTTGTCAAAGATGACATGATTTTCCCCGAAACCGAAGTGGTGATTGTTAAGAAAGGGGAAAAGATCAGCACATCGCATATTGCTAATATCCAGGAAGTCGTTAAACAGCGCCTTTCCGAAATTGAAGAAAGTCTTCAGGAAGAAAGAGACAACGAATTTGAGCACATCAAATTGGATGTTGCCCGAGTGCGAGCGGAAACCACACAGGAAATTACTCAATTGCGTGAAAACCTTGCCATGGCTCTGGATTCAGCTAAAGCGGAATATAAACGGCTGCGGGCGGAATTGCTTAATCTTCAGCCCCTGATATTTCTTGGTGAAGCGGAATTCCGCGAACTGAGGTCCCGTTGGGGACAAATTTTCCAGGCTGAAATGGGAGCTGAAGCTTTTTATGACATATTAAAACGCCTGGACCTGGATGCGCTTTCCAAAGAACTCTGGCATGAGATTAGAACTACCGGCAGTAAACAGAAACGGAAAAAGGCTACCAAACGGCTAAAAGTTGTGGATTCTTTCCAGAATACAGAAAACCAGCCGGAATGGATGATTTTGACAGTGCTGCCCGTAATCCCGCCTGACCTTCGCCCAATGGTGCAGCTGGATGGCGGACGCTTTGCTACTTCAGATTTGAACGATCTTTACCGACGTGTGATAAACCGCAACAACCGGCTTAAACGTTTGCTGGAACTGGGCGCACCGGATGTCATTGTTAGAAATGAAAAGAGGATGCTTCAGGAAGCAGTGGATTCCCTGATAGATAATTCCCAGCGGGGGAAAGCCCTTTCCCGCCGGGGCAGGCGAGAATTGAAGTCACTAAGCGATATGCTGAAAGGCAAAAAGGGCCGCTTCCGCAGGAACCTTTTAGGTAAACGCGTAGACTACTCCGGCCGTTCTGTGATCGTTTCCGGTCCGAAGCTGGAAATGTCCCAGTGCGGTCTACCGAAAAAGATGGCTCTGGAGCTTTTCCGACCCTTTGTGATTTCCATCCTTGAGAAACGGGGATTTGCCACCAATGTGAAAGGAGCCAAACGGTTGATTGAACGAAATCGGCCGGAGGTTTGGGAAGCCCTGGAAGAAGCTGTTAAGAGTCGACCTGTTCTGCTGAACCGGGCGCCAACCCTGCACCGTCTGGGTATTCAAGCTTTTGAACCCCAGCTGATTGAAGGGAGCGCAATTCAGCTCCATCCCCTGGTATGTCCCGCATTTAATGCTGACTTTGACGGGGATCAGATGGCAGTACACGTACCGTTATCTCAAAGAGCGGTAACGGAAGCCCGGGAACTGATGCTTTCAACCAAGAACCTGCTCAAACCGGCCAATGGTGAACCGATTATCGCGCCGTCTAAAGACATGGTGTTGGGTGTGTATTTCCTCACCCGTGAAGATGACCGGCCGTATCCCGGCGATGGGCGGGCGTTCTCGACTACAGATGAGGTTGAAACAGCTTATCATCTGGATCAGGTGAAAATTCCCACTAAAATTAAACTGCTCACAGATACCTGGTATAACGAAGAAGGTGAACGGATGGAGCAGTTGGAAGAACGGGTGATTGAAACTACCGTCGGACGCGCCATCTTTAACCTGTCCCTTCCTCCTGAAGTGAAATTTGTCAATAAGTCGCTGGTGAAGGGGGATGTGAAGGACCTGATTACTGAAATATACGAATTATGTGATGATGAAACAACCACCAGAGCGGCTGACCAGATCAAAGATTTAGGATTTGAATTTGCGACCAAATCTGGCTACTCGATCGCGGTGGCAGATTTGGAGATTCCACCTGAAAAAGAGGAGATTATTAAGAAATCTCTGGAAAAAGTCCGAGAAGTGGAGCGCAACTTCCGACGCGGTTTACTTACAGCGCAGGAACAGGATGACCGGGTAATTGATATCTGGCAAAAAACCACTGCTGTTGTCGGAGAGGCTGTGAAAGCAAACATGGATCCCAATGGCAACATGGCGGTAATGGCTTTATCCGGCGCAACCAAAGGCGGATTTGGTCCTGTGTCCCAGCTGGCAGGTATGCGAGGCTTAATGGCTGATCCTTCTGGCCAGATTATTCCGCTGCCGATCCTTTCCAGCTTCCGGGAAGGGTTAACGGCACTTGAGTATTTCATTTCCAGCCACGGCGCCCGTAAAGGTTTAGCAGACACCGCCCTGCGGACCGCGGATGCTGGTTACCTGACCCGCCGCTTGGTGGACGTCTGTCAGGACGCAATTATCAATGTGGATGACTGTGAAACCGAGGATTCCATCGTTCTGGAGCGCTCAGATGATATCGCAGGGCAAATCCTTCAGGATCGGGTTTTCAGCCGTGTTCTGGCGGATCATGTTGTGGATGAAGAAACCGGAGAAATCCTGGTTGAAAAAGGAACCACGGTCTCGCGGGAAATTTCCCGGAAAATCCAAAAATCAAACGTGGAAAGTGTTCGAGTATATTCCCCGCTGACTTGCAAACTCGAGTATGGATTATGTGCAAAGTGTTATGGTATGGATCTAGGACGCGGTGAACCAGTTAGTAAAGGAGCAACAGTTGGTATTGTTGCAGCTCAATCGATTGGTGAGCCTGGAACCCAGCTTACGCTGCGGACTTTCCATACCGGTGGTGTAGCAACGACCAGCGATATTACAACCGGTTTGCCCAGAGTGGAAGAGCTGTTTGAAGCCCGTAAATCTCCCAAAGGTGAAGCAGTCCTGACGGAAATTGCCGGAAAAGTAAGCATTGAGAAATCGGACCGCTACAGCGACATGAGGGTAGTTCGGGTAACACAAAGTGAAATGGTCAGTGATTCTTATGACCTTGAAAAACACTGGAGAAAGAGAGTTAAAGACGAAGACAAGGTGGAAGAGGGAGAAGTACTTGCCTCTTTGGGTGCCGATCATCAGCTGTTAGCCAGGAATGAGGGCCGGGTCCGTATTGAAGGCAGAACCATCATCGTTTCTTACGAAGTCAAAGACGAGAAGTATTATGAAATTCCGAGTAATGCCAGGCTGGTGGTAGAACAAGGGGAGAAGGTGGAGCCTGCCCAGCGCCTTACCGAGGGATCTCTGAATACACACGATCTTTTACGCATCAGCGGTCGTCATGCCTGCCAACAATATATACTCACTGAAGTTCAGAAGGTTTACCGATCCCAGGGGCAGACTATTCATGATAAACACTTTGAGATAGTGATCGGCAAGATGATGTCCCGGGTGAACGTAACGGAATCCGGCGACTCAGAAACCCTACCGAGGGAATTGAGCAACCGGATTGCTATCATGAAGGAAAACGAAGAAATGCTTCAGGCAGGCAAGCGTCCGTTGAAATACCATGATGAATTGCTGGGTATCACCAAAGCAGCTCTAAATACAGATTCTTTCTTGTCAGCAGCTTCCTTTCAGCATACCATTAAGATCCTTACCCAGGCAGCTGTCAACCGGGATGAAGATCCTTTGTTTGGTTTGAAGGAAAACGTGATCATCGGCAAATTGATTCCCGCCGGTACAGGTTTTGTACGAGGTCCTGTTTCTCCCGATAAGAAGCAGCCAGAAGATAAGATAGATCTGGACGCTGTTGAAGCGGAGTCAGATCTGGAAGCTAGCGATGAAGTCCAGGATGAAGAAATGCCTGCAAAAGAAGAAACCGTAGCTTAATGACCTGGCTGAATTAGATAAAATGATAAACCAGCGGATAAACCATCCGCTGGTTTATTATTTAATTTGATACCGATTTCTGTGGTTTTTTAATTTCGACTCCCATCATAAAATGTATTTTCCTGAGCCCCTTGATAAGCTCCCTTCGACAAGCTCAAGACAAGCCCTTCATCTGTGTTCACTTCGACAGGTTTCCTTCGGCTGCACCTCGTTTCGCTCAGGACAGGTAGCACCGGCAGGGGAGGCGGGATATACTCAGTCGAAGGGTAGTCCAATATTGCGAGTAGAATACAGCATCTTGGAGGGTAAGTGTTTTTTATCATGGTTTGGGAAAGACACAGTGGGGGCCGGATTCATCTATTTTGAGACAAACCCATCGTTATATTCCCCTCCCATTTTGGAGTAAGTTTGAGGGCGGGCGGGGTTTTCATGTTATAATGCTCAACGATCAAATTCCCAAAATACTATTAATGTGGAAAAACTACGGAATACGAAACGTGGAGAAAATACCGCAGACATCGTATTCCGTGTTGTGTTGTAGTTGGAGGAACTATGGATATTGGTCTAATCCGACCTATTGATATTGAAGATGAAATGAAGCAGGCCTATCTAGATTATGCGATGAGCGTAATTGTCTCCCGCGCGCTTCCAGATGCCCGGGATGGATTAAAGCCAGTTCATCGCCGGATCCTGTATGCTATGTATGCCATGAATATGGGTCCAGATTCAACTTACAAGAAATCTGCCCGTATCGTGGGTGAAGTGTTGGGTAAATATCATCCTCATGGTGATATGGCAGTGTATGAATCTATGGCCCGCATGGCGCAGGATTTCTCTATGCGTTATCCGCTGGTAGATGGTCAGGGCAACTATGGATCTATTGACGGGGATTCCCCGGCAGCTATGCGTTATACCGAAGCCCGGATGGCTTCACCAGCGAGCCTGATGCTAGAAGACCTTGAAAAAGACACAGTAGTTTTCCGGGATAATTTTGACGGTACCCTGCAGGAACCCAGTGTGCTTCCATCTTCTTTCCCAAATTTATTAGTGAATGGTGTTACCGGCATAGCTGTCGGCATGTCCACCAGTATCCCGCCCCACAATCTGGGGGAGATAGTTGATGCTCTGGATTATATGTTCCAGAACTGGAAATCAATGGATAAGATTACCGTGGAGGATTTAACCCAATTTATTAAGGGTCCTGATTTCCCCACAGGTGGCGTTATCATCGAAGATCAATACCGGAGCGGGCTTAAAAGTGCCTATGGCTCAGGTCGTGGCAAAATCCGCGTCCGGGCTAAAGCCATTGTGGAAGAAATGTCACGGGGCCGGCACAGGATAGTGATTACCGAGATTCCATACATGACCAAAAAAGTGACTGTATTGGAACGGATTGCTAAACTGGTGCGTGATGAGGAGCTGGAAGGTATTGCGGATTTGCGAGACGAATCTGATCGCAATGGTATGCGGATTGTGATCGAGTTGATGAAATCAGCCCAGCCGGAACAGGTGCTGGAAGCCCTCTTTAAACGAACCACATTGGAGAATACTTTCAGTATCATAATGCTGGCGCTGGTGGATGGTGAGCCAAAATTACTGAGTCTGAAGGGTGCTTTGCAGGTGTATATTAATCACAGGTTGACCATTGTCAAACGAAGAAGTCAATATGATTTGAATAAAGCCAAGGCACGGGAACATGTCCTGGAGGGAATCTCAATAGCTCTGGATAACCTGGATGCCGTGATTGATACTATCCGGAAATCCCGCTCAGCGCAGACTGCCCGTAATAATCTGATGCGGGAATTCTCGCTGACCGAGATTCAATCCCAGGCCATCCTGGATATGCCGCTGCGGCGTTTGGCCGGGTTAGAACGGAAAAAAATTGCGGATGAATATAAGCAGGTAAAAAAACGAATCAAGGAACTTTCTGGTTTAATAAAATCTCCTAAGAAGATTCGGGAAGTGGTTGCACATTCTTTGCAGGAAATCAAGGAAAAGTATGCCGACGCTCGCAGGACTCAAATCGCAATGGTGGAAGGAGGAGTGGATGCAGCGCCCATGCAGCTTACCCAGCTCACCCCATCTGAAAATGTCTGGGTGATGATCAACCGGGATGGGTTGGTTTCCAGAACACTTGGAGATGATCCTCCCCGCCCCAGCGGGTGGGATGTGCCCAACTGGCTGGTCAGAGTTAATACCAGGGATACGCTGTATCTGGTTTCAGAGAGCGGTGAAGCGGCTGCAATCCCTACCCATACCGTTCCTGAAGCGGAAAAACCATCCCAAGGCACTCATTTTTCCAAATTAACCCCCTTTAAGGAGAATGCACAGTTAGGTTCCGTGTTTGGTGTACCTCCCAAAGAAGATCGAGATGAAAGTTGGCACGTGGTTACCATCACCGAAAAGAGTATGTTGAAGAAAAGCGAAATTCGTGAATTGCCTGGTCCTTCCGCGCAGCTCTTTACTCTGGTGAAAGTGAATGATAATGATAGGCTGGTATCCATCCGCTTAAGTGATGGCAATAAAGATATCTTCCTGGCTACCAGCCAGGGCAAGGCAATCCGGTTCAGTGAAGAGGATGTACGTCCGATGGGATTGTTGGCTGCCGGTGTGAACGGTATGAAACTTGATAAAGAGGATCGAATTGTCGGCATGGAAATGCTTCCAAAGAAAGGGGAGCTCTTTTTCCTGACAGCCTCAGGTAGGGCAAAACGAGTAAAACAGGATGATTTTCCGATTCAGGGTAGGTATGGTAAAGGTGTAATTGTCTGGAAACTCCCAGAAGAAGATTTATTGGCAGGGATGACAGCAGGCAAAGGAACCATGCGTGTTACTGTGCACCTGAAGAAATTTGCACCAAAGTCCACCCGATTGGATGATGCCCCCCTCCAAACCAGAGTTGCTCAAAAAGGAAAAGATGTTGTAGAAATGCGTGAGGAAGACCGGGTGACGCTGCTTACTATCCCCTGGGAGATGGTCCGACCGGTTTCTAAGAAATAGGTAACAAATCCCCGCGGGTTATTTAGTTACGGTAAATTCTGAGAAGTGATAGGCAATATTTCCGTCTATCAATCCGATGGTATCGCTACCGTTCTGAACATTCCCGACTGATGAATTTGCCGTCCAGCTGATGTGCCGGATATTGCCGGCGCCGGTAAAACTAGCCAAATTAAAGACAGCATCTGGCAAAATATTGGTGAACAAGGTGGCATACCAGCTTTTGATAGCTTCTTTCCCCTGCACTGTCCTCTCACTGGTGATATGAACTGCCTGGTCACGATATAGTGCCTGGACCTGATCTGGGCTGTGGGAATTTAACTCCTGGATGAGCAGTTCAGCGATGTCATCTGGAGGTTGGGGATCTTTATCCCATTCAAAATCTCTGATGGTCCGCCAGATAACTTGTGGCAGAGATCGATGCAGATTGCTCCATTCCCAAAAATTCACTCCGGATAAATTCATCGATTTGGCTTTTTTCATAAACTCGTCTACTTCAGAGGCTGTGGGAGTCCAACCCCACTCGGTAAAAGCGGCTCCGGTCGGGAAAATGGGAGGTTTGTAGGTGAGGTTCTGGAATTCAGCCACACTTTGTTTGAGCTGCGCACCGGGGTTATGAGCCTGCATCCAGTACACCTGCGGCATGTTTAAATCACATTTTTTTAGGAATTCATCCCAGGGAAGTTGGGGATGATAAGAAGGATACCGGTAAGAACTCAGTGCGATGGGAATATCATTAATCTCTGCTCTGAGCTGATTCATAAATGTTTTAGCGGCGCTGTATTTTCCTTTATAGTAACCTTCCGCATTCAATACATATCCATCCACACCCAGTCCCCGGATGCGGCTGATGGCTTTCTGGGCTTCCTGCCCCGGTTGGTCACCGAAGAGATAATGCCAGCCCCAGGCTTGAATTCCCTTACTTTTTAAAGCCTGAACCAAAGGGGGAACCAGGTCAATCTTTTTATCCCAATCGAAGTTATAGCTGTAAATCCCGTTAGCGATTTTTATCAGAACGTGGCTGTAATTTGCCTTGACAGCAATATCAATGATTTCATTGATATTGCCGTTATGACAGTTCTGGATTTTCCAGATAAACATTCCTTTTCCGGTTAACATAGGTCTTCCTCACAAAAACTCATGAAAAATATGATTCAGCCAAATTTGATTTTATGCCCCAGCACTTACTTTTGTATCCTATCCCTGTCAACATACATTTTGTTTTATCACGGTTTAGGGCGAATTTAGTGCTTTCTTAAGGAGCCTGCGGATGGCTTTGTAATTTGGCAGCAGCACCTGTGCTCCTCCCGGGGTCTTCCAGGAGCGAACTGAATCCTGATTGACGAAATATTGTTTGATACGAGTTTTATCGGATAGTTTTGTAGCAGTTGAAACCAGGGAGACAATAGTCCCCAGATCAAGGTTGGTGGTTACGTTGTTTACGTAGGTGTTATATAGTTGCGGGATTTTACTTATCGTGTTCAAATCAAAAAATCGGTCCAAGATGCCATTTAAAACCAGCTGCTGACGGACATTGCGATTAAAATCGTTGGTTGTCATCCGGGATCTGACGTACCAAAGCGCTTCTTTGCCGTAGAAATGCTGGTTTCCGGAATAAATACAATGGGGTAATCCGTGATTCCAATTGTCGTCGCAAATTGTTTGGGGGACATTCACGTAAATCCCACCCAGATTGTTGATAATGTATTCAAATGCCCGAAGGTTGATCAGAACATAATAATCCGGTTTAAACCCGAAGTTATGCAGGAATGTCTGCTGCAAGCTTGAAAATCCCCCATGGGCAAATGCAGAGTTGATTCGTTGGGAGGTCCAATTGGGAATATATACATAAAGATCCCGGGGGAACGAGGTGACACTAATGGTGTCTTCCTTGGTATTGACTGTAACCAGGATGATGGTATCTGTTCTTCCTATGGATCCTTTAAATTTCTGGTCAGATCCCAGGAGGACGATGTTAATCTGTCCATCCGGCTGGGGAATGGGATCCACTCCTTTGGTAATACTGGCCGGTTTAATCCTTTCCGGCTGGGGAATGATTGTAGGTGTAGGCGTTGGATAATCTGTCGGAATATAGGTTTCTGTGGAAACCAGGGGTTGAAAAGCAGTGGATGTAGGTGTAGCCCCTGGAGGAACCTCCAGTAAAGCTACCCTTGTTTTCGGTGCAGCGGAATAAGTAAGGCTGCTGCCGAACAGGGGAACAAGAATCACCAAAGCCAGCAGAACGAGGCCAATAATCAGAATGAGAATCCGTTTATTTTTAAACATAATCTGGTTGTTCCGGATCTTCAGCCATGGGGTTTCTTAACCCCGGATAGTTCCTTTCATCCGCTTATCTGGGTCACCATCCACCCATTTTACGGACAAGGAGTAAATAATTCCTTGCCTGTGGAGTATAGTAGCAAGAACTGTACCAGATTAACTCTTGTCGGCAAGTTTTTCTTCCGATTGGAAAGCTAGCAGCAAACTTACAATAGTTCCATCCCCCGGTTTGCTTTCGACCCACATTCTCCCGCCTTCGTTTTCTATCAGGTTCTTTGTGACGTATAGATTGGTCATCACCTGGCTCAAGTTTTCCTGCTGATCTGCAGTCAAATGATCGTTTAACACAACTGCAATTTCATCCGGGAAGTACCCATCACCCTGATCTGTAATTTTAATATGCGCAAAGTGCTGAATCTGGTCTTCCTCGTAGACCTGAGTCCGGATGTTTATTTCACCTTCGAATTTGGTTTCCTCCACCGCGTTGGACATTAGGAACGATAAGATTTCCCGGAACAACGCATGATTCATTGTTAAATTTGGAGGATCATCCGGTAGATCAAGTTTGGTTTTAATTTTCTTTTTCTTAATCTGTTTACTCAAATCCTCCAGACAAGTTTGAACAGCCTCTTCAAGATTGGCAGATCGTTTGCTATCTGGATCTTCTGGCAAAGGTTCTGCTGCCTGATCTTGAGAGTCATCTTCCACCGGTTTTTCGGGTTCCACCTTTTCCCTAGTAGCCTGAATTTCCTTTTCAATCACAGAGATATACTTCCGTAAAGCCTCAGTGGATTCCTTTTTTGATAGGTCAACCAGCATGGCAAGATGGCGCTGAAGAATATTATCCCTGCTCTTCAATTGTTCATGTTTGGTAGTCAGGAAATCCTGGTCCAATAACAGATTCTGGTGTTCTTTAGACATCTGCCCCATTTCTTCTTTTAGGTTTTGTTTATCTTGTGTCAATTGGGTAAGTTTAGATGACAGATCTCGGATAGTATTTTTTACGCTGCCTGGTTCTTCTTTTTGGGTTGCCAGGTGGTAGTTAAAGGCAGACTCATAAAACTTGGACAGCAACCTTAAATAATCCTGATCTTCTTTGGTCCAGGGACGGTTCGAAAAGGGAGAGAACAAGACCACCCCGATGGTTTTATTTGCACCGGGAACATGAACCGGTGAAGCCAATAGGTGCCCCGGCTTGGATAGCTGGAGCATCTTGGATAGATGGGATAAATCGCGGGATGTACTACTGGCGGGAATATGAAGCATTTTTCCCCGCTGGATATAATTGGTGAGCAGGGGGACATTTTTGCTTTCCAGTGTAATCGCCTGCAGAGGTTCCTCGCGGATCAAATCATATCCGGCAATGATACGGATTTTTCCATGTTTATCTGGAGTATCAATAACCAAAGTTAGGTCGGCAAGAATCAGATAACATGTTGCTTGAGCGATCTTATACAGGATTCCGGTCGGGTCTTTTTCATTAAATAATTTCCGAATCAACTCCAGGGCTTGGTAATCTACACTAACCCTTTGTCGCTGGAGTTCACTATCCTCCTGTTTATGATCCGAAGAGACTTTTTCCCCGATGGGAAAACGATCTCCAAGTATCAGCAGGAGCGGATAGGCGGTCAGTTGAACCAGGTGTAAATATTCCGAATTTGAAATCAACAAGGATAGAAGGGATCCTATAAAAAGGATACCTCCCATAATAAATCCGTATACCCAATAGTTTGGTTTGCGGACGAAAATCAGACCACACCCGAAAACAAGCAGCAGGATGGAAGAAAACTGCCAGAATAGGAAAGTCCCAATAAACCCTTCTAGAAGTGAGGGTAGAAAAATTGTTTGCAGGATCACAACGAAAGCGATAAGAACTGACAAAACAGCGACCGCGATATCTATTTCACGGCTGGGCTCCGGAAATGCCCACAGCCAGATGATCAAGATCAACCCCAAGAGATGGGCAGCCTGGTCCAGCACCAGGAGGGAATGTGTAAAAGCTGGTTCCACCCGCCAGGAGAAATAAGTGAGCAAGAAAACCATAATCCGCAGCATGGTTAATCCCGCCAGCCCCTGGATCATGCGGAAACCCTGAGGGAATCGGCCTTGCTGCCACTTCCTGAAAACCTTCACCAGGGATATTGAAGATACCAGGATGATCAGCAGGGAATATCCTAAATAGGTTATTGGTAAAGTGGTTGAATTTATTCCAGTTTGAAACATGCTCATAAGGGACACCTGACTGAATTATAGCACGGGTTACAGTTGGGAAAACAATCAGCGAGAAACTTGACGAGTATCAGAATTAACGGCAAGAATTGAGAAAAAAGCCGCAAGGTTGACAAAATGCTAAATCGGGGTAAAATTGCGCCTGCAGGCAGAAATAATTTGCCGAAGTGGCGGAACAGGCAGACGCGCTACGTTCAGGGCGTAGTGGGATTTATTCCCATGTGGGTTCGACTCCCACCTTCGGCACAGAACCAGTCTCTAACTTTGGGTTAGAGACTTTTTTATATCCATTTTAGGGGAAAAGGACAATTATTTAAGAGCACCGATTAGTACAGGGGAAGTGATTGCGAAGGCAGAAGTTGTGGGATAAGATAGAGTTATGGATCTGAAAAAGGGAAAAACGATTTTTCTGCTAGGATTCTTGCTGATATTGATCGTGTGGATGATTATATTTAGCGGCAGAATTTCTGAGCTAAACCGCCTTACAAGTGAGTTTGAACAAGCTCAGAGGACAATGGTTGCACTGACAGCCACCACCCGCGCTCTTGCCACTGAGGTAGTGATAGCAGATTCAGATGCCGCAGTCGAGGAATGGGCATATGAAAACCGCAAATGGATCCGGGAAGGTGATCATCGTATTGCGATTGTTCCAGTAGAAGGCACGTCAGTGGTGCCTACCTTGATTCCGACAGCCACATCAAAACCGCAAAACCTGTTTCGGATCTGGTGGGATCTGTTCTTTAACACCAAACCTTGACTGTAGAATACCCCCATGCTATAATCGGCAACCTGCAATTAACGCGGGGTAGAGCAGTGGCAGCTCGTCGGGCTCATAACCCGGAGGTCCCAGGTTCGAATCCTGGCCCCGCTACTCAATAAAGACGCTCGTAAGAGCGTCTTTTGCTTTTATATAGAGATGAAAGAACTATATTGAATACTACATAAAATCTATCAGGTATAAAATTTCAAGTCTAAACTCTAGTAAGAATTTCAAATCTCAGCTCATCTGAGTATTACTTGATTTGCTAGAGGAGAAAAATGACTTCAGATAAATTATCACGACGCGATATGGTTCGCATTACCGGAATAGGTGGTGCAGCACTCTTTTTAAGCTCTTGCTTTCCTGAGCGGGCAGCACTTTTCTCGACAGATGCAGCTGAAATTCCAACCAGGGAAATTCCCGATATCGAAATTGCGCTAACTGCCATCCCGGATGAGGTCCAAATCCTGCCAGGCAATAAAACAACTGTCTGGCGGTACAAGGGTGAGGTTATAACTGGACCCGCTGAGTCCCTGCATATCGTCCCGAATTCCTGTCTTGGTCCTACATTTAATGTAATAAAGGGGCAAACCATCCGGGTCCACTTCATCAATGGGCTGCCCGAAAAATCTATCGTTCACTGGCATGGACTGCATGTGCCAGTTGAGGCAGATGGACATCCGCGTTTGGCCATTGAGCCAGGCGAAACGTATGTGTATGACTTCACCGTAACCGATCGGGCCGGGACATATTGGTACCACCCGCATCCCCATGGTCGGACAGGAGTGCAGGCTTATGCGGGGATGGCTGGTCTTTTTATCGTGCACGATAAGGAAGAACAACGGCTAGGTTTGCCATCGGGAGAGTATGATCTTCCTATTGTGATCCAGGATCGAAGTTTTGATAGCGACAACCAATTGATTTATGGCAACAGGGGTATGATGGATCGAATGGTTGGCTTCCTTGGCAATCAGATTCTCATCAATGGAATAGCCGATTTCAATCTCTCCGTCTCAACACACCCATATCGTTTGCGTCTGTTAAACGGTTCCAATTCGCGTATCTACAAATTAGCCTGGGATGACAACACTCCGCTAACAGTTATAGCTACAGATGGAGGCTTATTGGAGAGACCTGTTCAGCGGGATTACATCACCCTGGCGCCGGCACAGCGTGTTGAGTTATGGGTGGATTTCAGTCAGGATGAGGTTGGAAGGGGTAAAAATCTGATTAACTTGCCCTTTGATGCTATTGGTGGAGAGTTTATTTATCCTTTGCTTAGAGTGAATGTTGAGCAGTTAGTGAAGACCTCAGCATCCTTGCCAGACCATTTATCCACCATTGCTTGGCAAAAAGAGTCGGAGGCGGTGAATCGTCGTTCTCCCCGCGGTTTCCAATTGGCACTGGGACAGGGGATGGCTTGGACCCTAAATGGACGCACTTTTGAAATGGAGGCAGTTGCTTCAGATGAAATCGTAAGATTGGGTGACCTGGAAATCTGGGAATTTGAGAATCGGGGAGGGAGTGGTATGGGCATGATGGGGGGAATGACCTTGCCCCATCCCATCCATGTTCATAGTCTACAGTATCAGATCATAGAACGTGAAATTTCCCCATCCAATCGAGGTGCATGGGCTTCGCTGAGGGATGGTTTTGTGGATGAAGGCTGGCATGATACTGTTCTGGTGATGCCGGGAGAACGAGTAAAGATATTGCTGAAATTTGAGGATTATACCGGGCTTTATCTGTACCACTGCCACAATCTGGAACATGAGGATATGGGAATGATGCGCAACTTTCGTGTAGATGCCTGAAGTGTCCTGCTAAACCACAGAAATATTCATTCAATATTTGTAAGATATACTTGTATTCAGGACTCTATAGAGTAACAATTTGTTTAAATCAAGGAGTATGATAATGCAATTAAATGGACTCCACCATGTCACGGCGGTCAGTTCTCAGATTGTTCACAATGCCGATTTTTACACCAAGATTTTAGGTCTGCGTCTGGTAAAAAAATCAGTAAATCAGGATGATGTATCAGCTTATCATCTCTTTTATGGCGATAAATTGGGCACGCCTGGCACTGACATGACTTTTTTTGATTGGCCCCAGATCGGTCCCAATTTGCGCGGCACTGATAGCATCGTCGGGACGACTTTTCGGGTCGGTAGCCGTCAGGCACTGGAGTTTTGGTCAAAGCGTTTTACGCAGTATGGTCTTACACATAGGGAGATAAGTCAATTTGCCGGACACGAGCTGCTGCCTTTTGAAGATTCTGAGGGACAGCAATTGTACCTGGTGAATGATCAGGGCGCAGATTTTGAGGGTGAAATCTGGGAGCATTCAGATATCCCGAAAGAATATGCCCTGCGGGGATTCTTCAGTATTGTCCTTTCAGTTCCTTCCCTCGACCAGTTGGAAGCGATTTTTAAGGATATCCTTAATTTCGAGAAAGTAACACAGGCTCGATGGCTTGACCAAGAATCGAGAGGAGTTATCTACTCAACCACCCTAAGCGGAGGACCTGGAACAGAGGTTTGGCTTCTTAAACAGCCTGATGCAAGGCGAGCCAGACTGGGTGCTGGCGGCACACACCATGTTGCCTTCCGGGTCAAAGACTATAAAACACAGATTGATTGGCATGCGCACCTGACCCAGCGCGGCCTTTCTGTCAGTCCTTTGATTGATCGCTTCTGGTTCCGTTCGATTTATTTCAGGGTGTCCAGCGGAATCCTGTTTGAAATCGCGACCGATGGTCCCGGATTTGCAATTGATGAAGCTCAAGATAAGCTGGGCGAAAAATTGGTTTTGCCGCCTTTCCTGGAAGACCACCGCCAGGAGATTGAAGCCGGACTGACCCCAATAAAAGTGTAAAATTATATGGTCAAAATATACATCACGGACAACCGGTAATAAATATTGGGACTGAAGTAGAGAGTGCAAGATTGATTGTTATCTTGCTGCATGGCCGGGGCAGTGCTGTTGAAGGGATTCTGCCTATTGCTAAAAACTTAAAAATGGAGGGTATTCGCTTTATAATTCCTCAGGCAGGGTTAAATCGCTGGTACCCCAATACAGCCTTTGGTCCGCTAGAGGCAAATGAGCCTGACCTGTCTTTTGCGCTGGGATTAATCGATAAACTGGTACAGGATGCTCATGAAATGGGTTTTTCGAATCAACAAATCGTTTTTGGAGGCTTTTCACAGGGAGCCTGCCTGGCTGCAGAATATGTTGTGCGCAACACTAAAAAATATGGGGGTTTATTCGTTTTCAGCGGCGCTTTGATTGGTCCTCCAGGCACACTCCGCAGCCATCCGGATTCATTTGAGGGCATGCCTGTGTTTATCGGCGGCAGCGATGATGATCCGTGGGTTACCTATGATCTACTCAGAGATACAGCCAGTGTTTTTGAGTCGATGGGTGCCAGCGTCGATTTTCAAACTTACCCTGGTAAAGCCCATACGGTCAATCAGGATGAAATCAAACAGGTACGAGCTTTGCTTAACAAGGGAAACATTTTAGAAGAAAGTAGCCAGAAAAATTGATATTTATTTACCAATAAATAGGAATAACAATGATCTTATATTGGAAATCAGATAACATTTCAGATCTTACCGGGAAAGTAATTATCATCACAGGCGCCAACAGCGGTATTGGGTACGAAGCAGCCAAGGAATTCGCCCGTAAGGGTGCCCAGATCATCCTGGCCAGCCGCAATCTGGATAAAGCGCAGTTTGCTTTATCCCAAATCCAAGCTGAAATCACTGAAACCAAAGCTGAGATTTTGAAGCTTGATTTAGCCAATTTAAAATCTATCCAGCAATTTGTTGACAGCTTTAAAAAGAAGTATGATCGCCTGGATATCTTGTTGAATAATGCGGGGATTATGATGGTGCCTTATGGGAAAACCGAAGATGGTTTTGAGAATCAATTTGGCACAAATCACCTGGGGCACTTTGCGCTGACCGGCCTGCTGATTGAATTGCTGCATAAAACACCTGGAGCCCGGGTGGTCAATATCAGCAGTAACGCTCACCATTTTGGCGAGATGGATTTTTCCAATTTGATGTTTGAGGACGGAGAAGGGTATTTAGCACAAAAAGCATACGGCCGCTCAAAATTAGCCAATCTGCTCTTCACCTACGAGCTGCAGCGTCGATTTGAGGCCAGAGGGGTTAATACGATTGCAGTGGCTGCTCATCCGGGAATTTCAAATACTAATTTAGCGGCACATATCTTTAAGCGCTGGCGTTTAAAGATGTTACAACCACTGATGGGACTGATGCTCCAAAGTGCAGCTATGGGAGCTTTACCCGGTATCCGGGCCGCGGTTGATCCAACGGTTAGTGGAGGACAGTATTTTGGACCGGATGGTTCTAAGGAACGATCTGGATACCCAGTTGTTGTTTTCTCAAATGAAGCCTCGCATAACCTGGAAGATGCTCTCCAGCTGTGGGAAATTTCTGAGAAACTGACAGGAGTGTATTATCTGGATTAATGTTTTATCAGTTCTCCTGCATATCAACTAAAAAAAAGCGCCCGAGAAGGCGCTTTTTTGATACATTCGAGATCCTGCCAATAGGAAATGTTCAAATACAATACCATCAAATACCACAGCAGGGCATAAGGGACCAAAGTATGAACCAACTGTCAGATGCTTTTACGAATATTCGGATTTTGATACTTGTTACCAACTTTTTACCAGGTTTTTTGAACCGGATTGTTTCATATTGACCCTCTATCCATGGAATTCCCTCCCGGGAGTGTCTAATACGCAAAACATGGTTCAGCAATCTCGTGATTGCTGAATATTGCTATTCAGTTGAATAATAAATGATAATCACAGCATAACCGTTCTTGTTGGTCTAGTCTACTCAGGCTGTGTGATCAGAATACTTCCCGATATACTGGGGTTTGATTTTTGTTTCCTGCTATAATTACGCAATATTAATGAGGAGATTATCGATAATGCAATATCGCAAAATGGGATCTTTGGATTGGAAGGTTTCAGCGCTGGGTTTTGGCTGCATGCGCCTGCCGTCACGCAGATTCAGATTGATGGGAGCAGATTTAGAAGAATCAAAACGCATCATTCGCTATGGCATTGATCGGGGTATCAACTATATCGATACAGCCTGGCCCTATCACCTGGGAGAAAGTGAAAGAGTAGTTGGTCAGACATTACAAGATGGCTATCGGGAGAAAGTTCACCTGGTGACCAAACTGCCTGTGCCTGTGGTGAGGAAAACTGAAGATTTCGACCGCTTCTTAAACTCCCAGTTGGAAAAACTACAGACTGACTACCTGGATATCTATCTTCTTCATTCCTTAAATGCCGGGACGTTTGAGAAAGTGAAAAAGTTAGGCTTGGTTGAAAAGATGGAGCAAGCTCAACAGCAGGGACGAATACGCCATATTGGATTTTCCTTTCATGATACTTTTCCTGTATTTAAAGAGATCATTGATTACTATGATTGGGATATAGCCCAGGTCCAGTACAACTATATGGATACTGCTGTCCAGGCAACCACTGATGGGTTGGAGTATGCCCATAGTAAAGGTATCGCAGTTGTCGTGATGGAACCTATTAAGGGAGGTACTCTGGCCAATCCCCCGGTTGAAGCAATTGAAGTAATGAACTCGGCCGCTCAGGAGCGTACACCAGTTGATTGGGCTTTGCAGTTTCTTTGGAACCGCCCAGAGGTTGCTACTGTGTTGAGCGGCATGGGAAACATGCAGATGGTTGAGGAAAATTGCGACAGCGCGGAACGCTCTGGGATAAACTCCCTGAATCAAGAAGAAGAAGATGTGATCACCAGGCTGGCAGGGATATATCGCGAAAGAATCCTCGTGCTGTGCACTGGTTGTGAATACTGCCTGCCCTGTCCTGAGGGAGTAAATATTCCCCATAATTTTGCCATCCTGAACAATATTTCTCTGGAGCAAAGCCGTATTAGACGTTTCCAAGTCCGCAGGGGGTATAAAAAATTAGCTAGTTCGAAGGAAAAATTGGATAAAGAGAATCCCAATGGCAATGGATCCCTATGTGTCATCTGCGGGGAATGCCTGGATAAATGCCCCCAGGAAATCAATATCCCGCTGGAATTAGAAAGAGCTCACGCTATTTTGGGAAAACGGGATCCAATCTTGAAGTACTACCCTTGAATAAAACTTGGAAAAGAATATTTCTCTAAAAATTGAAAGCTTACTGTAGGCCGGTGATTACCCCGCCAGGGTACTGCGTAATAATCGCGGGGTTATATATTTAAGTCCCTTATTAGAGGGAAATCTGTTTGGATCTCTATGAGTTTATATTGAGTTACTAGGGGCGACCCCTGTCCTGCGACCGGAGGAAGTATCGAAGGGCGCCGGGTCGCCCTTAAAATGATAATTTCCTCTTGCTAATTCCTCAAGTAAGCTATATAATTTAGCTCGCTTAACTATTTAGAGAGGTGAAGCATGTCGAATACAGATCCATTTTTATCAGCATTTTATCAATGGGTAGATATTTTTATGCACCGCTCCATGCGCAAATTCATTCACTTTGCCCGGGAAAGCGGGTTATCCATGTCGATGATTGGCACCTTGTTTCATCTCAGCAAAAAGGGCTGCGCCGGTGTTACTGACCTGGGAGATCACCTGGGTGTGACAAGTGCTGCATCCAGCCAGATGCTGGAGCGTTTGGTGCAGCAGGGGTTAATCTTGCGTACAGAAGATCCAAACGATCGGCGAGTGAAGCAGATTGTTTTGACTGAGAAAGGATGCCATGTGCTGGATGAAGGTGTCCGAATCCGTCAGGGATGGCTGGATGATTTGGCTGAGACTCTGTCCCTGGAAGAGAAAAAATTGATTAAGCGGGCACTCGATATCATGATAAATAGAGCCAATCAACTTGAAGGTCCGATTGAATAACAAATCGAATAATCGTTACGAGGAGCATCATCAATATGCGACGACTGATTAAATACTTAAAACCATATACTCTAATGATCCTTCTCTCCATCACCCTGTTGTTTGTGCAGGCCAATGCTGACCTGGCCCTGCCAGATTATCTTTCCAGGATCGTCAATAACGGCATTCAGCAGAATGGAGTGGAAAACGCTGTACCCATCGCTATTCGTCAGGGCGAGATGGAAAAGTTGCTCATTTTTATGGACCCTGAGGAAAGGGAACTTGTCCTCGATTCGTACAATTTGCTGGAACCTGACTCAACTGAGGCGGAAGGCTATCTTGAAGACTATCCAGTTCTAAATGATGAAGCAATTTATGTGCTTGATGACCTGGATCAATCTCTAACCGATCAACTGAACTTTATCCTCGGCAAGGCGCTGGTCGTCGTGACCGGTATCAAGCAAATAATAGAAGATCCATCCCAGGCCCCGCCAATGGAAACGGGTTTTGATTTTGATCTTTCCCGGATCCCGGAAGGAATGGATGTATTCCAGGCCCTGAGTATGATGCCGGATGCGCAGCGTTCACAGATCAGTACCAGCTTTAACGAGATGTTTGCTTCCCAGGGAGAAAGCATGATCACCCAGATGGCAGTTGGGGCAGTCAAGACGGAATACGAAGCCCTGGGCATGGACGCTGAAAAAATCCAGCGGGATTATATTATGAGCACTGGCGGTACCATGCTGTTAATTTCCCTACTTGGGGGAGTCAGCTCGATTGCAGTCAGTTATCTGGCTTCTCGGACGGCTGCCGGCTCGGCTCGTGATATCCGCAAAGCGGTTTTCAAAAAAGTAGAAAGCTTCTCCAGTACGGAATTTAACAAGTTTTCAACTGCCTCTCTCATCACTCGCTCAACCAATGATGTCACCCAGGTTCAGACAGTGATTTTCATGATCATGCGGATGGTCTTTTACGCTCCCATCATCGGTATTGGAGGAATTATCCGTGCCGTTGAAAAAAGCGCCAATATGTGGTGGATTATTGCGGTTGCTGTGGTGACCTTAGTGGGCTTGATCATCATTGTCTTTATTATTGCAGTGCCAAAATTCAGGATAATGCAGGATCTAATAGACCGGCTAAATCTGGTTACCCGCGAGAATCTATCCGGCATGATGGTTATCCGGGCATTCAACAAACAGGAAGATGAAGAGAAACGCTTTGATATAGCCAACCGGGATTTGACAGATACCGGCTTGTTTGTTGCCCGTGTGATGGTAACGATGATGCCGGTGATGATGCTGGTCATGAATGGTCTCTCATTGGGAATAATCTGGGTTGGTTCCCACCAGGTCGCTGAGGCGACCATGCAGGTGGGGGATATGATGGCCTTTATGCAGTACGCCATGCAGATCGTTTTTGCCTTCTTAATGATGTCAATGTTGTTTATCTTCTTACCCCGGGCAGCAGTTTCTGGTGACCGTATCGCGGACGTCCTGGAAACCGAGCTTGAAATCAATGACCCTGAAACACCCAAACATTTTAACCTTCCATTTAAAGGGAATATCGAGTTTAAGGATGTGTCTTTCCGCTACCCAGGAGCTGAGGATGATGTTATCCAGGATATCAGTTTTACTGCCCGGCCGGGAGAGACCACGGCGTTTATCGGATCAACGGGCTGCGGTAAATCGACTGTGATCAACTTAATCCCACGTTTTTATGATGTGACTCAGGGAAAGATCCTCCTGGACGGGATCGATATTCGTGAAGTCAAACAAAGTGATTTACGTGACAAAATAGGTTTTGTTCCCCAGAAAGGCACCTTGTTTTCGGGGACAATCGAAAGCAACCTGCTTTATGCTGATAAAAATGCCAGCCCGGAAACTTTGAAGCAATCTGTTGACATTGCCCAGGCAAGCGAATTTATCTTTGCTAATAAAGAAGGTTTCGAGGCGGAGATTTCCCAGGGCGGCTCGAATGTATCTGGCGGACAGAAACAGCGCCTGGCAATTGCGCGGGCTCTGGTCAAGAAACCCCCCATCTTTATCTTTGACGACAGTTTTTCAGCCCTGGATTTCAAAACTGACGTCACTTTACGCAGAGAGCTAAAGAAAAAAACTGGCGAAAGCACAGTACTGATCGTTACCCAGCGGGTGGCAACAGTTAAAAACGCTGATCAAATTGTTGTGCTTGATGAAGGGCGAGTAGTTGGTTTGGGTACCCATACTGAATTGATGAAGACCTGTGAAACTTATCAGGAAATTGCTTTATCGCAATTGAGCAAGGAGGAATTGGCATGAGTGACCAGAAAAAAACGACTGCAACGACCCGTAAACCTGGCGGTCCTATGCGTGGAGGTCCGATGGGCCACATGTCAATGATGAAAGGTGAGAAAGCCCATGATTTTAAGAGCACCATGGTTAAACTCATCGAATATCTTGGTTCCTATAAGACCTCGATTGTGATTGTGATGATCTTTGCTGTAGCATCAACTATCTTTAATATCGCCGGTCCTAAAATATTGGGCCAGGCTACCACCCGGCTTTTTGAAGGTGTTATGGGTATGATCGCTGGCACTGGCTCAGGGATTGACTTTGACTATATTGGACGAATCATTCTGATCACCCTGGGGTTATATCTCGTTTCAACTGTGTTCAGCTATATCCAGGGGTGGATTATGTCCGGTATCTCTATGGATATCACTTATCGGTTCCGGAAAGACATTGCTGAAAAGATCAACCGGATGCCCTTTAAATACTTTGACAATACCACTCAGGGGGAAGTACTCTCCCGCATCACAAATGATGTCGATACTGTTAACCAGACTTTAAATCAGAGTCTGTCTCAGATTATTACTTCAGTTGTGACTGTTGTAGGTGTGCTGATCATGATGCTTACCATCAGCTGGCAAATGACTCTGGTTGCTTTGTTAATTATTCCGCTATCAATGGGGATTGTTCTCCTGATTGTGCGCCAGTCCCAGAAGTATTTTAAACAGCAGCAGGATTTCCTGGGCCACGTCAATGGGCATGTCGAGGAAATGTTTGGCGGGCACCTGGTGATGAAAGCTTTTAACGGTGAAGCTGACAGTGTTGAGCGCTTTGATGGATTAAACGATACTCTGCACAGTTCAGCCTGGAAATCCCAATTCCTCTCTGGTTTAATGATGCCGATAATGAGATTTGTAGGCAACCTCGGCTATGTTGGGATCTCAATCCTGGGAGGGTACCTGGCGATTCAGAAAGCCATTACCGTAGGTGATATTCAGGCTTTTATCCAGTATGTGCGTTCCTTTACCCAGCCTATCACCCAGATAGCCAATATCTCCAATGTTTTGCAGCAAACGGCTGCCGCGGCAGAACGGGTTTTCGAATTCCTGGATGAAGAAGAGGAAATCCCAGAGGTTGACAACCCGGTCCAACCAGATGAGATCAAGGGACATGTGGTATTCAAGAATGTCAAGTTTGGATATGATCCAGAAAAGATGGTTATTAATGACTTCTCCGCTGATGTAAAGCCGGGACAAAAGATAGCTCTTGTTGGTCCAACTGGCGCCGGCAAGACTACCATAGTCAAGCTGCTGATGCGTTTTTATGATGTGAATGAGGGAGCGATTCTGGTGGATGGGCACAACATCAAAGATTATAAACGGGAGGATTTACGTTGTTTGTTTGGCATGGTGCTGCAGGATACCTGGCTCTATAACGACACCATTATGGAAAATATCCGCTATGGATCCCCTGGTGCGAGCGATGAAGATGTGATTAAAGCTGCCAAAGCCGCTCATGTGGATCACTTTGTACGTACCCTCAGTGACGGATATGACCTGGTACTAAACGAGGAAGCCAGCAATATCTCGCAGGGACAAAAACAGCTGCTGACTATCGCCCGGGCCATTGTGACTGATCCCAGTATGTTGATATTGGATGAAGCGACCAGTTCGGTCGACACCCGTACCGAAGTGTTGATCCAAAAGGCGATGGACAATCTGATGAAGAACCGCACAAGTTTTATCATTGCCCACCGCCTATCCACCATTCGCAATGCGGATTGGATCCTGGTGATGAACGAAGGTGATATTGTTGAACAGGGCAACCATGAAGATCTGCTGGAAAGCGGCGGCTTTTATGCCGAACTATACAACAGCCAATTTGAGTACGCCGAGGTTAACTAGCGGTGTGACTTAAATTTCTCACGGCAACAGGCTGACTCTTCTCTGGGAGATAAAAAAACCGCGTAGCTGATTTTGGAGTGCACCCTGATAAGTGGACAAATAAATAAAGCCTCTCATAACTAATTATACAAACTGACGTCTGAATTCCAAAGGCGTCAGTTTTGTTTTTAG
>SDBU01000125.1_pt1 | contig 103151 bp, 156 predicted proteins | sample 2277071 | NCBI WGS metagenome assembly SDBU01 (sample SAMN10397929, study PRJNA504765) | marine sediment metagenome | isolation source: marine sediment core GS08_GC12, 126 cmbsf | place: Arctic Ocean: Gakkel Ridge, Loki's castle | collected 2008
GATAAAGAAATTTAGGGCAGAAGGCCACCCACTTTGTAATAAGAATAGTGGCGGTGGCGGCATTACTGAACATACTGAGGAGGTTATAGCTAGGATAAGAGCAGCAGCTTCCAATCCATCAGATGAAGCCAGAGATAAGATGAGTAAGACTAAGATAGGAGCAAATAACCCAAATTATGGAAAGAAACTTAGTCAGGTAACACTAGATAAGATAAGCTTCGCAAATTCTGGAGAGAATCATTGGGATTCTTCAGGAGAAAATAATGGAATGTTTGGTAAGCACCACACACAGGAGGCTAAAGACAAGACGGGCAAAGCAAATGCCAAACCCTATCCTGCTTTTTATAATGTAATAACAGGAGAATACATTCCTCCAGGGATAAATATTTCAAAGTTAAGCAGAGCCAGGAACGCAAATTTCCTCTATGTCAAGGGACTTTTAGGAAAACCTACAAAAATAGGGTGAAAGGTGATAGTCGGGTAATGCAGGGATTAACTTGTAATAATGCTACGCGGAAAGTCTGTAGCAAGTGCAGCACTGTCTTCTCACTGAGGAAAGACATCGCCAATCTTCCCGGTAAGGCTGAGTGGTTGTGTCCCGATTGCACCAATAGGTTATTGAATTTGTACAAAGGAAAAGAGCCCTAAGGCTCTCTTCCGTCTTTATGAAGTTCTATTCAACTTCTATGAGCCAGTTGATAGCGTTCCACTTCCCGCTGAGATAGGGTTGGCAGCCATTGTCCCCAAGGGATTCCTTGTACTCATAAGCGTAGCCCTTGCAGAATTTGAACACCCTCATCCAGTGATCATCCAGTAGCTCCAAGATGACGTAGCGGCCACCGCGATTGTTCGCTACCAACATCCCTTTTTCTAGGTCTGCCGTTCTTAGGGTGCCAGGGAACGGCGATTTGTCCCTTGTCTTGAAGTTCGCGCAAGTCTTACTGCAATCCATTTGATTCACCTCCTTTCGTAAGTCTATGAGAAGCTGGAGCTTGGTTTTGGCATTGCAATCTATACCACAGATTGCTCGAGCGGGACAGCAGGAACAGTCGAGATAGTCCCCGCCCCGATTGTCCTTGACGAAGCAAATACCACAATCTACTTTCAGCCCGTAACTAAGGTCCCCCGCGACAATCTGCCGCCACTTCTTGATACTGGCCTCGAGCCCCACGTTCCAATCTGTGCTGTTGCCTACTTCTCGTTTTGCATCTTCTTCAGTATACATTCTTTCATCTCCTCTTGTTACGTAAAGGGATCTGGATCTGCTACTCGTGCTAGGGTCGGGAACAACGCTTGGCAGACCGCTTCTTCGTTTGATATGCGTGATCCTTGCGGAATGCTGTGTTCAGTTCCCTCCCAAAGACACCGGTAGATCCTGTACGTACCCGGTTGTGTAACTATAGCTTTGACTACAAACAGCATTTTGTTCCCTTGCTGGATGTTGTCGGGGCTTATGGTATATGCGTTAATCAGGGGCATCTTTATTCACCTCCTTTAGTCATTTCTAGGCCGGCACGTGCTAGTTTGAGAATGTCGAGCAATAGTTCTTCTTTGACTATGTGCACCCCAGTGCGGCGGTGCTCGGCTCGGTTTGCAAGTGCTTCTATATCTAAGAGAGTGTCAGTTAGTTGTTGCTCTCTTGTTGTATTGGAGGCCAGCAATCCGTCGAGAAACCATGTAGCTTGTACTTTGTTTAGCCCTTTTCTTACACATAGTAGTTCTATTGCTATGTCTTTCTTTCCTGCTTGTGCGAGGTTTGCTGCTTGTTCATTCGCAGTCATGCTTAACCTTCTTCCCAAGCGGTATAAGCTGTTCTCACTTCTTCGATATAGTCCGGGCTGGGCACAAGCGGCATATTTACTTTTATTGCGTCGTGCCACAGCAGCATTAGGCGGAGTGCGTCTGCGACGGCCTCTTGCAACTCACGCGATCTTGTGGTGAGGGGGCGAAGCTCTTGTCTGGGGCCGCAAGTGCAGCAGCCCTGTGGGACCAGTTCGCCGCATCTAACACATAGTCGGAATCTCATTTTTCTCCTTTCCCGCATAAAGCACGAGCCTGCTTGATAGCGTGCCTGAACTGTGCATCATCAGCCTGCCTGCATATGCTCCCAATCAAGTGCTTCTCATCAATCAAGAAGCGGTTGCACCAGGCCAAGAGAGCGAGCAAGCTACCCCGCAGTGCGTCACGCTCGGTGAGCAGCAATTCTCGGTCAGCTAGGGCTTCAGCAATGGGATTGAGGTAACTGTCAATCCAGGGGTCATCATGGAGCAACTCGTTTAGGGTTTCTCGGAAATTCCCTAAAAGTCTATTGGGATCGTTCATGCTTCTCCTTTCTCTTCATTTAACCCTTCGAGGATGAACAGCCTTATTGCTGTTTGGAGCTTTTGGGGAAGCTTGTCTGCAGGAATGGATGCCTGCCCAACTAATGTTGTTTTGATGTGACCTTTTTCCTGCCACGTAGGGACGAAGTTGATTTGAGTTAGTTTAACTTCGATAAAATTGTACCTTTTCATCTACTCCTCCTGTGCGTTTGCTGTATCTGCTTTGCTAACTCTTTGCTCACAGTCGGTACGTTCTTGACACGTTCCATGTGGGTCAATGCGACAGCCCAAGGAGTCGTCGTTAAGTGGCCGTGGAGGTAAAAGTATGCCTGGCAATATGCTGCGTCCCAAATGTAGTTGTGTTGTTCGACCAAGGCTCTCGCTAGCTTCGCTGTTGTCATTTGCCTCATCTATATTCTCGCTGTAGAATAACGATGGCATGCTCATAAGCCTGCGCCTTTGCACGGTGGAGCATAGCATCTCGTCGAGTTTGAACGGCTTCTTGACTGGAATCTGTCGCAAGATATGTATTTAGGAGTTTGTGCTCTATTGCACGTTGCTGTTGGGACAATTCGACCAATTTCTGGACGGCTCTTTCAGCCTTTTTTCTGTCCTCTGACCAGTATGACATGTTGCCTCCTTTGTACAAAGATTCTGTCGGGGCGGTCGGATTTGAACTGACGGCCTCTTGGCCCCAAACCAAGAGCTCTTCCTGGCTGAGCTACGCCCCGTTATCATATGCTTATCTTTTTTGTATCTTTGTAATCAATCCAACCACGCTGTCCGTTCTCCCAATCTACATAGAAGCCATTAGGATTGAGCTTGCGGACAGTTCCTAAGTCGTCGGGATTACCGTCCCGTATCACAACTGCCCCTATCAGTAGTTCTCGAGCTTCTTTAGTCGTCATTTTTCAAGTCTCCTTTCTAATCTATGACCTCTTAGTCTTCTTGTGGTCTAGGGCGAACAGTATATTTTGTGCCTTGATCAGGTGAAGTTTGATGGCAGGCATATCTACAATATCTTTGCGGTAAGCCTGACGAGTTGCTGCTTTAATCTCTTGGCACAGTTTAGTTTCAAGTTCTTCGACGGTCATGTGTAGGTACATTTGCTCCTCCTTTAATTTTTGTAGAGGGATGGGTGAGGCTCGAACTCACTCTGATCTTGGGCCACAACCAAGTGGACTGCCAATTATCCTACCCTCCCTCGTTCTCTTTATTGGTTTAGGTGACTTCTCGGATGCAGTTGCTTAAGTTCCAGCTCCCATTTTCGTAAGGCTGACATCCGTAGTCAGCTAGAAAGATTTCCTTCCCGTGGGGCTTGGAACCCTTGAGGATGCTAATGATCTTGACCTTCTCTAGATCGGGCTTTTCGGCGGTGATAATGAATCCCGACGAGAGGGGTTGCCCTTGGTGGTAGCCTTTCAACACCATGCCTACTTCCAGTTCGTCAGTCTTGACCCCATCGAAAGGTGGCTTTTGAATCTTTGGCTCGCAGTTCTTACACATTTTGCAGTTCATTTCTTTCTCCTTTTCAGACTAGATGTTCGGCGGGTATGATGATTTAGGTCTTATTTATTCCTCCTTAAACTTTTGAGGTAGCGGAGTGGGCGGGTTGAGCTACTTCCATTCCCAGGTCCTGGTGAACCAAACGTGTGTGATACCCAATGAACCGCAGTCGAAGAGCTTTGTGCCAAAGTCACTGTCATTATTGAATGTGTCTATCACTCGCTACACTAGGTCTGTTCGTTCTTTTTCTGGCTTATTCATTTTCATCGTTTTTGCTCTTCCTTTTGGGGGTCTATCTATCTAAGTACTCTTCTTCTGATACATAATATTAACTCGGGGGCTATAGATTGCACCTAGGCCCGACTGCATTCTGACTAATCCCTTTCGGCTCAGGGCCTCAAGTGTTGCTATTGGGCACTGTAAGTCATAAGCTGAATACCACTCATTCACTTTCATCTTATCTAAGACTACTTTTTGTGCTGGTGACAGTTTCATTTTTGTTCCTCCTTTTTCTTTGCCCGCTAGAAAGTTAGTTGCCATATATTGCTTTGCTACAATGCAATACGGCAAGGTAATACAAAATGTCTAGCTTGGTATCTTTTAGATATTTGTTCACAAACTGCCACATACTTGATATTAGTTTTTGCTTCATCTTGTTCCTCCTTATTTTGGAAACTCTACTCTTCCAATGACACACTTCTTTTCGTTCCAAAGTGATATATCAGGAATCTCTGAGCCACATGATCCGAAAAGTGCTTGTTGGTTTAAGAAGTCTGTGAGGTGCCATTTATCGGCTACTTTGACTTCAAGTCCTACTGGATATAAGGTTCTAAACGTTAATCCACGAAATTCAAATTCTTTCATTTGCTCCTCCTTATTTCGCCTGTTTCGCGTACAACTTGAATTGGGGTCAATCTAAACGCTGCGCCTGTTACGTCTCCAACTCTTCCAGCAAAAACAGATATGTACTTGATGGTTGGATCTACTATTGGTAAAACCTCTTCTCTAATCTGGGGCAACGCTTTTTCTAATGCCTCCATCCTACTCTTGGCTCTTTTACGAACTTTGAAGGCAACCTCATCGGTTCGTACTTTTTCTCTAGTTGTGCTATATCTCATAATTGCTATATTGTATAACACTTCCTGCCTCCTTAATCTACAAGTATTATAACATATTTTTTAAGTTTTGTCAAGTCTTTTTTGTCAAAAACCGTATCAATTTCTGATTTTCCTGAATATTTTAAGGTTAGTTTGACCTAGTTTTGTAACAATCGGAGGAAACCATGCCAAAAGATGGCTTTGGAATTCAAGACTTAGTTCAATTAGTAGAAAACGTAATATCAGGCAACGAGGTTCAAGTTGATGTTATATCATCGGTATCACCTGTTGGGGGAGCTACTGCTGATAATCAGGCGACGATTATAAACCACGTGGATGATGTTGAAGGTTTGTTGACTGTGATTGCTGCTACATTAGCGGCAATATCTGCATCTGAAACATCGAAGACGGCGTTTGGTGAAGTGCCAATAGCCGAGCTTACACCTATTGTTCAGCTTCAATTTTCATATAATATAAATACCCTCCTTATTAACTCAAGAGCAAATCAGAGCGGGGCGGTTACACAGGCGTCTAACATGGCCCATCTATCTTCTGGGGCCGCTGCTAACTCTTCAGCAGAGATATTGTCTAGAGTTCCTATCAAATATAACCCAGGACAGGGTGGGCTTGCAAGATTCACCGGAGTATTTACAACGGGTGTTGTTAATTCGACTCAGATAATAGGCATTGGTGACTCGGGCGACGGGTACTTTTTTGGCTATAATGGCACTGTCTTTGGGGTGCTGAGGCGCAAGGGTGGTATGCCAGAAGTAAGAACCTTAACGGTTGCAACGGCGTCATCTGATGCAGAGAATATAACTATTACCCTGGATGGAGATGCCCAAGCCACAGTAGCAGTAACGGCAAGTGGAGTTATAGCAACCACTGTAAACGAAATAGCGGCTGCGGATTATACTGATACGGGTCGGGGGTGGACAGCAGAGGCGGTCGGTTCGACAGTGGTTTTTTACTCTTGGAATTCTGCTGCGAGAACAGGGACATATACTCTATCAGGTGCAACTTCAGCTGTAGGAACGTTCGCTCAGACGTTAGCGGGAGTGGCACAAGCCGATACGTGGGTGGCACAAACTGCGTGGAGTGAAGATAAGGGTGCTGGAGCTGAAACGTTACCTGCCATGATTTGGACAAATGGCAACGTTTTTCAAATACGCTACCAGTGGCTTGGTTTTGGGTTGATATCCTTTTGGGTAGAAAACCCGTCGACGGGAATAATGGTCAATGTCCATAATATAGAATATGCCAATGCTTACACGAGTCCATCAGTAAACAACCCGACGTTGCCCTTGTGTGCGTTAGTTGGGAATACTTCCAATATTACTGATATTACAATAGACATAGGCTCAATGGCTGGTTTTATTGAGGGCAAGCATGAATTGCTGGGGGCGAGGCGGGGAGTTAAAAACAATAAAACTAATGCTGGTGCTACAGAAATTCCGATATTAACTATTAGAAATAAAACTGTTTATCAGTCTAAATTAAACAGGACAGAAGTGAAACTTCTTTTGCTAGGAATGTCTGTCGAGCATACTAAACCAATGACCATTAACTTCTATACAAATCCTACTTTAACGGGGGCCTCTTTTGCAGATGTTGAGACAAATACTTCTGTGGTACAAATAGATACTTCCGCAACAGCTTTTTCTGGCGGGACACTATTTTTCTCAGTTGATCTCGGCAAGGTCGATTCAGAGACGATCTCATTTTTAGGCGATGAAGACGCCGGACTTCTATTGCCAGGGAACCATATTACAGCTACGTCAGTGCCCAATAGTGGGAATGGATCTGAAACAAATATAACTTTTAACTTTGTGGAACTTTTTTGAAAAGAATAGGCAGTTATAACGAGCGGTAGTGACAATGTAAGGGTTTGGTTTGAATTACAACCACTATAGCAGGAGATAAATTATGCCCAATGAAGGATGTGGCTTAGGTGATTTAGTAACATTAATACGAAGTGTAGTGGCAGATAACCAAGTACAAGTGGATGTAGTCGCAGGAGCTTTACCCGCTGGAGCAGCTACTGAGGTTACACTGGCTGCTATCAATGCTGTATTAAATGCTATTGATATTGGAATACCAGCATCAGTGGGCCAAGCGGCAATGGCGGCGAGTATGCCTGTGGTGATTGCCAATAACCAGAGCGCAGTGCCAGTCAGTATTGCTACGGCACCGGCACTGGTGGCCAGCGAAGCCCACGTTGGTGAGGTGGGGTACAGTAAGTTGCCCGTCATAGTTACTCCCACCATCACCGCTGGGGCTTACTCCGCTGACGACATCATCGGTGGCATCCAGACGCTGACCGACGCCGCGAGGGAATCGGATGGGGCTGTGACGTTGGACACGTTGGTCATCCGAGACCTGGCGATACAGGACGCTGACATCACCATTTGGTTTTTCAACCAGAACCCTGTCAACGGCACGTACACCGATAACATCGCGTTGGATATCCACGACACCGACCACGGCTTCTTGGTAGGGGTGCTGCGGGTCTTGTCCAGCGACTACGACGATGCGGCTGACAACGCCGCTGCCACGCTGAGGAACGTCGGCCTGGACATGACCGCCGTGGGGTCAGCCAACCTATATGCTATTGCTCAGATACTGGTTGGTGACACCTATGTGGGGACTAGTGATCTTACATTCGTCTACAACTTCAGCCGACACTAGGGAGCACACATGAGAGTATTGAGACCTAAGGCTTGGTGGAGCCTACAGGAATTCCGTCGGGAACTCCTTCGCATCGGGGGCGACAATTTGGTTGCCTATTGGCCGCTATTTGACCTTTCCGGAGTATTGGCAGAGGATATTGGGCCTAATAATGAACCGTTAGATATCGTGGGCACCACCCTGGGCCAGAAAGGCCTGCCGCAGTTGGGTCGATCCCACTACTTTGATGGGATCAATGACGTGGACGGCCAGCATGTCTACGAAGACGAAACGGGCAGCAGTTGGGGGCCAACAGTTCACGGCTTGAGCCTGGTAAATGGCAATGCGTTCATGCGGACGCAGGGGGTTGACTTGAATCCGTTTGCAGGTGTAGAGGGCAGCGACACGCCTTACATGCTGGTGTTAACGGACGATGCGGGGGATAAAGTGGCTTGGGGGTACATCGGGGCGGCTGACGCGGCGGAAGGGTTAGGGGCTGACTTGTTCGATGTGGGAGCAGGGGTGTTCACCGCAGGAACATATAGTTGGATGACTTACGGGACAAATACGATTGCGAACGATGCCAATACACTTAAAGTCACATACGTAGATAACACGGCTGGAGCTCTTTTATACTTGAGAGATACTGCCGACCTCAGCAGCAACTTAACAATTGGCAAGTTATACAAATTGACTTTTGATACTAAAGTGGATGTTGGCGATAACGTGACTGTTTCTCTGTGGAGCTCTGGATATAATGTTCTTTCCCGCGTCGTTACTGAAACGGACTTTACTAACGTAACCTGGTACTTTACTGCCGATAGTGCTAACAATATGTACATTCGGCAGGGTTTTATGGGTGCGGGCGAAGACATTTGGTTCGACAACATCGTGCTCACCGAAGTCACCCACGTAGGCACTGATGCTGTTCATATCGTGTCTACTCGTGATGGTGGGACACGTAACTGGGCTGGCATCGAGGCGACGTTTGACTACAACGACAGTGCGTACACGTTTGAAGTGCGTAAGACGCTGTTCCAGATAACGGGGGCGCTGACGACGGGGGCGTGGATTAAAACTGCTTACATGGGCGATGTAATAACCAGTAAGTACGTTTCGACTGCTCCCAACGCGCGGGCATGGAACATGGCGCTTGGAGGTGTTATTGGCGAAGTGCGGTTTGTAATCAGCGGTAATGGGAGTACCAACCAATTGGCGGCGGGTACAATAGATTTATCGGATAACGAATGGCATCTGGTCATCGGTGTATTTGTTCCGAGTACTGCGGTCTATGTATATGTTGACGGCGTTCTGGATGGTTCTGATGTGGCGGGTATTCCCGCTACGATTTATGATACTTTCGAGGAACTGCGCGTTGGTGTGGGTAGAGGGACGGGTACTTTCACTGGCTGGTGGCACGGCAATCTATCCCACGCCTTCATCATCTCGGCTGCACTGGATGAGCGGGCTGTGAAGCGGCTCTACGACATCGGCAGGAGGGCGCACAGTGGCTGATTGGCATGGGTACATATTATTCAAGAAGCCCGCCGCTCTCCGACCCTGGGAGTGGCGGGCAAGTGCTGGTATCGCTATACCGAGTGCTCAACAATCGCCCCAACGATCCACAGCCAGCGCACCGCTTACACTACCGCTTGTCCACTGACAAGACCAAGGTTGTCGTCGAAGCTGCGTTTAATCGTGACAATCTGGACATCGAAGAATCGAAGACGCGGCGCGATTTGCCAAGTACATCCGGGACATGCTAAACGAGGCCAACGAATCGCCGCTACGGATAGAGTGGGACGAAGACGGCAACCCAATCTACGACACAGCCCGCTCGTATACCATCACGCAGGTCAAGACCGCCATGCGTGGAAACATCACCATCGGTGGGGGGCTAGGTGCAACGTGGGAGGAATCGCGGCAGCTGACGCTGGCGTACTTGGCAGCGAACGCAGAGGGTTGGGGTGAGGAAGTTTAGTTACCGAGCGGAAAAGAGACTAAGTGGCTCGGCTTACAGCGGGGGATGTCGAAAGCATAACGGTTATGGTAGGGTTATGGAGTGAGATGAGCAATGAATCTGTACGAGATTATCAATATCCCACACGACCCCGAACTAATACAAGCTCTAGACGAATTTGTTGGGTTGAACTTACCTGAATTTAAGCAAGTGCTCAACGATCATCCTATTAAAATCCCGTGGGGAGGGGCATTTAGCACTACTGAGGCCTTCTGGGCGTATTTTTTAGTTCAAGCTCTACAGCCTGGCATAGTAATCGAAAGCGGCTCATACGAAGGGTACTCGATTTACTATCTGCTGCAGGCAGCGCCTAATGCGGAAGCTCATTCGTTTGACCCATATAACGAACCAAAAGAGGTGGGGGATTTTCAATATCACGATTATGATTGGATAGAGCATATTTTTGATCGCTCACTAGAAAACGCTTTTGTATTCTTTGACGATCATATACATCAAGGCAATCGTTTGCAGCAAGCTAAAGAACGAGGTATTCGACATACACTCTTTCACGATAATTTTTCAAGTTTAGCTCACGATCACGTTCCTTTGAGATTTTGTGGAATTGAGGGACTCGCAAGATTTCAGTTTATATTTCCACGACTACGCTGTGATCCAATATTTGATAGTACCAAGGAACGACCTCAGTATTATTCGTGGTTGACGTATTGTGAATTATGAAAATGAATCCTGATCAAATCCACCTTACGGAGCAAACTCTCCTTAGGCGCTATGGAGAAGACAAGACATACGAGATTATGCATGGCGACATTTCGCCCCGCGATTTGGTTAGGGCTTTGTCCAATGAGAACTTCAGCTATTTCTGCCAATTCTTTCTTAGTTCTTACTTCAAACTTCCTTACGGGCCGATGCACGAGGAGTTGGCAGACGATGTGGACAATGCCCTACAAAGTAAATCAGGCTGGAAAGAACTTCTCGTCTGGCCACGGGGTTTTGGTAAGTCGAGTCACATCTGTACTGGACTCGGGGTCTATGCGTGTGCCTTAAGAAAGCGCCCTTATATGGCTGTCGTCAAGAATAGTTACCAGTCTCAGGTAGAGCCGGAGGTCATGGCAATCAGGGAGGAACTCCAATATAACACTACCTTGAACGAATTCTTCGGTCCCTTCAAGGGGCGCACGTGGGGCAAAGGTGAACTTATAACTGCGGGTAGGTGGCCTCACGGTGGAGTCAAGGTTCGGGGATTCGGTGTTGGGATGAGGATTCGGGGTACTAAACATGGTCCTCACCGCCCCGGTATAGTTGTGATGGATGATTTGGAGACGTTGGAATCTGTCGAAAGTCGCGATCAACGCGACAAAATAAGAAATTGGCATGACCGCGACGCGATGCAGGCCGGATTGGAACCAGGAGAAGAAGACAGATGTCTTTATTTTGACATTGGAACGAATATCCACGTAGACTGCCTAGTAGCGAATTTGTTAAAAAGAGCCGCTTGGAGGCATAGGTTTTGGAGAGCTGAGTTAAATCCCGCTAAGAATATGATATTATGGGATGAGTGGAAGAAGCGTGTTTGTGATTTGTCTAACGAGGACCGCTTGGAAGCCGGGCGGGCATTTTTTGAGTCTCGCAAGGACGAAATGTTAGAAGGTACTGAGGTCAGTTGGCCTGATGGGTATGATTACTATCGCCTCCAATTAGTGAAACTCGGAGAGCAGAAAGTCGGAGAATCGAAAGTCTCGGCTTTCGATGCTGAGATGCAGAACAACCCCATCAGTGCTAGCGATCGTTACTTTACCGTTAGGCATTACTTTCACTTTGAGGACCGAGAGGGCGAGTTATGGATAGTACCTGATTCGTGGGGCAGGGCCTGGAAGTTCAAAGACGGAGAAAATTACGGAGGCTGTGACCCGAGTATGGGGGAGACGGGTTCCTCTGATTTCTCTGCTATCGGAATAATGAACAGATCTCCTTGGGGTCAAAAGGCGGTAGTGGTAGCAGATATAAAACGGCGGCATCCAGACCGTATAATTGATGATATCTTTACTTATTGCAAGGGAAGGGAAATAGAGGCGTTCGGTATTGAATCGGTAGGATTCCAAAAATTACTCTACACTGACGCGGCCAAAGAAGCGGCCGAAAGACAAGATTATGTACCTTTCCTTCCGATTCCTGCCTCGGGAAATAAGAATGCACGAATCAAGAGCTTGCAACCGGATCTAGCAAATGGTTACATCCTACTCCATAAGGACCACATTCTACTTAATGAGCAGCTCGATGATTTTCCAAAAGCCGCATATGATGATGGGCCTGACATGTTGGAGATACTTAACCGTGTTACGAATCTGGCAGGAGCGGGTGGGGGAGCGATGTTTTGAAATTTGACAAATTCCTAAAAATATGTTATACTATTACAAGAGATCTTCTTGGTTTGTGTCTATCAATCTTTATCTTATACACTATTCTTATATTTGCTCTGATCTGCGCTAGTCCTTTTCTGTTGTGGGAACTTTGTACAAAGGTAGGAGGCTGATATGAAATGGCGAACTTATTGGTGGGGTATTGAATTCCTAGTCGAATCACATGATGATGTAGAGTTACTAGAACGGCTTAATTTGGCCTTGCCGGGAAGAGCTGAGGGGAAATATGAAGATGGGGATAAGGAAGAGGTTCGAGGGGATAACGGGAAGCTTACTTTACTTAGGTTCCATCGGTAAAACTCTTTATACAAGGTACAACATCCTATGAGGAGGCTTGGCCCAGTTATGGCTTGACTAGAGGAAGGGTATATTTCTTATGGGGAGGAAGAAGTGACAAAGCCTTATCCAACTTCTGTTTATTTTGTAAGAAAACCCAGTGAATACCTGACCTTCATAGGACGTATGATTCAAATAGCTGCTTTTGGTTACACTCTCGGTCTTGACGTTATGTTCGTTGGAGAGGATTTGCCTGAAAACGCTCCTGTTCATTTCCACCATCCTGGTCTCTGGGTGGAGTACAGTGATAAGAGCGTAGAGCTAGTAGGAAAAAGTCTCTAACACCGCAAGGAGGAACGTATGGCTGGAATTAGCTGGACGTCGAGCGAAGAAGCCGATCTATTATCTGCTCTGCCTCCAGGTGCTCAATTGCAGCATAGCTACTACGATGCGTTTATCTCTCGTAGTCCTGGTATCAATATTCGCAGGTCGTTTGATGCGTGGCGCAAAAAAGCTCGGATGTTGCAAACAGAACACACTCCGAACGAATTAGATGAGAAGTTCTCTGAGGATGTGTGGCTAGAACAACGTAACATTATACTTCGAGAAAATAAACGCCTACAAGCAGAGAACCGTCAACTGAGAGCTACTAATGAATTGATTGTAGATGCAATGAAAACTTCTGTGGCTAAATTACCTGCATTTACTCCTCCGAAAGTTCATTTTATAAAAGAAAAGCAACGTCGGCCCCAAGTGGCAATGTTGGATATTAGTGATGTACACGGCGGCGAAATAGTTAGACCAGAAGACGTAGCGGGGTTAGGGAGATATAATTTTGAATTATGCAAAACGCGAATGACCCGTCTCACAGAAGCAGTATTATCAATTTGTGATAGTCAGCAATTGGGAGGAATTCCTGTCCCAAAGTTGGTAATAAATTTTTTGGGGGACATTATAACCGGAGAGGATATTTATGTAGGGCAAGGACGGGATATAGATAGGATTCTTGTTGATCAGATTTTCCAAATAGCGGATGAATTCTGTAAACGAATACTTTACCCGCTTTGTCAATATTTTTCTGTTGTCAAAGCAAATGCTGTTTGGGGGAATCACGGAAGGGTAGGCAGGAAGCAAACTCATCACAAACGTACCAACGCAGATTATATTTTATACCACGCTCTCAGGTTGATGATGGACCATATTGAGAATTTTAATATGCATATTAGTTTATCTAGTTTTATGGGTTATGTTTTACCAGAAGACCCCAAAAGACCTCATTTAATTGCTCATGGCGACACTATCAATCGATATATGAGCATTCCCTGGTATGGACTTGAGAGATGGGAAAGGCGCATGGTTGGTCTTACTCAGGTATCTTGGGCATTCACTCATCTGGGTCATCACCATCAAAAAGCAACTATTGATGGTCCTCACGGTGATAGATTAATGAATGGGTCCTGGGTAGGGGCTTCGGAATTTTCGATAGACAAAATGCAATCAGGAGGCCAGGCTAAGCAGAATTTTATGGGACTACATCCAGAATGGGGATTAACTTGGATTTATCCGATATATTTACAAGAAGATCGACCAAGACTCATACTACAGGAAGGTGGCCTATATACGCCTATCTGGAAAGAAGAAGTTGAGACCAAATTGCGCTAACTACTCGGCTATGATCTGTTCAATCTTATGTCGTTTGCTAAAGGTCTTCATCCAATAGCTGAGTACTTTAGTAGTTTGTTTCTTGCTCAGTTCTGGGAAAACCTCCTGGATATAAGGTCGCGCTCCAAACATGTTAGTCACACCACTATCTCTGAGACTGTCTAGGAAATCGAGGTGTTCTTCAGTTACAAAGTCTGGCCTCTCGTTCATATCTTCTTCTTGGTTACCTCTTTGATCATGCTCTTGGCCTCGCTCAGCCCCATTAGATAACCTGAAGCAAAAGCAAATGTTCCGCTGAACTCCTCTAACCTCATAGAGACTTGACGGAAAGAATCGGCGGTTGGGTTTTCAAGGGCTTTGGGTATCTCGCTAAATAGCTCTGTTAATCTTTCGATGAATTCTGTGGTCTTTATCTCAGTCATTTTTCCTCCTTATCTTTCATCACTTCGAGTAAATGTTTGGTGCAATAAACCTTACCTTTGTAGGTGCCTAGGCCAGGTTTACTACATCTGTAGCACTTAACGGTCCATTTTTTGCTCACCCTATCTCCTATTGAAATCGTGAAATGTATTCGTCGTAACGACTATCAAAGTCTATGCTTCTGGCAGGCAGTTCTTTAAGATTTTCCAGTGACGCTTGATAACAGTAGGGATGCATCCAAGCTAATCTAAATGTTTTGGGGTTCCTACTATATATTGAGCTTGGGTGTTCCTCGTCAAGATAATCTCTGCATAGGGCACATTTCATTTCTTAATCTCCGCTCTGGCTTTTTGCTTTGCTAATCGTTGTGCCCGCCTTGATTTCTTTTCTGGCAATTTGCCAAACCGAAAAGGCCGCAACGGACAGACGTTGCAAGGGCAGAGACGAACTTCCCTCGTGGAGCGAGCACAACAGTTAAGGCATTTCTTGCGAATAGCTTGTAGGAGATTCATAGCATCTCCTTATCGCACCTTTATTATGTACCCATCCTCGATGTCAACTGATGCATACCACCTGTGAGGCTCGGGAAAGCGTGGGTCTTCTATTGAACATCTCCCATCTGTAGGTGCTGGGAAAAGTCCTGGGCTAAATACCTGTACTTCTTGTCCTGATTTGACTGCTTTCTTAAATGCTTTCTTTGTCTTGAAGTTCGGAGTTACGTACATTTACTTGATCTCCTTTAGATCACTAACTGCATCATCAATTTTAACTGCTGCTTGTAGCATTAAGTTGAATTCCTTGTTCTCCTCTTCAGTCCATTGATCTGAGTTGGGAATACCTTCAAGTAGCCCAACGAGAGCGTCTCGTATTTCTTCAAGGTTCTCAATTACGTTTTTCATACTTAACTCCTTTCAAATTCTCTTCGCCATCTCCTAATAGTGGGACGGCTGGGATAACGATCAGGATACTTGGCTTTGTACTGCTCGATCTTCTTGCCATAGAATTCGATTCTTTTTTGCCAGTTAAGGCGTTCGGTTTGGTTCATAGTTCCTTCTCTGCCTCCTCAAGTTCGATTTTGGCCTGATGAGCTACTTCCTGGCGAACTGCTATCTCGCATAAACGGATAAGACTCGTCCGCTTGTCTTTTCCATATCTAGCTCGCAAGGAATACTTGATATATCGGGCGTCTTCGTTTGTGAAATTTAGTGTCACTATTTGCATTTGTTCCTCCTTTGTACAAAGTTTTGTTATGCCCTTCTGCCTACCGCTCAGGGACTCGAACCCCGATAAACCTATTCCTAGCCTACTAGGATATTCCGCGGCAGGCAGCAGAGCACAACGCTTATCTTATCGTTAAGTGTCGGTGTAAGTTTTTAAATTGGGATAACCCCCTACTAATACTGTCATCATATAGATAGCTTGTTTTGTTTGGGTTTGTTGCCTGGCGAAAGTCAAAAGCCTGATGCCCCTTTTGTTTTGAGTAAAGATAGAGGCCAAAGCTTCCTAGTTCCCGTAGGAGGCTGTGGAGATCTGCTAGGCTCCTTACTTTCTTTAGTTTTTTCAGTCCTTCTTGCTTTGCGCTTTCCTCTTTTGCTCTTCGTTCAGTGTTCACTTCCCATCTCCTTTATTTTATTCTCTACAAGTATTATAACAGATTTTTTAAGTTTTGTCAAGTAAAAACGGTATCAATTTCTTGTTTTCCAAATATTTTAAGGTTTGGGAGGAAGGGTATGAGCTCTATCCTAGCAGAGATAAACCGAAAAGCCGGCCGCCGTCACAACCTCTACTTAGAATTGGGACAGTTGATAAGCGCGGATAGTAGCAGTTTCTTTGAAACTCAAATCGAGGAGATCAAAACATTAACTAGCGAACTGGTGCAACTGTGGCGTGGGAGAAGGGCCGAAGGGAAATTCTGGATACCTAGGTTAAGAGAGGGTAAAGAAGGCCGAGGCGTTTATCAAAGACCTCTACAACGGAGGATACATGGGTACCGATATTGATTTACCGATACTACTAGTTCTCGCGGTTCTGGTGGCTACCTGTACTTGGTATGGTCCTGCTCAGACAAATGGAGATCCGTTTACCGCGAGTTGGTGGCATCACGAGTTGCCCGAGGGAGCTCCGGCTGTTGTAGATTATGAATACTTTGGAGTAGCTACGGCGTTGAGGGATATTCCGTTTGGAACTCGAATAAGATTCACGGTTTTGAATACAGTCAGGGAAGAGGACCGTGATATTGTTGGAAATACAGTCATTGCCGTTGTAGTTGATCGTTTGGGCGATGAGGATGGAGAGGTAGAGTTTGATTTGTGGCCGGTCGCTTTCAAAGTACTGGCCGGTGACCTAGATGTTGGGGTATTGTACGTCAAGGCAGAGACTTTGGGGGATGAAAAACACATTGAGGACCTATTATGGGAATTAAAGATACGATAGGGTTGAAAATCTCAGATTGGCTAGAAACTAGCAAAGCAAGTAAAACGCTTTCGATGCAGCCGCGCCTAGATGAGTCGAAAATTGAACAGGCGCATTATCTAATTTCTATGTTCGCCCGTAGGGCAGACGATTGCCCCCCGCTGGGCGATGACGCCCGTGACGGGTATTTGCGAAAGATTTGGAAAACCGAGCCTATCATGTCAGGGGCGATATATGCCTTCGTGAGCAAGCTCCGGGCGCTGGGCTGGACACTCGAAGGGGGTCGTAATAAGGTCTCGCAGTGGACTAAGATTTTACATGAGGCGGAAGACGGGCAGGGATGGAACGTCTTCATTAGTAAGATAGTTGAGGATTATTTGACAACCGACGATGGGAGTTTCATCGAATTGGGCAAAAAGCATAGGAACGGGAGCGTGGAGGCGTTGTTCCATATAGACTCTGTCCGTTGCCAATTGCTGGGAGCGGGTCATGCTGTTTACAAAGACTTTGAGGGGAATTTGCATCCGCTAAAACCCGGAGATTATGCACATTTCTGCTCGATGCCCAGTCCCAACGAGGATATGAAGGGAAAGGGTTTCTGCTTTGTTTCTCGTGCACTCAAAGCGGCCAAATTACTATTAGCACTGCACCAATATGAGGCCGAAAAATTAGAGAATTTGCCTCCTGAGGGTATCGCGACGATAACGGGGTTGACACCTAAACAAGTCGAAAAAGCATTTGAATTGTACAAAGCCAAGCGTCAATCTCGGGATCAATTGACGTTTCCTGGGATTTTATGGCTTGTCGGAAATCCCATGGCACCAGGAGGTGCGGGGCAAGTCAAGGTTGATTTAGTTCCATTTTCAAATCTTCCCGAACAGTTCGATCGCCAGGGACTAATAGAAACATACGCTAAAACCCTAGCAGCGGATCTCGGAACGGACGTGAGTGAGTTTTGGCAGCCAGAGCGTGGAGGATTTGGGCCAAGCAAGGGTGAAGTCACGATTCAGCATCAGAAAGCGAAGGGAAAGGGAACTGGGGAGGTCATCGTTTGTCTCGAGAGGTTGCTGAACTGGTATGTGCTCCCCGAAGGGGTTTTGTTTGCCTTCGACGCACAGGACGACGAGGATGACTTGCGTAGAGCGGGGATTCAAAAAATAGAAATCGCTAACGTAAAGGAACTTGCCGAGCCCCTCTCAGAAGAAGGCGGTATTATCACTTTGCAAGAAGCTAGAGAGATTCTAGTGTCGAAACAGATTTTGCCGGAGGACTACGCCTTTAGAGAGGAGGCAACTGCTGTTGATACTGAATCGGAAGGGTCAGCTGAAGGGCAAGCCGAAAAGAGTTGGGCAAAAGAGCCAAGAATTAAAATACATTCGTCGGGGCGAGTTTTGTGGGTACCGACCCATCGTGAAAATGATGTTGGCACTCTCTTGAGAGAGCTGAGACAGTACAGGGCGCTGTTGCAATGAGAACTTTATGGCAACTTAAAGAAGCTGTCAATAGAATGCTGTGGAGCCTAGAGCTTAAGCAATACGAAGCTGACCTTCATGCTGCTAACGCTTACCGCGATGGGCTAAAGGATTTGTACAATGACTGGCTCAAAGAGGTTTTAGATGAGCTGGCGAATATTGAGGATGAGGATGGCAAGAGTGAGTACATTGTACTAGCTCTACTCTCGTTTGGAGAGCGCGTGAAAGAGCTTCAGAGAAAAAGGCTGCTGGAGGCTTTTGACTTAGGGTTGGCGGGTGACCCTGCCTCTCCTGAAGCTTTGGTTGAGTTAGCAGAGTATATAGAGTTGCAAGAAAGTTATGTTGACGATTCGCTTATACCTGGCCTTGAGGAGCACTTTTTAGGCAGGTTGCACGATATGCCAGAAATCGGTCAGGAAGCTTTTGAGGAAAGTTTATCAAAACGTGCTTACAGAGTCGGGCTCTACGCAGTAGGTTTTTGGGCAGTTCTACAGGCTGCTCAGGCTTGGATAAGTTCGCCGGGGCGAAGGTGCACTTGGCATTTGCAACCTCTAGCAGACCACTGCCCCGATTGCCCTGAATTGGCGGGTGAATGGACTGCTGCAACACTACCTACAAAGCCAGGTTGGGGGGATACTGAGTGTGGACCGGGGTGTCGATGTTGGCTTATTTGGGAGGACCCTTTAGAGATATGGTGAAACAATTCGCTACTCCTCTAGGAATGACTACTCTCTCAGACGAATCATGGGATGAAATAATGGGTCATACCGATCCCAATGGTGGCTGGTCAAACACCGAACACTTCTTATTTTATACCTCTCGAACCAACGGTGAGAGTATCTTAACGACTTCGGGAGAAACAGGGTATTATCAGAAGAGGGTAGGCGGGAAAATCTTGCAGCACATCTTCTCAAAGGAACTTTGGAATAGGGACAAAGCGTGGGCTTATCTCGAAGGACTGGCTGAGAAAGCAATTACAGCAACGGCTGTCAAACTCCGCTTTGAGGATATGGAGCCCGTCAAACTAGTAGAACTTGACGATAAAGATTTAGCCGAAGCTCACGACAGATTACACCGTTACTATGCCGAATGGCTGAAAGGCGAGCACCGAGAGGAAGGCGATTGGACTTTCGGTGATTTGTTGCAAAAACATATTTTCGTAGTAGCCGAACTAGAGACACGAGGCAAGAAGTGTGAGTATGATGACGGGCTGGCCAAAAAGAAATCTTTGCACAAAGGGCTCATTCCAACACTGAAAGAACTCCAATCACGTTATGAAGGGTTCATAGTTTGGGATGATGAGGTACACGAGGCGGTGAAGATTACATTCAAGGGTGGGCCTAAATTGGAGGAAGAGTAATGCCGTTTCCCAGTGAGCATGCATGTAGGCTTCACAGCCCAGGTATCTACCAAAAGGAAAGTTTCCGAAGGAAGAAAAGTGGCAAGACAGGATTGATTTTGGCGAAAAAGCCGGGCTCTGACAAGATGGAATTACAGTCTATTAGGTATCCAATTGCTGATTGGGACGAAAAGGTAGCGCGGGAAAGCTGCCAGGAGAAAGGTGGAACATTCGAATCTGCCGCCCCTAAGGAGAAATCCTCTGCTACCCTTAAGGGTCTTTTGGAAAGCAGGATTCATCAATCGTTTACTGTTATTGCAGACAAACTGTATGGGCTAGGTATGTTGAATCAAGAAGAACGAATCGCTATCAGTTCTGCTATCGGGGATGGCCTGGAAGAGTTTTCAAGCAAGTTCGATGAGTTAGTTGGGGATAAGCCTATTTCTTCTGATATTATGGAGCAAATAGTGGGACAGGGATGGATGGATAAGATGAAAGAGATAGATGCAAACGAAATTATCGAGCTGGCCGAACAGAATTCTGAACTTTCGGATTATCAATTAGTAGAAAAAGCCTTGGGAGAGGGCCAAGGAGTTGGGGCCCCCGGGCAAGGAGTGGGCGGGGTTGACGTTTGTGTTTGTCCTAAATGTAGTGAAAAAGTAGACCATGAACGCGGAGCGCCTTGCACAGAAGTCGAGTGCCCTAAATGCGGTGCCGCAATGGAAGGTTGGGAAGCTACGACGACAGAGGAAGAGGAAGAAATCATGGAAGAAAAGATTATAGAAAAGGAAGCTGAGCCCGTATTATCGAGATTTTTTACAACGAAGGATAAAGATGGAAACGACGTCTGGGTGGCCTTATCTGGGAGTAGCTTTTTGGATCGAGAGAAGGAGATAGTTTCTCGCAAAGCGATAGACTATGGGATAGCACATGGAGACAAGGCTGGGCAACGTGGGGAATTGCGGCTCTATCACTACCCGAATAGTCGGGTAGGTGAATGTACGTTCCAGATGAGGCAAGGCAATTTCCTGGTTGAAGCCGGCACTTGGGACACCTCATCCCGGGCACAAAAAACTAAAGAATGGATTGATAAAGATCCTAGTGAAGTTGGTGTATCGGTGGGGTTTTTCTACAATCCTAATCGACTTGTAAAGGGTGTCTATGAGGATGAGGTCCTATTCTTCGAGCGTTCTATCTTGAAAAAAGAACACGCGAGTTGTCCTTGGGCAACCGTGAAAACAATTCAAGGAGGTTTGAAAGTGGGTCACAAAGCGGATCTCGTCGAGATGATCGGCGAGGAAGAGACCAAAGCTGTCCTTGAGGGGGCCGATGAGGCTTCGAAGGCTCTAGAGGATCAGGGCATAGCCTTTAAGGAAACCGAGGAGAAACCAGAGAAGGTGGAGAAAGAGGTATCTCTCGAAGGGTTGTCCGAGGATGAATTAAAGGCGCTTTACGCTAAGATCGCAGCTCTTCTGCGCAAACCTGAAGAGGAGAAAAAGAAGGAAGTTGAGACCAAAGAGGCTGAAGAGGTAGAATTTCAGCTCAATGAGGCGGCTGTCAAAGCGATCGCGGAGGCCGTGAAAGAGATGCTTCCTGACAATTCTGAGCTTGAAGCTAAAGTGAAGGCTTTAGAGGAATCTGCTGAGCAGGCGACTGAAAAGTTGACTGAGCAAGTGGAAACCAAGGTCAAAGAGGTCTTTGAGGATTTACCGAAGGCGACGATTTACCGGGCTACTAAAGCTCAGGTAGAGGAAAAGCCTGACGTGGAACCTCAGTGGACCAACCCCCTCGATAGGAATTTCGAGGACGGTATCAGAGAGATAGAAAGAATACAAGCCCGAGAGGCTGGGAGGTAGAATGGATACGATTCAACAGATGATTAATGCCCTCCAGGCTGCACAGCGGGTCGGCTATACAGAGAAGGTTTCACAAGGCGGGTCTGCGACGATCTCGACGGGCCAGCTGGTGTATGGATACGGAATGTTCAGTTATTGCGGCGGCAACGAACTGATATCTACGCTGATAACTGACGACCACCTGTCCACCTGGATGGGGATGGAAGGGTCGGCTATCGATCCTGAGATCGCTAAGATAATCGGGTGGATAGGCCCTGACGGAACTTCCGACGGGAGTCCCGACTGGGATCGAGACGGTGAGTGTGAAGATTGCCCTAAAGTCGAATATGGCAAGTGTGAGTTGATAACTTGCTTTGGGGAGATTTGCCATTCAGGGGCGGATCTCAAGCTTACCCAGGTTGGACTGCGGGGTTGCGACGTGGAACCAATATATCGAATCAGAGGCCCGATGGCAGGAACTCGGATCGACAATGACCGTGAGTGGCAGCTAGCGCTTGCAGGTCAGGTAGCAAAACAGAACTTTGAGCGCATCATGATCATCGGAAATCGAACTGTTACGAGCTGGCACTTCGACGGCTTGCAGCAGTTGATCAACACACCGATCTACGATGTGCGGACTGGTCTGCGTTGCGAAGATGTTGAACCTGAGATCTACGACTGGGGTTCTGCCACAATGTCTGCAAACATCTGTGATGTCATTTCAGCGCTAGTGCGCAAGTTACGATGGAAGGGATCGTTCTTGGGTGGAATTGCTCCTCAAGATATGGTTCTGGGAATGACCAAGTTAATGCGCGATGCACTGATCGACTTCGCGAGTTGCGGTTGCGGACCTTGTACGGGTACTACAGGGTTCGGTATCGATGCGCTGGAAGCCCGCCGGGAACGAGCACGTCTCGCCACCGGAGGTACGTTCGGGGAAGGGATGTTCGAGGTGGACGGCATTCCCGTCAGTATAGTGACCAACGACTGGATCCCGCAGACCTCGACGGCGCCTAACTTCTGCAGTGATATTTACATTCTCACTCGTAGGGTTGGGGGCTTGAGAGTGCTCTATGGCCAGTTCCAGGACTTTGCCAAGACTCTTTCGGGAGTGCCGGTGGAGAATCTGGTGTTTGGTGCGAGGGTGACGGACGGGGGACGTTTTCTTTCTTACAGCAAGAGTGTGAACGAGTGTTTCAATGAGAGTTTGCTGTTTAAGCCGCGCTTGAAGTTGATAGCTCCGTGGCTGCAGGGAAGAATCACGAATGTATGTGCGCCCTTCGATATTCCGCCGCAAACTCCGATTCCAGGTGACGATTACTTCTGGGCGGGTGCTACTCCTGCTAATCTGAGCGGCGGCGTAGCAGAATATTTTTATGGCCCCTGCTAAGCTTTCAAGTAGTTTTAGTGGGTTCTATATTAGTATGGAAATTCCAACAAATCTGTATAGTTGGCTCTTGTGCAACTAGAGGGTAAAATAGTGTGGGTAGGCCGGGTGCTACCTGGCCTGGTCTACCCACTTAAGTAAGAAGAAGTACACCATCCATGCGCCACGGCTGAAGTTAGCTTTTCCGTTGCAACCGCGGCAGACGGCTATGAGGTTTTGTGGGGAATTGTCTTTCTTGATATAGTTGATGTGGTGTGGGAGAATGGCTTCTTCTCTGCAAACCTGACAAGTATAATTGTCACGATTAAGTATGTATTGTTTCAGTTCTCTATTGAATTCCGGTCCGTAGGGCTCGAAAGCTATGCCGCCACGCCAGTTTGAGTTACCTTCTCCTGTCATGCGTTTTGAATGCCCTGGGCGTTTTACGCCTAAATGGGATTGTCGTTTTTGCTCTTTAGTTTCGTCAGATTCAGGAGGCATTTTCTTACCTTGCCAATAATGTCCTGTGATGTATTTGGCCTCACCGCCGAATCTATTGTATCTGGGTCGTAGTTGACCACAGCCGCAGGCACATTCAATCATTTCTTTGCTTTCGATTCGCTTTTGGTGTTCAAGACGTTTTTCATGGCCATTGACCCCACGTCCGTTGTGACCGAGTATCCATTTTTTGCCCGGACCTGTTAATTGCCTGCAACCGCATAGACATAACTGTCTCGGTTTTGGAGGCTTTCGTGGCCCACGTAATTTGGCCAGGTATTCAGGATCATCATATGGTGTCTTGCGCCCTGCAATGCTGTTAGCTATCTGTTCAGGCGAGAGTTTTCTGCCTTTTAGTTTATTGGCTGTACCTTGAATTGCCTCAGGAGCACGAAGGGGAGCTTCTGGAAACATTGACTTGTACTCTATCATTGTTAGATTATGCTTTTTCAGATGCCCTGGGTTTATCTGCCCAAATTCCTTGTTACAGATTCTACACGTTACTGGCATTATCATTCTCCTAGAAGGTCGTTTAATCTTTCAATCACAATCCGCCGAAATTCCTTAGGCCAGTTATCGAGCATTGCTTCGTTGAGTTTTCTAATTATTGTCTTGTGGGGCCACGACTTGATTGCGGCATCATATAATCCCATCCAATCAACCATGTAGTTTTGTTGGGATAGTCGGTCAAAAATTATCGGAAGCGGAAGTCCGCGAGTGTCGCACAGCCAGAATATTGTATGGCCACTAAAGACTAATTTTCCGTCCGTTGTCTTGCCTACTATATGAGACATTATCATTCTCCTAAAAAGAAGCCCTCGTTGAGATGGCAGTTTGCTGATTTGTCCAAGCAGCATCCGCTTTACCTCGCAGAGGGCATGAATAGAAAAACTGCTCGGCGGAATTATACTACTTGGACAACTCATATTATATATTGAAAGCGAAAGAATGTCAAATCCAACGATTAGAGGACTCAAATTTAGTGCAGCAGATATAAGAGTATTTTTGGCAAACAATCTACCTTGCTATGAATGTGAAGATGATTTTATCTATATTGTTAGGGCGGAAGATATAGAACGTGTGGCAATTGATTTATATCGTTATTTAACTGTTAAACTAGGGAAGAAATGACTAAAATCTCAAACTTCGAAATTTGACAAATTCTGCATTCTGTATTATAATATCAATGAGATAAAGCGTAGAAAAAGTAATATCACGAAAAGAGTAAAATGACGAGCAACAGGTGTGATTCTAAAAAAGGTCATCATTACTGGGAAGACGGCGCTACAGTATGTCAGTGTGGGGCTTTACGTTGGGAGTTGGATCCTTTAGATTGGTCTCATGATAACGATGATTAGAGGACTCAAATTCACAACTAAAGGTGGCCCGGGTTCAGGGAATATTGGTCACGCTGGACTAGCCGGACAGTCAGGAGGTTCGTTGTCTGGCAGTGCTTCTATTGTGTTTACGCCTAGTGGATTTACTGAAGAGGAGGCTTTCGAGGCTGCTCAGTATGTAGTAGGAAACAAGCGGGGGGAAGAGCCTACAGGGAGGGCTGGTGAGTTGTTGGACGAGCACGTTGGCGGTATCATGCGTGAGCAGAAAATGACCTTGGGCGAGTGGGCATTAGATACAACAAAGAAGGTGCGGGCCAAGCAATTACATGAAATCGGGAAAGAGGGGGATATATTAACCGATAAGGATCTGAACACGCTATTGGCAATGAATCCTCATGTTTTCTTGGTAAAGCGCCAATTGACGATTACAGATAACATAAAGTTAGATCATATTTCGATGGAGCAAGAATGGGGGATTTCTCGTCATGCTATAAAGCCAATGATTGCTATAGGGTCGGCACAATTTCGGGGAGACATAATGGCTTGGGATATGAAGGTTAGCAAACAATCTGAACATCCAAGACAAACGTTCTGGCACGAATTTGCTCATACGATACCGCCGCACTTATTTGAATCATTTTTCCGACCTAAACAGCCGGGGGAAACTGAAGGGCTATACCTTGATAGTTTTGCAAAACGAATGAGTGGCTTATAAAATTGATGGATATTGGAGAAATTGGGGAAATGAAAAGGGTTGTCAAGTACTATGATAAGAATTGGAAAGAAATAGGATTGAAAAAGGCTGAATATATTCAGTTGGAGCGTTGGGATAAAGGGGAATTAGTATTTCAAATTCTTCTCGTTAGGGGGAAAGAATATGTCGTATAAAATAGGTCAGATTGTTGAATCACGCTATACAAATGCGCTCTCGGCGTTGCCAAGTTTCTCTAGCATAGTTTTTTGTTGGATAGTAAGCTTCCCTATACTGACCTTCTTTGGTATGCCAAGCATATGTACAAATTCTGCATTGCCAAAACACACTCATGCCATCTTTACATAAGAGGATATATTGTTTTGCTGATACTCGGCACAGTGGACACCACTCTACACCATCTTGTTTAAGTTCTGGGGCCTCATTCACTTTTTGTCTCCTCCTTATTGTTACATATATTATAACAGACTTCTTGAGTTTTGTCAAGTCGAAACAAGGTAAAAACCATATCAATTTTAGAATTCTTGAATAATTTAAGGCTCAATCATGGTAGAACCTTTGGCATATGGGTGGCGCGTCGTTAAGAGATTATTGGTACGCTCAGACAATCTTCGCACCCCATTCTGCCACCCGCATTATTTGACAAATTCTCCATTCTGTATTATAATATCAATAAGGTAAACATGGAATACCAATTCAAGTATTTAGACGGAAAATATCATCAAAAAGGTGGGGAAGGTAGCGGTTGGCACGGCCCACCGAAAGGAGACCACACCCCCTTAAAGGGAGTTCCAGGCCACGTCTGGGAGCGGGCGGGACAAAGGGCCGGGTTCAAAGTGATCAGAAATGCCATTAAACAGCTCAAGAGGAAGCCTCTCTTGCCTGCTAAGAAGTCCCAGAAGTGGTACTTAAAGTTGGACGGGAAAGGTTTCTTGGTCGGAAATGACGCTAAAGTGGCTACTGTGCTCAGAGCAAGTATGAAGCCGAAGGAAGGAAGTTTGGAGATCACCTTATGAAAAAGCTTGATTTGAACAGCTCGATTAAAACCATATCGGATGCAATGACCGATGAGCAAAAGGAGAAGTGGAAAGATCTCAACGGCTCAGAATTATCATCGGCCCTTACAGACGCAGATAAAGTATCCCTATTGGCGTCGTTGCTGGAAGTGATGCTATGATTTGTCCATGTGGAAAACCCATCGAAACAACAAGCGCTGACCCGTTCGTTCTCATTCAGTATGATAAGGAGAGCATAGTTTATGCTGTTTGTCAGCACAGGGTTGTAGTCGTTGACAATAGGCCTAAACCGGCTCCTCAAATCGATGCTAGCTTTTTATTTGCCCAAAAAGAGACTCATGCCAATTATTTGTGAAATATGTGGTAGGGAACTCAAAGCGATGACGGCGTCGCATTTGAAAAAGCACTTTACTAATATGATCGCATATAAAATGATATATCCAAATGCACCACTCAAAGATGAAGAAACATGCCAGAAAATTAGTGCGGCCTTGAAGAAAGAGGATTCATCTAATCATTGGGGCTGAGGAGCCCGATTTTTTTGTCCTCTGGCGGGCATGGCCCCCATCAGCAATTATAATATAAAGAGTAACCGGCATGGAAATAAAAAAGATTGCGATTGCTGAGTTTAGAAAATTAGGTTATCTACAAGAGCTTAATCGTCAGTTTTTACATCCTTTGGGGTTAGCGTTAGAAATAGTTGTAGAGGATGATGGCGTGGAGCGACTAGGAGGCGTTTGGGATTGCCGAGGTGACCCTGAAGGGTTTCTATATGATGAATTTGATTCAGAAAAAGCGAAGTCAATAGAAGAAATACAGCGAAAGCGTGCCCGTTGTAGATTTGGTTTGTTTGGGTTCGTAATTCAGCCTATAGGGTTAAAGTGGCCCGGTGAAAGCCTGAGTGCAGGAATAGGGTGGCCACAAACAGCAACAAAGGGGACATACGGCTCTGATCTGTGGATCAGCACATGGTGAGCTGCACGCAAGTCCATGTCATCCCTCGTCGGCCCGTTGCTGACCCGGAGGGCCATTAAGGGTTTTGTTGAGTATGGCAATAAGAGATTGCATCGAGTTGGAGTTTGAAGGTAATCCGAGTAGGTTACTGAAAGAACTTGGTTTACAAACAGGACAGTTCAAAAAAATTAAGGAGAACATCCTAACCAGACTTATCTCCAGGCCCAATTTGGCAATGATAGTATTGGAGTTTAGGAGAGCAGGCTTATTTTACGGGGAGGTTTCCTATGGAGACACAGAACGCTATCAACAGGCTAGAAAGTGCAGGGGTGAAGCTATTGGACGGGCCGCTAGGCGAGATTCGAGTGGACTTGAAGAGCCAGAGGTTGGCGGAGATGATGGGGTATACGACAGCGCGGCAGATCAACCCGGAAGGAGTCTTGAGCAACTTCTGCGTGGTCAAATTGCCCGTCGGGGATCCCAACATCCATCCGAAACCAACGGCTGGGATTGAGTATGGGAGATCGCCGATTACGAGGTAGTATGGGGGAGGCCTGATCGGCCTTGGAGGAGTACCCTGAATACTCCTTACCCCATAACTCTTCAGGGAGGTTAATGTGAAGGCGACATATATTTATGGAATTCGAGTCTTGCTTATTGATAAATATATCTATGTTGGAAAAAGTAATAATCCAGAACATCGATATGGTAAGATAGGCAATTCACATAACGAATGTGTTCAAGGGTTTGTGGGGCAGAAAGGTGAAGACAATTTTCGAATTGAAGAATTAGAAGAAGTTAAGTTTAAGACTTCTGAAGATTGGATAGAACGAGAGAGGTTTTGGAAGCAAAAATTGGAAAGTGAGGGTCATCCTCTTTGTAACAAGAATGACGGTGGCGGAGGTGTTACTCACCACACAGAAAAATCAAAACGCAGGATGTCTGGCGAAAATAACCCAATGTATGGTAGAAAGGGCAAAGATAACCCAAATTATGGTAGACATCATACAGAGGAAACTAAAGCTAAAATGGGGGGAAAATCGAGACGAGAATGGACTCTAGAGGAAAGAGAAAAACGAAGTGAACGTTATTCTGGGAAAGGTAATCCTTTCTGTGGTAAGCATCACACAAAAGAAACAAAACAAACACACTCAGAGTTTATGAGGGATTGGTATGAAACTCATGATGCGTGGAATAAAGGTGGGGAGTATCTATCGAAGGAGGTTCGTCAGAGAGTTGGCGAGGCAAATGCAAAACCCTACCCTGCTTTGTATAATATAAAAACAGGTCAGTATATTTCTTCTGGCGTAAATTTTGTGAAGTTGTGTAGTGACCAAGGTTTGAATTACGATAAAATGTATGAGATAAAATCGGGTAATGTTAGGTGTAGTAGAGATGGATGGCGATTGGTATCAGAAGAGGAAATGTTAGAATATGGCAATGATTGATTTAATTGTCCAAGCATTAGCATTATCAAGACTTTTAAGGCTCTTTACAGAAGAGGATGGGCCATATAACATAATGGGGCGCTTCCGTCAGGCAATTGGTATAGATGCATACGGAGGGCATGATGAAGACAATCAGTTGGCGGGGCTTTTCGCTTGTTCTTCGTGTCTTGGAATCTGGATAGCCCCCGTTATTTTCATTACCTATAGGTATCTGCCGTGGGCTGTTCATATTTTGGCGATCGCTGCGCTGGGAGGGTTGTTGAACGCATTGGCTGACAAACTGATGTACGAATGAGTCTCTTGTGTCGAATTAGGTGGGCTTGGCAGCGGTTATATAGAGGATGGGATGACAGGGTTATCTGGAACGTGGATATTTACCTGGCTCGCATGTTGCCGATATGGTTGGGGGTTCTTAGGGATAGTAAACTTGGGGTGCCGGCAAATCTTTGTACAAAGTCTGTAGATTATGGGGCTGTGATTTGGGAAGGTGTCCTCGATAAGATTATCAACGGCTTCATTGCGGCGCAGCATATCGCGGAAATAGATTTCCCTATCCTGGATGACTTGCGCAGCCTAGAGAAAAGACGCTATGGGAGGATTTTGCGGCCCTGGATTGATGAGGAGTATGCACAGTCAAAGCAGCTTCAAAAGGAACTGGATTTCGGGCCAGAATTAAAACGGCAGGAAGGCGTTGCCTATAAGGAATTTCAGGAGGGTATGGATTTGTTTAAGGAATATTTTTTTTCATTATGGAGTTAATTATGGAGGTTTGTAGTGTGGGTACAAGCGCGTAACTTCAGTAAGGATCGTATTAAATTTTTTGGGCTGGAGTGCAAAAATACCACTCAAACAGGGTATTAAAACTACCTATTCTTGGATTAAGCAACAAGTGAGGAAATCTCAATGAAAGTTGCAATGATTGGTCTAGGCAAATTGGGTTTGCCGGTAGCTTGTGCAATGGTACAAGCCGGGCATGAAGTTTACGGATACGATATTGATTCAGATAAGTGTGGGCAGTATAGGGCTGGGCAAGTAGATTTGTATGAGCCCGTTATTGAATACTTTTTGCGAGCGGCCCTAGTTTCTGGATTACATATTGTAGATTCCCTGGCCGAAGCTGTCGAACCTGCTGAGATTATTTTCATTGCAGTACCCACTCCCTCTGATCTAGAAGGCAAATTTAAGTTGAATCTTGTGGAGTCAGCCCTAAGTGAAGTAGCAGAGGCTATGGTTGGTGCTTCCGGATTTAAGGTTATAGCCGTAATTTCTACAGTACTGCCAGGGACAATGCGAAATTTTCTCCCAATGGTGGATCGTATTCTTGGACATCCTGAAGAGGGTGGTTATGGTTTTTGCTATAATGCTCAATTTATTGCTATGGGTTCGGTCATAGAAGATTTCGTCAATCCCGAATTTATGCTGATAGGTGAATGTGATCAGGTATCTGGGGATGTGCTGGAAAGATTCTATCGGCAGATCAATCCAGAAATGAAGTTATTCCGCACAACTTTGGAAAATGCTGAGATTATCAAGATGGCCTATAACACATTCATAGGCCTAAAGATAGTCTTTGCAAATACAATTTTAGAGATGTGTGACAAGATTCCAAACACTAATTGTGATGTAGTTACTGAAGCATTTTCGATGGCGACCGATAGACTTATTTCAGACCGCTATCTTACCGGAGGTATGGGGGATGGTGGACCTTGTCATCCCCGCGATCAACGTGCACTCGATTGGTTGGCTCAAGAATTGAAATTGTCGGCAAATCCCTTTGAGTTTGTGTCAGATGCTAGAGAAGCCCAAATGGAATACCTTGCTGATATAGTTTTGACAGCACAAAAAGGTTCTGAGCTGCCCATCGTAATCATGGGATTAACGTTCAAGCCTAATACAAATCTGCTCGATGATAGTCCCTCGTTGTTACTGACGCGATGCCTGGTGAAAAAGGATGGTTGGATGCCGATACATACGTATGATCCAGTGGTAAAACCAAACCATTTGCCGAGTGGCCCAAATGTCTATGTTTTGGCAACCCGATGGCCTGAGTTTAAGACATTTGACTTTGTACCCGGCTCAATTATAGTTGATCCTTGGCGAATGTTAGATAAGGCTCCAATAGATTGTACGTGGTATCCTGTAGGAAGGCAGTGGCTATGAGTATAAAATTGTATTGTAAAAAAAGTAAACGCGATGTCTGTCCAGAGGTAAAGGAAAAGGATGCTCGCAAAGCGGACGCAATATGCCCACAATGTGATACTGTTCTACAAAGTGATATTAGAATCGTTTCAATGCCTTCGGTTAAGGTGGTACGTAGGGGGCGCTAAAAAGTAATGACTTCATTGGTTTACGCGGTTTACCGTGTATTATATGGTGAAGACTTCGTTCAATATTCCATACGATCGATATTGCCTTACGTAGATAGAGTATTTGTCTTTTGGGATGATATTCCTTGGGGAGATGTTGCGAGCTGCTGTTATAAGGGGGAGCACGTTATATTTCCGAAGAAGTTTGACTCTGTCTTAGAATACATAGTAGAAATGAACGAACCTAAAGTAACTTTGGAGTATGACCATAGGTTCAACAACCTTAGCCAGTTTACCTATCTAGTCAACGAAAAGATATTGCCTTACTATGAGAAGCCTGATGAAGTATTAGTTATCGAAGTAGATCAGGTTTTTAGAAAAGATGAGATCGAAAAGGCATTTACAGAGTTTCGCCAGTGCAATTTACTTTGTGCAAAGACCCGTCAGGTTGAAGTATGGCGTGAGTTTGATTACAGAACTCCAGAGCGCGAATATCGCACAGGCACGGTATTATGGAATCTTCGAGATTTAGCTGAGATGCCTCCAACGGGTCGACAGGCAGAAGGTATGGGAATTGAGATTCTTGCGGCAAAAGTTCACAATTTTGGATTTGCGGTTTCGCCTAAAGTGATGTATTGGAAACACTTGACGGCGTTGGCATTTGCACAAGTTATAGATGATTGTTTACCCAATGAGGATTGGCTAGAGGATAAATGGCTTACCTGGCATCCGGAAACGAATAACGAGAATCTAGAAATATCAATAGGATATGAACACGTGATACCAGAAGTAGTACCTTACGATGTTAGGTTATTGCCAGAAGAGATTTATCGAGATTTGGAGTTGTTGAGGGAGAGGACAAGTGGAGTTAAGTGCCCAGGAGCATAAATATACTTCCACTGGAGCGAAATTTTGGCGGCATAGATCCCAAATGGAATCCTATCGGGATGGGACGGGGCATACTATTATTTCGACCCATATTTCTCCTACTAGTAAGTGTAATTTGTCTTGTTCGTATTGTAGTGTTGCCAAGCGTAACCGGCACTACCAGATAAGGTTACTAGTTATACAAGATTACGTTAGGAAGCTCAAAACGCGGGGACTGAAAGCCGTTATCCTAACAGGAGGCGGCGAGCCTCTACTTTATCCTCGATTTAATGAGTTGGTTTGGTGGCTAAAAGAAGAAGGTTTGAAAGTCGCTCTAATAACTAACGGGACTGTATGCAATTTAATTCCAGTACAAACTTGGATGATATTTGATTGGATTCGAGTTTCTCTTACTCAAGAAAAAATAAATTTGCCGATAAATCTCCTATTTAGTAGTTGTATAGTAGGATGTTCGGTTGTTTACGAAGAAGGACTTCAACTTTTAGAAATAGAAGAAACTGCCAAACGATTAAAAGCAGAATATGTGCGAGTTATACCAAATTGTCTTTTGCAGGAAGAGGTACTCCAAGAACAACACGATAAGATAGATGAATGGTTAAGGGATAGCAGTGATTTATTTTTCCATCAGTATAAAAACCCACGACGACCAAAATCGGTGCTTTGTCATCAATTTCATTTTCGCCCATATCTAAGCGAAGTGAATGGGGGTTTGGTTTTTCCTTGTGATAGTATAGTACTCAATGAAGCGACAGGTTATTTTTGTCCTAGCTTGGCACTTTGTCACCCTAAACAAATATTAGATCTTTTGGATATTGGTATGGTGTGGGCTTTTAATTGTTCAGGTTGTGTCTTTGCTGACACGGTGGATATGCTAGATCGGTGGAAAAATGGTGAATTAGATCGTTTTGACGAATTTCCCGATCCGCTTATGCATGAGGAGTTTGTATAATGGTTAATCCTGATCTTTACGATATGGCTTATTTTGAATATGGTTTAGAGACTGGGGTGAGCTTGTACACTGACTACCGTTGGATGCCAGAATTAACAATCCCGTTTTGCGCTGAGTTGATTTCGCAGTTAGGGATTAAACATACAGATACTATTCTCGACTTTGGCTGTGCTAAGGGATTTATGGTCAGGGCGTTGAGACTGCTGGGAAGAGAGGCTTTTGGAGTTGATACCAGCGAATATGCAGTTTCTTGTGCCCCTGAAGATGTAAAACCTTACGTTAACTTGATACGATTGCCCGATGATATTTCCGGTACTTATGATTGGATCATTGCCAAAGACGTTTTTGAGCACATTGTACATAGAGAGTTGGAGTATCTTTTGAAGACGTTGCGTGCAAGAAGTCAAAATCTTTTTGCTATTATTCCGATTGGGGACGGGAGTAAATTTCTCAGCCCAAAAGAAGAAAAAGACGTTACGCACCAAATAAGAGAATGCCTGACGTGGTGGAGAGATAGGTTCATGGAGGCTGGTTTTAAGTCTGTAGAGTTCGGTTATTCATTACCTCGTATCTTGGGGGGCGACCGTAGGAAAGGTTGGTTTATTTGTGCCTAGCAATCGAGGCGGCCGGCGGAGCTTTGTCGGGAAGGCTACGTCATACAAGAATTATTAGGATGCCCAGAAGATGGGTATGGTACGGGGGTGGTGTATGATTTCAAATTTGGTTAGTATTCTCATGCCAACGGTACGGGTAAGCTGGGCGGTAAATACCATTCGTCAGACGCTATCCACAACATTAGCCCACTCGTTGGAATACATCGTCATAGCCGAACAAAAGCCGATATGTGATGCCGTGACAGAGTTCTTTCATAACTACGAGCGGAGTAACTTAGAGAGTTTTCAAGTACTCTATCAGGAAAAAGAAAGAGGGCCTATTCAGGCATGGAATGATGGTCTGCGAGCCTCAAAGGGAGAATTCATTGCATTCTGGTCGGACGATTTGTGGCCATATCCTAGTTGGTTGGATATAGTGATGTCCTACTTTGATCAATTTCCTGGGCGTATAGGACTGGTCGGTTTGAACGACTTAGTCCACAATGCAAATGACTTTCTGGCGACGCACAACTTAGTGCATCGTCAATACGTGATTCAGTACCAAGGCGGCGTTTTAGCATACCCGTGCTATAGAAGGATATGTAGTGATGCCGAGGCTTGGGAAAGGGCAAAGACCGCGGGCCTCGGGGTATGGGCGGAAGAAGCAATCGTTGAACACCTTCATCCCATGGTAGGCAAACGGGAGAGAGACAGGTTTGACGACTTGAACCTAGATGCATTTCACAACAGGGATTTTGAAATACTTGAAGAAAGGCGGGCATTGGGGTTTCCCGACAACTTTGAACCAGTAATAACTGAATGACGAAAGGTTTTGAGCAAATACCGATTGGGCAAGTGAGAAACTTTTGGAATCAGCAACCGTGTAATATTCACCATTCACCTAAGTCGGTAGGCACTAAAGCATATTTTGAAGAAGTAGAAGCTCGTAGGTATTACGTCGAGTCCCATATTCCACGTTTTGCTCAGTTTGAGCGCTGGCGGGACAAGAAGGTATTGGAAATAGGTTGTGGTATCGGTACAGATACTATCAACTTTGCTCGTCATGGGGCCTATGTTACTGCGATAGAACTGTCAGAGGAATCACTAAGACTTGCTTGTAGGCAAGCCAAAGCTTATAATCTACAGGATCGGATTCAGTTCTATTGCGGCGATGCTGAAAAATTAGATTCCTTTTTGCCTATTGAGCTCTACGACCTTGTTTATTCTTTTGGCACCATCCATCATACACCATATCCAGAACGGGTTATTGAGCAGATATGTCATTACGTCCAGCCCAATAGCACAGTCAAGATAATGGTTTATCATCGTTATGCTTGGAAAGTATTTCGGATTCTATTGACTTATGGTAAGTGTCAGTTTTGGCGGCTGGGAGAGCTCGTGGCACAATATTCAGAAGCGCAAACAGGGTGCCCCATTACCCACACCTTTAGCCGTCGCGAGATTCAGAAATTATTAGAACGTTACGGCTTTCGAGTGACGGAAATGTCCGTAGACCATATATTTCCGTATCGTATTTCAGATTACAGGCAGTATCACTATGTTAAGGTTTGGTATTTTCATTGGATGCCAAAATTGTTGTTTCGGTGGCTTATACAACATTTTGGTTGGCATTTATGTGTCACTGCGGAGTTGAGCAAGTGATCAATATCATGGACGCGGATCTGATAACTGGTGATAAATTTAAGCTCATTGCTGAAGAGTTAGGTTTAGCTTATGTTTCTACTCACGAACTACCTGACTTTTTATCGAAAATTCGCCAAAATCCCGCTGATGTCAGTCTCATAAGTCATCGCAGTGACGGTTGTATACTACCTCAAGGTCAAGTATTTCGCCCCCGACCTATGGAAAGAGATTTAGATTTTGAGTGGTACAATGTCCCTATCAACATTAAGTTCTGGTTTGCTCAGAACTGCAATGTCAGAGACAAAAGATTAGTTCCGATTCCTATTGGCGTGGAGAATGACGAGTGGACGCTCCCCCAGCAGAAGAAAGAAATTATCATTAAATTAGCCAATATAGAGGTTAAAAAACCTGGACTAGCCTATCTAAATATAAACCGAGCTACAAATTTTGAGCGCCCTCAGTTATACCAACTTTTTGCGGATAAGGAGTGGTGTACAGCTGAGCATGGCAAGAATGGCGTTAGCTATGATAACTTTGCCCAAAAAATCTGGACGCACAAGTTTACGTTTTGCCCTGAAGGCAATGGTATGGGTACACACCGCCCGTGGGAAACGCTCTATTTAGGTAGTTTTCCAATTGTTCGGAGACGAGTATTTACTGAATTTTTTGCTGAGCAGCTGCCAATAGTAATTATAGATGATTGGAGCCAAATCACCGAGGAATTTCTCCATATGAGATATAGTGAGCTGACTCGTAGAAAATGGAATTATGAAGCATTGAAAATGAGCTGGTGGCGAGAGTTGATACAGGAGAGGTTGCATGCCTAGTGTACTTGTCCATATAGGATGTCTCACGGGGCCTCACATTACAACTACGCATCCGCCCAAGTGGTTAGAGTACTGTGTCCAGCAATATTTCTTATTTAATGACGAGCCTCTTTATATAATGACAGACAGAGATAATATTCAGTATCTTCCTAAAACTGTCATTCCTTTGGCCCTAGAGGATTATCACTTTACTAAAATAGACCGTTTCTACGCTTTATATGATCATGCACCAAAAGACTTTTGGATGGCTGCTGCTGTACGCTTCTTCTACCTTGAGGAAGTGATGCGCAGAAATAACTTACAAAATGTTTGCCACTTTGACAATGACGTCATGCTCTATTGTAGTATATCTGATCATTTAGGTACCTTCAAAGCTTTTTATCCTGGTCTAGCTATTACGCCCGAAAGTCCGGTTAAATCTCCAGCGGGATTCGTGTACATTAATAATTACCAATCTTTGGGATGCATGACTGATTTCTTCATTGAACAGTTGGAGAGATATGGAGAAGTAGGCTTAAGGGAAATGTATGATACAGACGTCCTTACTGAGATGACGTTGATTGTGGACTTCAAGAAAAAGTACCCAGAAATTATATCTGATTTACCTATTATTCCTCAAGATCAATGCGTAAATGAGTTTGGGGCGATTTTTGACCCTTTGAGTTGGGGGGAGTTGGTAGACGGTACTCGGTTGGGCAAGAAGGTCGGTCATCATTCACCCGGAGCTTATGTAGTTGAGTGGTTGAAAGAAAATCCAAACTCCTCGGTAGTTTGGCGGCTCGAAGAGGATTTGTGGTGTCCATATCTTAGTTGTAATGGCGAGCTGACGAAAATCAATAACTTGCATACGCACTCGAAGAATTTGGCAAACTTCTTGAGTAAGGGTGGGCCAAATGTCAATTATTGGACTAAGCTATATCACAATTTCTACGAACTAACAGCTGAAGAAAGATTGCGTTATAATCGAGGTAAAGGATTAGCGTCGTGGGACATATTCTTCTACGAGGGATGCCTTCCAATACCAGGTGAGATGTACAAGGCGGATAGAGAAGCCTTATATGATGCTATTATTCGATACAAACCTGCGCACTGTTATGAAATAGGGACTGGTTCGGGTGGGGGCAGCACGTTTTTCTTGGCAAGTGCTTTCGCTGAACTCGGCAGAGGTAAGGTTATCACCTTAGAGATAGCTAATGGGGGGGCTAAACAGAATTACGTGCGATTTACTCCTGATTTATTACCTTTTGTAGAATTTTTGACGGGTAGTGATCCTGCTATATTTCCTATCGAAGAAAGTGTCGAATGTGTTTTTCTGGATGGTGCAGAGGATGGTGAGCAAACTTTACGTCAGTATGAGTTTTTCAAACCCTATTTCAGACCAGGATCAATACTTATGGCGCATGACTGGGGAACAGAGAAGATGCGACTTCTACGCCCCGTCATAGAGTCAGATCCAAATTGGGTTATTGAAATTCAATTAGACGAACCTGATAGTGTTGGGTTTATTGTAGCGGGGTATAATAGATGACAACAATCCTTTTTCATCAAGATTGCGAGGGTCCGTTCATTAAGGGTGCTGGGCTACCTGATTATTTAGGCAATTGCCTTAGACAATATTCTTGTTTCAATGATGGCCAGGTTTATGTTTTGACGGATCGAGTGAATCTTGAGATGCTCGAAAAATATCCACAAGTAATTCCTGTTGCGTTGGAAGACTATTACTCAGAAAAAGTTGCCAAGTTGCATTCTCTCTATGCTCATCTAGAAAAGAGTTTTTGGATGGTAGCATTAACACGTTTTGTTTACATTGAGAGCTTTATGCAGCAAAATAATTTACAGCATGTCTATCACTTTGAGAATGACATTTTATTATATTTTGACATATCAAAGTTTCATGAAACTTTCAAGCAATTGTATAGGAATTTAGCAATTACGCCAGGAGGGCCTGGCAAATGTATGACGGGATTTATGTATATTAACGATTACCAATCACTTACTCACATGACGGATTTTTTCGTCAATGTATTAACAAACCTAAGTAAATTTGAGATCCGTGGAAGATACAGTTGTGATATGGTCCATGAAATGTCTTTAATGGCGGCTTATCACCGAGAAGCAGGGTCATATTGTGTAGCCCATTTACCTATTCTACCTTTTGGTGAGTTTTCAGAGAACTTCGACAAATTTAACTCGGTATTCGATCCAGCAACCTGGGGACAGTTTGTAGGCGGAACACGTACTGAAGGCCCAGGAATTAAACCTCCAGACCATTACATAGGACGTTTATTAGAAGCGAATCCTGAATATAAAGTAGAATGGGTTGTTGAAGATAAGTTAAAGGTTCCGTATTTCAATTACGCAGGCAATCTTGTGAAAATTAACAATCTACATATACACTCGAAGAATTTGAACTCTTATGTGAGTTGGAGGTAGAATGAAAAAGCCGCGATTTTTGTGGGACTGGTTTAGTTCACATCAACCCGTACTCTACGAAGCTTTCTTGAGAACAGAGGGTCTCATAGTAGATTTTGGTTGTGGTGAGGGTAGTACTGAGCTATTACATGAGTTATGCAAGCCAACCGAAAGGCATCTAATTACTTTTGACAATGATTGGGAGTATCTAGGAAAGTATGAACATCTTAAAACTTCGTGGCACGAGATTATCTTCGTGGAGAGTTGGGTAGAATTATTATTGACGCATGAAGATAAACCTTGGATGAATTGTGACGTAGCTCTTATTGACCAAATGCCCTGGGAAGCTAGGACGCTCACAGTTCAAGTGATTAAAGATACGGCAAAATTTGTCTTGGTCCACGATTGTGATTATTTCCCTGGGCATGGAATATTTGGCAGGAATTTAGATCCAATTGACGGGGCAGAACACATTGGAAAACGAACCTATGATGACGTTTTCCGATATTGGAAAGAGTTCTTTCCATTAGAGCCTTGGCCCTACGTAAATACAGGTCCCCCTACATTGCTCGGCAGTAACTTTGCTGATTGTGACTGGGATGTAGACTATGAAAAATACGTTGCAAATGAGCTATTGATTCAGTTAGGAGAAGAGCGTGATTGACGTCGTTGTTCCATACCATCGAAAGGACCGCGATCTGCTCCCCTGGTCTATTGCTGGTATCCGCAATCTAAATATTGCTAGTAGGATTCTCATCGTTTGCCATCGGGATTGTAAGTCGGATGTTGGGCAGGTTGGAGCGACTTTTGTAAACGAAGAGTTTGTCGGCGACCTAACTGTCAGCTCTCATCCGCACTGGCGCTGGCCGTGGTACTTCCAACAAATTTTGAAGCTTGCTGCCGCGGATATAGTGGAGACGGATTGTTACTTAGTTGTAGATTCAGACACGGTGTTTCTCAAAAAAGTTTCATTCTTCAATGACAAAGGTAAACCATTCTATGCCCCCGCTGGTGAGCATCACAAGGTTTACTTCGATGTTTTCCGACAAGTTCTCGGTTTTCATGCTGTTCGGGAGTATTCCTTTACTGCCCACCATCTCATTTACAACCGGCACATCGTCAAGGAAATGAGGAATAGATTTCAGCCTGAAGCCCCATGGTATAAAAACGTAATCAGATATGTAGAACCACAACCGCCCTGGCATAGTCTCTCTCAGTTTAATGAGCAGGAGATGTATGGGCATTATATTAAAGCAGTATATCCCGAAGAGGTCAATATTAGACCGCTGCAATTCTCAAATGTAAATGTCTTACCTAACGAACAGCTGATTAGAAAACTTGCTAAGTACTATCACTTTTGCAGTTTCCACGCTTGGGACAGGAGGGTAATGAAATGAAAGCGGTGGTATTCACGTGTGACAAATATGCCCATATTGTGCCCATTTTCTATCATTTTTGGCGCAAGAATTGGCCTACCTGCCCATACCAGTTAGTGATCGTTACCGGTGAAAAGACAATTGACATACCTGAGGATCCAAAAGTTACAATAGTGTACCAGGGAGAGGACCGCGGGTATGCTTCGAATGTGATTACTTACTTATCGAGTATTCCTGATAAGTTGGTTTTACTAATGCAAGAGGATTTCATTCTCCACTCAACTAGGCCCGACATGGTTTTGAGGGCTGTCGAGCTTTGTGAGAGACCCGATATAGGGTGCGTGAGACTCGGTGGCGTGCCTGGGCCGGATTGGACTTTCGATGAACCCGGCGGGGAGGGTTTTGGTGAGATTGATAAAGCGAATGCTGATTGGGTCTTTTCGATGCAGGCCGCTGTTTGGGGGACGGACGTTTATTTGGGATTGCTGAATTGGGGCGACACCCCCTGGGAAGCTGAACACGGAGGTACTCCTAGGGCCAGACAGACTCCTGAGCGCTTCCTTTGCTCCGAGGAAAGGGTGTTAGATTATGAGCAGTATTGTACTCTAGGTAACGACATTGAAAGCGAGGTCAAATGGGTTAAGGAGCACTGGAATGATTTACCGCCTGGACCTTCTCCGCTGACTTCGGAAACAGTCACAGCACACCTGATGATAAGGGACGAGGAGTACTGGATTGGATATATTTTGTCTACTCTTACTAGGCACTTGTCGAACGTTTTTGTCTTCGATACGGGTTCTACAGATTCTACTCTTTCGATTGTTAAGAGTTTTCCTAACGTGACTTTGGTTGAAAAAGGCGAGTTGAATCCCAAAGAATTATGTGAGTGCCGCAATGAAATGATGGCGATGACTCAGACTCCGTGGGTTTTACAAGTGGACGGTGACGAGTTCTACCCCGCCAAGGCTGTCAGAGCATTGTTGAAATGTGAGATGCCTATTGGTAAGAAAGTGGGCTTTACGAGATTTCTCGATGTAGGCTATGACGGGGAGAATTTCAGGGAGTATTCGCCGTTTAGTCGTGTAGCAATCTTGGCGCAGGAAGCGAGGTTTTACGATAACGTGGCTGGGCGTGGATACCCATGGGAAATGCCAGATTCGTTCTTTGACAAGTCCTTATATCATTATTTCCCTGATGAGATTACGGGGTTTCATCTTCATCACCTCGCTCGGAGTAGCCGGGATCAGGACGTGTATCTAAGGGAGGACAAAAAGGATCAGTTCAGTATGCAAGATAGAGTGGTTGAGTTGGGGGAGATTTTGAAGATTCCCTTTGGAAAGATTCGCTGGGCAAATCCATACTTGCGAGGTTAAATGCGTACAGTCTGTTTTCTACCAAAAGCACAAAATGGAATAGTTGGGGGGCCTTTTAGGCTAATCTCCCTCTTGACTAAGCATTTGCCCAGTTTTGGCTGGGATGTAGTGGGAGATCCTGCTGATGCTGACATCGTTCACGGACATGCTATCTTCAGTTCTGAAAAATTGGACGTGTACTCGAACCACGGCGTATACCCTGTCTCAGAAGATACTCCCGCCTGGCAGCGGCATGGCAACCGCATCATTAGCAGAAACTTCAAGATTGCTGAAGAAGTCACGACTGTATCTAAGTGGACAGCAAGACAGTGGGCCTGGTGGGAAGGTGTTGACCCACACATCATTCACAATTTTGTAGATCTGGAAGTTTGGGATCATATTGAGGGGCATTTTCAAGGCAAAAAGCCTTACGCGCTATGGGCAAAAATTAAGCCTTACCGAGGGATTGGGGAAACAATAAGATTAGCTCAGCAAAATCCTAATTTTAACTTTGTCGTTACACTTGCTCCGATGGCGGTTCCTCCTAATGTTACGATTACTGGGATAATGCCTTTTGAGCAAATGCAGTTGGCACTAAAGGATTGCTCTGTTTATTTGTCGCTGTCGGCTGAAGACAACTTTCCGTTTCAGGTTCTTGAGGCGATGGCTCTGAGTAAACCGATCTTGACATTTGCAGTAGGGGGGATTCCAGAGATAGTTCGTCACAAACAGGAAGGATATATTCTTCAGGACGCTACTGTTGAAGAGATACAACGGGGGTTTGAGTTCTGTTCGGAACATGCCGAGGAACTAGGTCGAAACGGTCGCAAGAGAGTAGAAGAATGGTTCTCAGTTGAAAAGGTTGTTCCGCAGTACGTCGAGGTTTACGAGAGGATCCTGACAAATAGAAAAAAGAAAAAGAAAGGCCCAAAATGCTCGATTGTGATTACCGCTCATAACTTTGAGGATTACGTTAAAGAATGTATCGATTCGGCATTGGCACAAGATCACGGATCGTTTGAGGTTGTCGTTATAGACGACTGCTCAACCGATAAGACGTGGGATATTATCAAAAGCTACGGCCGCCAGATTAGACGTAAACGGTTTAGCAAACCTGGCGGTAGAATCCACGGTATAATCCGGTCTCGTAATACCGGTGTGGAAATGGCAAAAGGCGAATTTATATCGTGTCTGGATGGGGACGACAGAATCACGCCTAATTTCCTATCAGAATTGGCGCCCGTCCTGGAAAGTGACAAATCATTAGGAATTGCTTACTCGGATTTTGAGCTGTTTGGGATTTCCAAGGGGGTTATCAAAACTCACATATTTGACTTTGAACGGTTAAAGCGGGGCAATTTCATCCCTTGTTGCAATCTGTTCAGAAAGAAGGCGTGGGAACGAGTTGGGGGTTGTAAACCTACTGGCGAATCTTGGGAGGATTACAACACTTGGTTGACGATAACAGAACGCGGTTGGGGAGCCAAACACCATCCTGGAGCTTTGTTTCTATACCGTAAAAAGGGTGAGGAAGGACGCGATTTTGAAAGTCAATCCTTTGTACAAAGATTGCGGGCAGTTGTAAATGCTTATCATCCTATGATTTTACCCCCGGTTATCTCGGTCATCATTCCTTGTTACGATCACGAAAGGTATTTGAAAGAAGCTATTGATAGTGTTTTTGCTCAGGCGTATCAAGATTTTGAGATAGTCGTAGTCAACGATGGTTCTCCTGGTGATCCCAGTAAAATCGTAGATGAGTATTGGGATCCAAGACTTAGGTTAGTTGAACAGGAGAACAAAGGTTTAGCCGGTGCGAGGAATTTTGGAATTGAAAAATCCAGAGGAAAGTTTATCCTTCCGCTAGACGCAGATGACAAGTTGCATTCAGAGTTCTTAGAAAAAGCTATGAACACACAAGAAAGTCACAGAGGTAAGGCGGTAGTTTACAGTGATTTTATTGCATTCTGGGATAACGGTTCGGAGAGTCAGGAAAAATTAGCGGATTATGACTTTAAGACCCTGTTGCAAAAAGCAATGATGCCGTGTACTATATTATACCCAAAGAAGGCTTGGAAGCAGACTGAGGGCTACAAGTCGGTATTAAAACACGGTTATGAAGATTGGGAGTTTGCCATCTCGTTGGGGGAGAAAGGCTATCATGGAGTGAGAATTCCGGAGCATTTGTTCTACTACCGACAACACGATGGGACTTCGATGCGGGACAAAATGCAGGATAGTGGCAAAAACAAAGAAGCTAAAGCTATTATTCGAGAATTACATCGTGAGACGTATATGGGTTACGAAACACTCGTGGCTCCGCCATCTACTGAGAAGGTTACAAAGCCTGCAAGAGTAAAATTAAGATATACCGGGAAGAAAGATGCTATGGTGACCTACAGAGGATTCCAGGTTTCCGCGCAGAGGCCGTTTATTTTCGTTCCTCCCGATAAGGTAGGGGAGCTTTTGAGAGTACATTTTGTGAGGGCGTAAGATTATCATTAGCCAAAGGATAGTGGTATATCTTTTGACCTATTCAAATAGGTGAGGTGCTAGATCTATTAACCAATGCAACTCTTTGTCAGCTCGTTTGATTTTTTGTTCTGCTATTTTTATGATTTGAAGTTGAGCATTTTTCCAAGCAATAATAGTTTCTTCAATAGAATGATAAAATCCATCTGTACAGAAAAATAAGGGTTCGACTCTAGTTTTTGATAGCTTTCTAGTCTGTTTTTCAGCATCTTTATTAGGTATGTCTCTAGGCTGCATAAAATATAAAGTTTTTGTTTCTCTAGTTATTTCATATTTTCTAAGCACTAATTTAGATTTATCTGGATGTATATAAATATTATAAAGATACTTCTTTTTGGCTTCAGACATATTTTACTCCTTAGTGGTAAGCTTTTGGTTCTTGTTCAACGAATTGTTTTATCATAGTATTAGTTGCTCTACTGGGCCTCACACGTAGTCCTGTTTGATTCCTATAAGTATCTAGTAACCAACAGGTAAGTAGATACATATTGATCGGTTTCTCATCTACTTGAATTGCTCCGTTGTTGTTTCTAGTTATTATCATTTGTGCTCCTTTAGGTAAGTAACATTAAGTTGATTCTCGTTCTCGTATCGTATTACTTACTTCTGAGCTATCACAATCAGGGCAAATGGGTGCGACTATCGTCGTGTAGAGCGCATTTCTGACAAAACACCAGGGCACACCAAAAGCACTCATAAGTTGCGGTAGCATAATTGCATACTTCACATACTATCATACTAGCTCCTTTAAGTATTACTTTTAATGTTAAGCCAAGATTTACGCTTTTCATCATCTGAGTGCTTTAGAGCAGTTTGTAGCAAAGCAACATTACGTGCACCAGCGAAGTTAAGCTCTTGTCGCCCACTTTCAGCTTGGCTATGAGCTAAATCATGTAAGCTGACGCTTATAGCTTTGAGGTAGTGGATGATATCTAGGGTTTGATTAGAATTTCCTGGTTGTCGTTCTAAATGTTGTAGGGCGTGATCTATTGTGTCAAAAGTCGAACTCATGCTCCCCTCCTTTCTGGGCGTGGCGCAACCTCTCCAAAGCTTGCACGAAATATAGTTCTACTTGATCTGTCCAGTATTTAATAGTCTTGCTCCCGGTAAAGTCCCTACAAGTGCTTCCTCGGGGGTGGCCGTCTATGTCAAAAAAGTCTACTTGGTATCCATGAGGTACGAGGTACACCTTCACTGTCAAATCAGGTTTTCGCACGGTTTCATCTCCTTCACACGTATTATAACATATTTTTTAGGTTTTGTCAAGCACCAATATTTTTATGCCAAACTACGTAAAACACTGTTTTAGGCCGGTTCTAAGGTTTCAATATATATGGTATTATAAATCGATCTAAACCTCGTTACAATCAAGCTAACGACGGTCTAAACTGAAACTAGAGGTATATCCTAACCCTATAATCCGAGGAATCTTATGGGAACAATAATTTGGATAGTAATTTTAGCGAAACTCCTAGCCAGATTATCAATGGGCTGAGGCGACAATGACAGACGTGCTCGTGTAGTCGTCAGCAGAGAAGATTTGAAACAGAGGATAGCTGAATCAGGCGAAGTTTTGCTAAAATATACCGGTTGTAAATCAGCACCAATAACGATTCCAGGGCCTGTGTCGGGAAAGGGGTATCTCGTCTCAAAATCTATCCCTGTCGTGCCGGTATATGAGCTTGATGTTGACGGACTTGTTTCGTTGAACGTATTGGAGAGGTACGTGGAATGAGTGACCAGGTTCAAATGACTATATCTCAATATATTGTAGTTGATACTGAGATAGCCGATGAAGTCTACTGGTTGAATGAGAGAGGAGTTAGGACGGAAGCGAGTTGCTCAGGTCATGGAGAAGAAGAGCCTAAGGCGTTGATTAAGCCCAGTAGTGTTGAATTGGCCGAAGAGCTGGGGTACAAGCCCATAGAATATTTCCTGGCTAACGGTAACCCCTCTGGCTATTTTGAGATCCAGCTTAGGGGAACTACATCGGATTATTTGCTTCATGAAGTTAGTAAGCAGCCTTACATAGGAATGATTATTTCTAGTGGGCTTTGTGAGGGACACAAGTTTGATTCGGTGTACTTAAAGCTAAAGCGAGAGGGAGAAGCCCCATTAACTCTGTTTCTAAGACGGGATGAGGCATTAACAATCATTAGATTATTAGCTGATGCACTATGGAGTGAACAGATAGCACTGCACACAACGCATTTCCCTAAGAATATTAAGGGGGAGGAGTAAATGGCAGTAACGCACAAAGGAAAATCAAACAGGGAGCGTTTTCTAGCACCTGAGGATAAGTTCAAGACAAAGAAAACTTCACTGATGATTCCTATAGAGAGATTGGTCCTAGTAGAGGGAATTGTGGTGTCTGGGGATGTGCCAGTTCTCGAAGAACAGGAAGGCAATGAGCCTCCTGTTGTTGGTCCCAAACCAGACGAGCTTGAGACGATTCCCGAGAAGCCTAAAAAGCGCGGGCGGCCAAAGAAGAGATCGGTGAAAGAGGAGAAAGAGCGTGAAATGCTCTGAGCCGCTCACACTAACAGAACTTAAGAGCCTTGTCAGCGTAGGTACCTGGACTGATGCCGCCTGTCAACTTGTGCTTGACGGAGCGACCGATTTTCTCTTTAGCTTGCTTGGTCACTCTTTCGGAAGGGCAATAAGAATCTTCCACGATGAGAGTGAGGAGGCCACTGCTACCACAGTAGAGGTAACTGGCACGGGGATTGTTCTCGTAATAACAGGCGGAGCCAACGCAGGGACTTACACGTATTTGTTTGCAGATTATCCAGATATAGTAGATATTGTGGACGGGATCGAACAGGCGGACAAAGGCTTCGTCGTCACTTTAGTCGAAGGAATGCCCCCCACTGAAGAAACTACGAATCTACACGTTAGGGCTGTCACTAGTTGCTTAGGCTTATCAAATCGACAGGTGTTGTGTATCTCGCATATTACTGAAACAATGGACGGACTTGGTGAAAGTCACATTTTTACCAGCCTGCCACTTAGGTCTGTAACAAGCATTGTTCAGGACGGCACGACGGTCACTTCGAGCTACTATTGGGACAAAACTCTCGGATACGTCGTGTACAAATACTCGGTAGGAAGCAAGTATAGTTGGTATGTGCGGGATAGCTGGTCAACTCGTGCTCCGTGTAACATCGTGATCCGCTATGTGCCCTTGTGGCTTCGGATACCAGGAGTTATGAAATTAGCTTTGAGGGGGTTGTGTCAAAATACGATTATAGATAGTGGTATGAAGGCGGAGGGGATTGGCGATTACAACTATCAAATCGGGGATGTTTGGGCCTCGATCGCGCCTTTCTGGACAATGCTTTCAACCTATTCTATAAGTTTTATGCCATGATGAAATTTCTTGAGTTTAGTCAATAGTTGTTCGATATCGTTAAGTTCATGTTCCCAGATTATCAAGGTGTGAAAGCCATATCTAGCAAAATACTCACTTCTTGGTTCTATTTGATCCTCGCTATGCCAATAGTCCCCGTAATGCTCAATAATAGTTTTCCTTTCAAAGCAGATGAAGTCGGGATTTTTTCGTCCTATGTAAAAAGTCCCATCTCCTACATAGATGTAGCCCAATCGTAGCCTTCCAAGAAGCTGGAGTAGGATAATTTCTGGCTTTGTTGGGCGCCTATGCTGTCCCTGGCCTATTTTCCGCACCTGTTCATTTGCCCAGTCCTCGTTTTGCCAAAGTCGCTTAACGATAGCACCACGCCTTTCACGCGCTCCTGGTTTATTCCACGCCGCACTTGATTGCTCTCCGGCCGTTGCTCGTTTTTCAGGAGTCCAAAAGGCTTGAATTTTTGCTTTATGTTCTTCTGTTGTATGGTTTTCTATAATGGCTTCAGTTGTCTTCTGTCTGAACTCTGGATCTTCCCATAGCTCCTTTTGCCTCTTGCTCATTTTAGCTTTGACTTCTGGATCATCACAACGTTCTTTATTGATTTTACTTATAAGTGCTCTGTATTTGGGAGTCCGATGTGCCTCTTGGGTTGCTTTGATGTTTTTAATTCTATATTCAGGATTTTCCCAGCGTTCTTTTGCCTGGTTCTTAATTTTTTGGGTCAATTCAGGACTCATAGTTGGTGTGTTTGGAAACATCTCTCGGTATTCTGAGGTTGTCATTCCGTTATGTTTATATTTAAGGTGGCCGTAATTGATATATTCCATTCCTTTACCACACAATTTACATATTATAGGCATTATCATTCTCCTAAAAAGGAACTCCCTTTGAGGCGAACGGTATCAATTTGTCTGAGTGATACCCAATTAACCTCGCAGGGAGCACGAATAGAAAGACCGCTCTTTGGGCTCATATCACTCAGACAACCATATTATATATTGAAATAGAAAAATTGTCAAGTTCAGCCCTGAATGTACCTCGTTCTAAGCCCCAGTTTTGCTTCGTTTAACGCTTCAAGTCCTGTTCCAAACCTTTGTACAAAGGAATCTAAATGAATATTTTCCATGCAGATTGTGTCTACTGTCGACTCTGCCGTCACGATGACTTCCCAGAAGCCTTGTGTACCCCCTTGGTTTTCGAGGATACTCGTGTCGTGGTAGTGATAGATTTAGATAGAAAGCAGTACCGTGAGAGATACCTAATCGTCACAAAATACGGTCATTATCCTCAAGAAGAACTCCCACAAGAAGAATGGGATTATATGGTTGAAGTAGCCCACGCTTTAGGTAAAGCGAGAGTGTGGAAGACTATGGAGAAGTACGTAGTGGATATAATAATGTCAGATGTTTCATATGCACATTTGCAAGTTTGCTTTGGGGAGCAACAGATGACTGAATTAGGCCGCAACCTTGAGCGCGAGGACCCGGGCGGTGGGCAATTCCGCCTGCCACAGCGGGGTAGTTGATGGTATTCCAGCCAGTGTTTCCAGGGCCGCCGTTTGTGGGGGAGGCGTACTTGCTCCGCGCTACCTTTGATGCTGTCAATCAGGGCTTCACCAATGGACAGGTTCTGGATACGGTAGCAGAAGGAATATCTAGGGGCCGACTCACCGTAGTCGCGGTGGACGGTACGTTGGCTATCGTTTCCAACAAATGTTCTTTCACGGCGCAGACCACCAAGGTTTGGAGTGATTTGGGCTTCTACAGCCAGGCAATTACGAAACAATTAGGTCGCTCTCTTCTAAGTACATACAATGGTCTTAGTAACGAGGCATCAACGGTTGGATGGCATGATGTCGCTGCCTTGCCTGCTTCAGGATATCCACTTTACGAGATGTATTTCCATGCCGGCGGCTTCATAAACGTTGGGGGGGGCGTAGACATCATAGCATATAGTACGGATACAGACTACGAGCGCTGCCTAGTCTTGGGAGGGTATCACAGCAATGGGGTGCCTTGGCGAAGCGGGCAAGCTGCAGCAAGTTATCTCAATGGTGCCAGTTTCTTCATCAAAGGGGGTGTTTTCTCTGACTGGACACTGGGTTGGAGAACTGCTAGTAATAATACCGCCACCTTGTATGCGGTGGCAAGCAACTATGATGATGTAGGCACCATTGACAACTTCCGCGTCCCCGCCGCGGACCTCTCGGCCGTCCTCCAGCCGAACAACCTGAGCACGATGGGCAGCGTGGGGGAATTGGACGCTTATAGTCCAGACGTTGGAAGCGGTTGGACTGAGGACATAGGCGACTGGGACACGGCGGCGGGGACGCTCAAAGCAACCACTCTGGGCATCGCCACATTCACGGGTCTAGCTGATTGTCTCTACGACGCCAAGATAACGATGCCTGGTGCTGGTACGACAGCGGGTGGGCTCGTCCTGCGGGTGACAGACCTGACGGGGGCGAGTGAGGATTACTGGTACGTGAAGATCACGCCAGGGACGGCTGGCACGGACTGGGAACTGATAGAGTACGTGAATGGCGCGGCGACACAGCGGGCCAGTGGGGATGTGGACTGGGCAGCAGCGACGGCTTACGCCATTCGTGCTATTTGTGATGGGCAGGAGATTGCCTGCTTTGCCGATGGCGGGGACAAGATTAGCTACGCATCGGTGGCTTCTGGGGAGACTGCGACGAGTCTTGGGTTAAGAGACGAAGGTAATGCCAACTTCAGCTTTGATAACGTGGTGGTCTTTGCCAGAACTGGTGATATCTACAACCCACTTGATGTTTTTTTTTAACCGATTCAAGCCCAGGCGTTGCATTGCAATTTGGACTAGTTACAGACATACACCAGGATGCAGGTCTCCACCCGGACGGTGATAACAAATTAGGCATTGCGGTAACAGAATGGAACCTTAAAGAAGTAGACTTTGCCATAGAAGTAGGCGATTTCATCACTTCCGACCCTGCAGATCTTCCAGTGATTGAGGCGGCTTACACTAGTGTATCAAGTCCTAGGTATTACGTCATGGGCAACCACGAGCTGATCAACTTGTCCAAGGCGCAGTTCATCGCTGGGACAGGGATGACAGAGGCTTATTATTCGTTTGATGTGGCAAGTTATCACTTTGTTGTGCTGGATGCCTGTTATTATGACGACGATGACGGCGCGGAGTATGACAGTGGAAATTTTGACTGGCGGGATACCTATATCAATCCGGGTCAGCGAACTTGGTTAACAAACGATTTGGTATCTACTGATCTCAAGACCTTCGTTTTTTGTCATCAGCGTCTAGATGGGGTAGGTGACGCATATGTCAATAATGCTGCCGCCGTGCGCTCAATTCTGGAAGATAGTGGGAAAGTCTTGGCGGTCTTTATGGGACACGGGCACACAAACGCACTAGTGACAATAAACGGCATTGATTATTACGAAATGGAGGACTTGGTTGCTGATACGTACCCAGCTAGCACCTTTGCCATAGTGAAGGTTTTTGACGATGATAGCTTGCAGATAAGAGGATACGGACTCCAGGATTCGTATTGATAGACATAGTATATTGGAGGGCGTGTAATGGTGAAATGGCGGAGCGAAATTATTGGCCCCTGGATAGTTGACCCTGATGGGCAACAAAGCAAGAAGCTATCGCGGGACTATGCGGGGTGCTTTATCAGCGACGTGACGGGACAGACAAACCTGTTGCCAGAGCCAAACCTAGTAGCGGTAGTGGTGACGTGCGAAGCCGACGTGATGGAGGCTATCATGGCTGACAATGAATACCTCGTTGTGGGCGGAAGAGATGCCAGAGGAGGCGATCTAATGCCAACCAAGAAGGACAAAGGCGGCGTACCTGACGCAAATGAATTTGGAATGATTAGGAGCTTCTTGGCACGTAACGGTGTCAGCCAAGCCCAAATCACCGCCGTTATCGGAACTGGTGCTCAGGGGCGAAGCAAAGCAGACATCGCGGCCCTGCTGCGGGCGTGGATGCGGACGCTGCCGAGGGCGGGAGGAATAGTAGATGACCAGGCACCTTGAGACGGACATCTTATCCAACCAGGACATAAGCAGCGCGTTGGAAATCGGCTTGTACACCGCCGATGCTGACCGGCTGATTTGCGTGCAACTATTTGTTGACCAGGTGGCTGGAAACGATGACTATGTATTCTATGCCACCTTGCAGATAGCAGGGGCAGGGTCGGCCTACCGTTTCATCCCCATCACAACGGCAGCGGCAACCGTTGGGGTGACGGCCATCGGAGGCCAGGCTATCTTCATCGCTGTGCGTAATGTGGACGTGGTGAAGATCTACGTGACAGGAGCAGCGGGGGACACGACCACTCCAGATACAACTGTGCGCTGGTTTGAGATAGCGGCGCTGAGGCCAACTACGGCAGACCGAGAGCTTGACGTGTCGGCTGGTGGAGAGGTGGAGCTGATTGACGATGCTATCACCGCTGCGAAGTATGATGAATCCACTGCCTTCGCTTTGGCTGCGGCGGATGCGGGGGCAACACAGGTGGCACGGGTGGGTGCAGACGGGGATACATTGGAGACGTTGAGCGACCAACTTGACGTAGCCCAAACCGACTTAGATAGTCCAGACCAATACAAAGCGGACGTTTCAGCATTGGCCTTGGAAGCGACATTAACGGCCATGAAGGGTGCAGGCTGGACAGTAGAGACTTTACATGCAATTTACGATGCGATTGCTGCACTGGGGGATGTTACCGCTGCCGAGATTTGGGCTTATGCAACCAGAACCCTAACGATGACTGCTGCTTCGGCAGTTGCAGCAATATCAGGTAGTACTTTGAGCATCCGTCGGGGGGATACCTACGAATTATCACTAACAGGCTTAGGGAACATTTCAACGCGAGATAAGCTGTGGTTTACTGTCAAAGCTAAACAATCAGATCAAGACCACGCAGCTCTCATTCTAGTAGAAGAAACCTTGGGACTGGTTTATAGTAATGGCGTAGTCGCGGCAACGTCAGGCAATGGGGCGATTACAATTGACGACGCGGTCGCAGGTGATATTACCATTAAGATAGACGAGGCTGAAACCAAAAAGATAAGCCCCCAGAACAACATTTACTACGATGTCCAATGGCGGTCTGCGGCCGGCGATGTTCACACTTTGACTTCTGGGGCTTGTCATATTGTGGCGGATGTGACGAGGAGGATTACAGAATGAGCTTCGACAGTTTGATGACTGATTTATTTGTTTCGCAACGCCGTACTCTTTCTGGCACAGATTCGTACGGCCAGCCTACGTATTCGTGGGAAAATTGGCTTATTAGTCAACACTGTCTCCTCCAAGCCAATCGTGGAGCGGTTGAGGAAGTTGCTGACGTGCACGGAGAAAAAGCCATTTCCACTCATCGACTATATTGTAGAATCTGTGATATTGTAGAAGGGGACAGAATTACAGTTAGCGGTGGGGAAGGTGGTCCTACCTTTGGGGCTCTAACTCGTACTTATGACATCTTGTCAATTGAGCAGGCGGCAGGGCAACACCACCATCTGCAGCTCGCATTAAAGACTATAGAACCGTTGCAAGCATAAAATAGGAAGAGCCCAACTAGTAGCTCACCATTTACAAGGAGGTCAATGATGCTGAGGGCGAACTAGTTAAGCTCTAACTAATAATGATATGTTGATTGGGATAAATTATTCAGTTACCTTATCCAGTCATCCTCAAAAACCTTAGTTTTAGCATGAGGTTTAGATAACGTTAAGTTCCGAGAAGTTATCCAGGCCCGCCACATGCAGCGTTCAAAGTCCTTCATAACTCGTCTCATAGCCCTTCTATGAGGTTTCCATTTAGGCTCCGCTCCGTCCCGCTCTATGTAATATGCCTTATACTCATCATATAATTTCCGTCCGTAGCAGTCATATTTGATAAAGCTAGAGGAGACTTTATACAAAGTCGTGCGAAGTCGTCCGTTCCAATTAGCTATCTGCCTTTTCTTACGGCGAGGAGCTTCACCATCAACCACATGCAGGCCAGAGTAAGCCCAAAGTTGGCCTACCGTACTGAAGCGTTCGGGGCTACCAAGTTCTGCAATGAGTGACGCGCCAAGGAGTGGCCCTATGCCTTTGACTTTCTTTAGCCAGGAATTGTAAAATAGATTGGACTTGAGTAAGGTAGCGATGTGCTTTTCTAGTTTGCTTTCTAGCTCCTTGATGTCTTCCAGACCTATAGGGCAGTAGTTTAGTGGAATTCCTAACCGCTTGTAAGCCCCAATGCGATTTGCCAAGCCCTTGCGGAACTCTTGGATTTCATAGAATTCACGAGTTAAAAGTTTTAAGTCACTCATATCTATTGAAATGCCATGTTCCTCGTCGTGGCACAATTTACAGGCTGGAGCCAGATTGGCAGGAGTATCATTCGAGTGATCGTGGTCTAAATGATGTAAATCGGTAGCCTTTCGATCGCATTCAGGAACAGAACAGTATTTTTGACCTTTTCTGATGGCGTTGTGTAGCTCATTCTTTGGTAGCATATTGTTGGATTTCCAATCCATTTTTATGCTCCCTGTTCAATTTGTCTTCAATCGCTTCTCGTATGAATCGTGCTATACCACGTCTTTCACAGTGCTCTTCTAATCGTTTCCAAAGGTCTAGTGGAATTTGTAAAGCAAAATTGTGCACAAACATTTACTATCACCTCCTTTATCCTTATATTATAATATATATTGACAGATTTGTCAAATTAGGAAATAACAGTATTTTAAGAACAGGAGTAGACATGGCAGACAATCTCGGAGAACGCATCGCGGGTTTGGAAGTGGGATTTAAGAGTTTCAGAAATGAAACGCTCAAGGACAATGAGTACATTAGGAATAGGTTAGATTTCATCGCTAATTTGCTGCCTGAGAAAGTGGATAGGGCATACTGTTATGAAAGGCACGATAAACTAGATGAAAAGGTCGGAGAGTTGGAGAGAGATGGTAAATACGAAAAACTTGCTGAAAAAATTGAAGAATTACAGAAAAGAGCACCCGCTATCGTTCAGTACATCGTTTTAGTGTCTGTAATGGGGGTAGTATCGGCTGTTATTTCTTTTGTAATGGATAAATTATGATTCGAGCTCAAATTGATGTGAAATGGTACGAAGGTAATGTGATAAAGGATGTCGAGCATGTGGCGGATATGGTGCTCGAAGGCAGTGCTATTTTGGTGCGGGATCAAGCCCGCGAACATGTGCGTCTGGGTGTAGGTCCTGGGCCCCATCCACACCCTGGAAGGATAGATACAGGAAATCTGATGAGGGACACTCAGGTTGGGGAGATGTACAGAGAAGGAAATTCGTTGGTGAGAGAAGTCGGCAATAACGAGGCTACATTTTATGGCTCAATACTTGAGGCCGGGTGGCACTCTCGTGCTGGGAATTGGTTTCGTTACCCCTGGCTGTGGCCTGCCTTAGAAGTGAGTGTTGGTCCTATCAGGAGAATGGTCGCGGGTATCCGTATTTGATGGGGGTTAACTAGAATGCAAGGGGTATATAGAATACCTACAAGGATAGAAACATGGTGATGACTCCGATTGATACCCTTGCCGCGCTTAGAACCTATCTCGCGGCACAAGCAACACTCACTACTGTATTGACTGACGCTTCCTATATCTTTGCCTCCCCTGGCCTACCAGATCATATCGTTTCGAGCATGCCTTGTAAAGCAATCACATACATCCAGGCAGGTGGGATGCCGCACGGGTTCCAGACACCCCTAACTAGTGTAAGGATCGAAATGCGTTGTTACGGTGGTACGCACATCGAAGCTAGTGAAGTCGAACGTGCACTCGCATCGGTATTGGATAAGCACAACAACGAAGCTATTGGGGCAAACTGTATGTTCTCTGCGAGCAAAGTAACAGAAGCCCAATCAATACAGGAGCCTGAAACTGAGTGGCCGTGTTTGTGGGTTACTTATAACGTGATTTTCAATATAGTTGTGACGTAAGGAGGATAAAATGGCAAAATTTGGTTTGGATATTTCTATTACACCAGAATCTGTTTTGGAATTGGAGCACTGTGCCCTCTTGCTCAAATGGCGCACCGGGATGGCTATGGACGAGAGAGAAGTTGAGAAATTGGAACGAATTGTGCTAAACTTTAATCCAGAAAACTCAACTTTGATACGGATGCCATGGGGTTCTGAGTGAGGATAGGGATCCTTCATGATTTTGCTCAGAACGAATGTCCTGGGGGCGCAAACGAGACCTTGAAGAGGCTCTTTGAGACAGCGCCTAGAAATGTCGAATTGTATTGGCTGCCTGTAGGGAATCCTTTGCAATGGAACTATCTGGATGAATTTATCGTAGCAAGCACCCGGGGTATTTCAAACACGAAACTCGAGGGAATACTGGAGGGCAAGAGGTATGTAAAAATCTTCTTGGATTATCATTACTGTCCTCCTAAAATTACTCGAAATGCTACTTTGTTAGTTTACATGTCTCCGAAGCAAAAATTAGACATGCTAGGTTCTCTTACGGGTTACAACTTTCACATTATGCCTTCACTTGTGGACTCAGACCTATTCTATCCTGCTGATAACCCGGGAAAGGGACATTTATGGGTCGGAAATTACAGTCGGCAAAAAGGGATTAGAAATCTCTGGGAGTGGGCTGAAGAAAATCGGGTGCATGTGGACTGCTACGGTCATGGCTCGCCCAGGGTGTATTTAGAGCAATCGGAATTCTGTCACGTAAGAGAACCTGTTCCTTTCGATGCGATGCCATCTTTGTACAAAGAGTATAGTACGTTGGTTCACTTGCCCAAAGGCCCCGAGGCCGGGAGTCGGGTTTTCATTGAGAGTGTGCTCGGTGGATTAAAGATTATCACCAATTTCTTGGAAGGAGATTTAAGCTATGTTGAGCCCTACAGTATTGACAGATGGAGAAGGCGATTACGAACAGCCCCCGCGGGGTTTTGGCGGACGGCCATTACGGCACTACAGGCATGATGGTTTTCCTGCTCCGCCCTACGGTATAGGAATACCTAGCATTCCCCATCCGCTTAAAATCAGTTGGGTGAATATGTCGTCGATTCAGACTTCTGGTTATGGTCGGATTGGTCGGATGTTGGCCTGGGCCCTGCAAGAAAACAGGGTAGAAATAATGGATTCGAGGTATTTTGGGTGGGACTTTCGTATCATGCCTACTACTCCGAGAGCCTGGATGGTACCGCAGGACTGTTCGGTCGCAGAGGATTTAATCATCCACACGACTTTTGACGGCGATTTGTTACCAGACACCTGGGTTAGGATTCTCAATCGCGTAGGGGCGGTTTGGGCTCCGTCTCAGTGGAGCAAAGGGGTGTTCCGACGGAGTGGGGTCACTCGTCCCATAATAGTCGCAGGCTACGGAATTATGCCTGACGTGTTTAACTGGGTTGAGCGTGATTTTGATTCGGACCCCTTCACTTTTCTCGCTTGGGGAGGTCGGGTATTCGACCGCAAAAACGTTATGACTACGATTAAGGTGTTCGGCAAACTTAATCTGCCCGATTCTCGGTTGGTAGTTAAGTTAGCAACGGGGCAACTCAAAAACATCAGAAGCGACAGAGATATTCGAGTTTACTATGGAAAGTTGCCAGATTGGGAATTAGCGATGTTTTTGTATCATCCTCACTGCCTAGTCTATCCGGCAAGTGCTGAGGCATTTGGGTTGATGCCGTTGGAGGCGATGGCGTGTGGTTTACCAGTTATCCTGACTGATTACTCGGGAATGCGGGAATACATGACGCCTGAGACTTGCATTCCGCTTAAAGTCAAGAAAATGGTTGACGCTGGTTTAACAAACAAAATGTTCGGCAGTGAAGCGCGATGGGCTGAGCCTGATGAGGATGATTTAGCTGAGAAAATGGTTTGGGCATACGAAAATAGAGATGAATTAAAAGAAATCGGTCGTTGTGCTTCGGAATATGTGTTGAATAATTGGACTTGGTTAGACGTAGGATTACGAGCCAAGAACGAATTATTATCATTACGGGACGGATGTTAGGGTCGCCCTCCAAAAATGTGTCAACCTTAATAACTCTGAGCTCCCTAGTATCCATCGGTATCGTTTTTCATAGATACTACTCATCCTACGGGATGGGTATAAAACAAAAACAAGTGTACACTTTGAAATAGGAGGCTAGAATGGGAGTAACGAGTACGACGGTCAGTCGTCTAGTCTTCGGTGCGGGAGACGTTGCAGTTGGAGGTGCGGATTTAGGTGCTACCGATGAAGGTGTCGTTTTCCGTATCGAGCAAGAAGTTTACGAACCACACTTCAACGGAGTCTACGGACCTCTAAAAGGTTCGCTCCATAGGACTCGGTTGGTTGCGTTTTTAGAAGTGACGGTCCAAGAGTTCAAAACGGCTACTTTGGCAATCGCGATTCCGGGCTTGACTTCGACTACGGCGGCAGACTCCTCGTCTGAGGAGCTGTCTGACGGGGTCATTGCATGTATCGCTACTGCGGAGTACCAGACGGTTGTCTGGACTGGTGAAGATTGTGACGGTGATGCCATCACGATCACTCTCGAAAACGCGCTCTGTACCGAAAACCTGGAAGTAACCTTCCAGGATACAGAGGAAGCTAAGATTAGGTTGACCTTTATGGCGACCTATCTAGCAGACGATCCTGGACATATCCCGTTTTCGGTTGTGGTAGCGACGACTTAGACGATAAAAAAGGTGTGGGTGCCTTGCTCTTATATCCCGTGACACTCTACACTGAATTCAGCTGGCACCCACACCTAAAAATAAACTTAGGAGGATTTTCAAAATGAGTGAGATTGATGTTTCAGTTTCAAAACAGCCAAGAATCTTGAATTTGGATGAGTTCGCTCCGCCAGAAACCAAATTCATCTATGAGGGTCAAGACTACCCGGTTCAGCTACTTTCTACTGAGGCCTACTTGCGGTTTTTGCGAGGTCGCGAAAAAGCAGAAACAGCGTCAACAGATGAAGAGCAGGCTTTGGTTGGTATCGCGATGCTCGGAATGGTCGTGCCCACCTTTCCCAAAGAAAAAGCGATGGATATGCCGTTCCCGCAGTTGATTAAGTTGTTAGATTGGATTCAGGGCCTAATGGAGGGCGATACAAAAAACCTAAAGGTGGCGGTGGCAGCCGTCGCCCCTTAGACATCGCTGATATGTTTGCTAGGACGATGAGGTTTTATCCTGCTCTGGATGATATTAGAATTCTCGTCATGCCTGTCAAGAGATTTTTTGCTTTGGTTAGGCAAATTCCTAAACTCCAGGCTGAGGAAGATTTGCGATCTTTGATGGTAGCACATAATCCCTATAGCAAACAGCCCCAGCGGTTGGTGAGTGATTTGCGTAGGCAAGTTCAGATTGCTGTGTATAGTCCTGCCACATCTAAACTGGCTAAGCAGCGTTTGAAGAGCATGGCTGGAAAGAAGGGATTTGAGTTTGTGAGGATCATAAAAAAGGGATCAAAGGACAAATAGCGGGGGTTGCGCTTGTGCTACTCGCAGTCTTGCTAGTTCTATATACTCGGGCGAAATGTCAAAGCCAAGATAGTTACGACCTAGCTGTTTAGCGGCCACGGCAGTTGTGCCAGATCCTATAAAGGGATCAAGGATTATATTATCCTCTTCCGAAGCTCTTTCAATAAGCTATGTCGCCCATTCTATGGGTTTGGGACAAGGATGCTCGAAGCTACCTTTTCTGGGAGATGCTTTTGTTTGGAAGTGGTCGTGCATATAAAGACAGTTCTTAGTTCTTCCATACACCAGGTGAGGCTCCCAGTCGTTGAATCCAATATATGCTGCGTGCCCAGGCGAACCTTTATACCAACAAATCAACCAGTCCGGTGGAAAATTGGTATAAATCCATTTCAGCCTATTGATTTGGCAGGAGGGAAGTATTGCCATTCTAGAGACTCGAATGATTTCTGGAAGTGCTTTAGCCATTAGCTTATACCAGTTATCTTCTGTATCATCATATTTGTCATACTTCAGATTGATACCGTAGGGTGGATCTGTTAGAATTAAATCCACGCCATTGGTAGGAATCTGTTTCATCATATCTAAGCAATTCCCTGCATAGATTTCGTTCAACTCATAAGGGCCTAGTTTCATGTCTCCACTCCTGAATAAATTTGTTGGATTTTAGTCTCAAGGTGGGATTGCCAATATTCACGCTTGGTATGAGTTTTGGAATGACAGGAATCACAGAGCGAGATTAAGTTTTTTGGAGTTAAGTCGTTTTTCAGATAATTTATGTGGTGAGTAGAAAAGTTGCGGTTGTACTTTTGTTGTTGCTCTTCTTGAGTTAGATTGCAAAGCTGACATTGATAATTGTCCCGGTGGTGAATCCGTTCTTTATAATTCTCATTAAATTCAGAAGGATAAGCGTATTTGCTAATTCCGCCTTGCCAGCCAGGAGACTCTGAAGGATATTTCTGCCAGTGCCTAACACGACAATCAAAAGAGCAAAACTTCCTGTTGGAAGATGGCGGAGCGTCAAATTCTTGCTCACAGTTTAAGCAAGCTATGGTTACTAATCCGCCTTTCCAGACCGGGTTGTTTTCTCCTGACGTATTCTGGCTTTTGAGTACTGATAGACATTCTTTAGAACATGTTTTGTAGTTATGACTTTGCCTTCGCGATTTTTCAAATTCTGTTCCACAAATCACACAAATAAACCTAAATGGTCTTTGTCGAACAGGCCCTTTTGTGCCTACTTCTCTTTTTGTCCAGCCAAGCTTTATCAAACATTTAGAGCAGGTTTTATAAACAAGTTTTAGGCTTTGTCCTCTTGATTTTTCAAATTTCTTTCCACAAATAACACAAGTGAAAGTTAAGAGGCCCTTATAGTTTGGATTATTTACGCCTGCCACGTCTTTCGGCAAATTATTGATAGAAGATTGTCGAAGCTCAGGATCGGTTTTGCGAAGGCTGCCATGACATTGCCTAGAACAGACTCTTGACTTCTTGGCACGTTCAAAAGTTAAAGGCTTATATTGCTTTCCGCAAATCTCACAGGTTCTATACGGTATTCGTGGACAACCATTATATCCCACAGTCTAGTCCTTAATTGAAAACAAGATGCCCTCGTTGGCCTGGCGGTGTTATTTGCTTGATAAGCACCGATTTCTAGGCCTCAGAGGGCAAGTAAATAAAATCCGCCCTGTCGGTGTAGCCTATCAAGCAAACATATTGTAGCACATTTGTAGCATTTTGTCAAATCGGAGGATTAGCAAATTTCTCTCCATTTGGGCGACGCCTTCTTGAGAATTTTGGTCAACACAAAAAATCTCGTCGAGGGTATGACGCAGGCCAAACAAATAACCGAACAAGCCACCACTGAAATAGGGTCCCAGTGGGAGCATTTCTTTGGCACACTTGAGCAGGGTCATGGCGAAGCAGCTCAGGTAGTGGCTAGTTCTACCGAAGACATGCAGACCAATTGGCTTGGCGTCGCTGCTGCCTATGGGGCCGTAGCTGCTGCCGGCACTATGCTGATAAAGCAAATCGCCACCACTGCGATGAGAACGCAAGAATTAGGTATTGTCGCTGGCATAACGGCAAAGAATATGGGGATTAGCAACCAAACCGTCAACGAGCAGGTCGAGGCTTTGAAAAAGCTCGGAATGACCACTCAAGCGGCGAGCACTTTGACGACTCAGTTCATGAGGTCTGAGTTAGATTTGGCCGACGCATCTAAGTTAGCCCGTGCTGCCCAGAACCTCGCTATTGTAGCAATGCAGGATTCGTCACAAGCTGCTATGACGATGACTCGCGCTATCACTATGCAGCGTCCTATTCTCCTGAGACAATACGGTATCATCGGTGGATTGTCGGATGCTTATGATGCTATGGGTAAAGAGCTTGGCATATTGGGCTTCAGAGTTGATTCTTCAGGAAAATCCCTACGGGTATGGTCTCGAGAATTGACTACGGCAGAAAAACGGCAGTCCATTTTCAATATGATCATGGAACAGAGTTCGGGGTTGGCCGGTGCTTACGAAGCCGCAATGGACGCTCCTGGCAAGGCAATGAGGTCTTTTGGGCGTCATGTTATGTCAGCTCAGGAAGCCGTGGGAGAATATTGGTTGCCTGCGATGGATAAAGCCGTCAAGATTGCTACGGCATTTATCAAAGCCTTCGTCGATGCTCCAAAAATAGTTCATCAGTTGGCCGGCGCCCTTCTAGTTGGTGTGACTGTGGTAGCCGCGATAACTGCTGCTATTATAGCTAAATCAATAGCAATGACTGTGTTGGCGGGTACAATTATGGGTGCCTCGATCTCTTTGGGAGCCTTTACTGTTAGTTTGGCTGCCGCTACGCTGGGATTATCATTGATTGTGGCTGCAATCGTTATGCTCGGTATCAAGCTTCACGAACACAGTAAAAACATGGAGACAGCCCGTCAGGAGGCTTTCGCTTCTAGTGATACCTATGCAGAATATGCACGGAAAATGGAAGAAGCAGGAGCGAGTGCACACGCTTTGTCCGAGGATATGTGGGAGTTAGCTAAAGCCGAAAAAGATGCCACAGATGCACAACGCATATTGCTCGAAAGTGCAGATTATGAAACCTACGTACAAGCAATGAAAGATGCTGGTCTCGGGGCAGAAGCACTAGCTGAGGGAATTTGGGAGGCCGAAAAGGCACAAGCAGCTCTTCTGGGTACTACGTCTAAATCTACGACGGAAATCGAAAAAGAGGCTCAGGCTAGAGGAGGTTTACTCAAGGAATTAAGTCAATACAAAGATATGCAGATTGAAGTGGCTACTGAGACGAAAAAAGGGTACGTCGATGTGGCCGAGGGAATGGAAGCATATTCAAAGCAAGGTGCTGAGATATCTAAAGCCTTATCTGAGTCAGCTATTGCTCGAGGCGAGGAAGTCGCACAATTGGTCCTACAGGATGAGGCCTTGCGGGAAGTAGCTCTGGCGCAAGGACTTGTCACTCAAGCGCAAGTTGATTCTGTAGAAGCAATAGAGGCATCTGATAGGGCAATGCTTTTATTTGCTGCGAGCACTCAAGAAATGCGCGTTCAAACAGGTTTTTACATTGAAGCACTGACTGGGATTGCACAGGAAGCAGTTAAAACTTCTCTAGAGCTAGAGAACGCTGCTATTGGAGCTGCTGAGACTTGGGGTGCAGTGACTGAAGATATGACTGCGCGCGGTAAGGAGATGTCGGCTAACATAAGAAAGGCTGTTGAGGAGGCGCGTTTAGCCTTTATTGCATCTTTCGCTGAGATAGGAGCTGCTGTTAGTGAGGGGTATTCAAAACTAATTGCACTGACAGAGGGATATCAAAGTACAGTAGTTCAACTAGAATCCGAATTAGCTATCCAGCGCGTTGCCGTTGCAGAACAGAGTGCTGCTATATTGGGGCAGATCGAAGCTGCATATCAAGATTCGGTACGACAACTCATGTCATCTGGTCGTGCTGAAGAATTAGCACAACTAACCCAAACATCTGGCCAAGTATTATCATTACTCGAAGCATCTTATAGAAGCCAAGTTGCAGCAGTAGAAGCAGCTACTAGGGAGCAACTGGCTTTGGCGGAAAGAGCAAACGCAGAAAGGTGGGTGGCGGCCGCTGCTGCTTACCAGCAAGAATTAGCTGAGTTGCAAAAATTCATCGGTAATAAACTGATGATGTGGACACAGCTTCACGCAGAAGAATTGAAGGGAATCGGTGTATATGATAAGATGTTGGAGGCGGTCCAGACATCTTTCGATGGCCAATTATCGATCGCAGATCAGTTTACGATAAAATATCAAGAATTGATGACCGCAATGGCTGAGGGAAATACAGATGCAATCGCCACAATCATTGCAGACATCCAAGGGCTGGGCGATGCTATAGAAACCGAAATGGGAATGGCTGCGGACGACATGGTAACCGCTCAAGAAAAAATGACCGAAGCCGCTGAGGCGGGTTGGGCGGAAATCCACAGTGTTACTGCCAGTGCTTTGTCCGATTTGGCGTCTATTATGCAGGATTATCAAACCAATATTTTAGCAACTTGGGATTCTTACAATGCTAGTGTCGAAAGTGCGGCCCTGAGTCGGCAAATAAGCCTTCGAGAAGGAGAGATAAATTACCAAAGGAGCCGACAAGAACTTATAGCTAAAGCTAACGCTGAGATAAACGCAATGGAAGCTGCTGGCTTAGATGAAAAAGCTGCGAACCGTAAAGCTAAGTTGGACGAAGATTTGACTATGTTAGAGTACAACTACGATACGCAAAAAGCTTGGGCGGCGTGGCATTGGGAGATTCAGCAACTAATGCAAGAACAAGCTCACTACTTACGTTTGGCTGAGACGGCCGAATTCGCAAAGAAGGAAGCCGAGATCGTTCTCGCGCAGGCAGAGGCCAAACTTAGCGCTCTTGAGGCTGAATTGGCTGGGGCGGTGGCGTGGACACGGCAAAAAATACTTCTATCCGCTGCAGTGGTCGACGCTTCTGTTGATTCTGCAAAGGGTGAAATCGGGGCGCTACAGGCCGTAATTGAGGCGAGAAAGGCGGCGATGGCTAGCTGGGATGCTGATTTAAGTGGCCATTTGGCTAAGGTTGATAAGATAAGCGCAGATATTCAGGCGCTTATCGCAGAAGGTCCCCAACTGCCAGAAATGCCGGACTTCAGTCAGTGGGTTGACGATTTCTCTGGGGGAATGGCAAAGTCGGGCGCTAGCATGGGGAGTTCAGCGAAAGAAACATCGGTTTCTGTTACAAAAACCCTCAAGGAGGCAATAATCGACATAGCCGACGGGTTCTCTGCTGCTATGCAGATCTTTTCAGAAGTAGCTGAGTATGAGACCCCGACCGGTTTGGCGGCAGGAATGAAAATGCTCCGTGAGGATATAGAAGAAGCCGTCCGCCAGATGTACAAAGCCTACCAAGAAATAGGTGAAGATGGTGTCAAAGGGGCAAAACTGATTGCTGAGGCAGCTCAGGAAGTCACTTCTGTGATAAGTGGTGCGCTAGAAGCCTTTAGCCTTCTGCCTGAGTACTCGCGGGTCGGCCGCGAAAAGATTTACGAACTCGGCGACGACATTTTCGATGCTATGGATCTCATGCTCACCATCGGAGCTAGATTCAATCAGTTGGGCCACGACTACCGCGATGTGATGAAAGTTGCCAAGCAGGTCAGCGACGGTATCTTGGCAGCCGTCGGCTGGATAAAGACGGGTGTCGAAGCCTTCGCCGCATTGAAGGATTACGCTTCGCCGGCCAAGGCCAGCATCGACGCGCTCATTACCGATCTGCAGATGATTATGAGCAAGCTCGTGGAAATCAGCACCGGCGAGATTGATCAGGCTAAACTCGCCTGGGCCGAGTTTGCCGCATCACTGCTGAGCACCGTGGCGGGCATGATAGGGGATATGGAAACCTTGGCCGCCTTCAAGGGTGACTTAGATATAAGCTGGCGAGCGGTGCAGGGATTGGTGACTGATATTGCCGACACTGTTCAAGATATTACTTGGGTGATCGGCTCATTGGACTTTTCAGGCACCTTACCGCCTATAGACCAATTTGCTCTTGACTGGTTAGCCTTCACCTCAAGCCTGATTTCTACGGTCGTGGGTATGATAGCTGACATGGAAACACTAGCCGCTTTCGAAGGTGGGCTGTTCATTGGGCAGGCCGCAGTGGAGAACTTGGTAGAAGAACTGAGCAGTGTAGTGGGATACATCGTGGAGGCCTTTACCTCCATAGGGGATGCTCCGATTGACGCGGTGTATCAGGCCCTCATTGACAAGCTGGACGACTGGATTATAGAAAACGGAAGGCTAATCACTTCACTGACCGGTGTCATTGGGGACCTCCACGCTCTGGCTGCCTTTGAGGGTGATCTACAAGTCACTTATGACATCGTAAAGAACCTGATGGACAATCTGTGGGCAACGACATTCTTGATTGCATACGTAGCAGAAGGTTTCGGAGGTGCCCAAATAGACAAAGCGTATCAGGCCCTTATTGATAAATTGGATACTTGGATAATTCAGAACGGGAGGCTCGTTACAAGTTTAGCTGCTTTGATAGAAGACATTGCAACCCTAGCTAATTTCGAGGGAGGTTTACAAGTTACTTATGACATGGTTAAGAATCTCATGGACAATTTGTGGGCAACCACGTTCCTCATTGCCTTCGCAGCAGAGGGGTTTGGGGGCGTGCACATTGACGAAGCATACCGGGCCCTCATCGATGAGTTGGATGCTTGGATCACAGAGAACGGGAGACTGATTACAGCGTTAGCTAATGTAATCGAAGACCTCAAGACCTTGGCGGCTTTCGAGGGTGGGCTTACGGTGAGCACAGCCAATGTGACGAACCTGATGGAGGCTCTCGATAAGGCGATGGAAACGATACTGACAGCCGTTGGCGATGTGTCGGACAAGTTTGATAAAGGGGGGCTTAAGGTTGAGTACGAGATGCAGGCTGCCTGGTTGGAGTTTAACACCAAGCTAGTAAGCACCATGGCTAGCATCGTGGACGACATTGAAAAGCTGTCTGCTTTCGAGAGTGTTGATGAAGCGGAGTTCAAGATTAGCCTGGATAGCTTATTCGATGCGCTCTACTGGTTCCTAGACGAGTTCCACCGGCGAGTTGATCTGTTCGCAGGCGTGGTTAGCGCAGAGGGAGCGGCCATAGCTGAACAGATGGGAAAGATAGTCGGCAGTTTAGGTGCGACAGTTCAGTCGCTCCTGGACGTCGCTGAATTTGCAGTTACTCCTGCTGAAGCTGAAACTGCCATTGGCCTGTTCTTTGGGGCTCTGGAATTGTTCCTGACTAAATTTAAGGAAAAAGCTGTCGATTTTCAGAACAAAGTAGATCAGGACATTGCGGATCTGGCCACAGTCATCGAGACCACCGTCTCGGGCATCGGCGGTGCCGTCGAGCCCCTGATCAATATTCTGGAATACAACCCAGAGGTCAGGGATATCGAGGCCAAAATCGTGGAATTCTTCGAGCACCTGCAGGGTGTGCTAACCTGGATAGAGTACTACAAAGATTATTGGGTAGTTTCCGATGCGGCCCTGAAAATATCGGAACGGGTGGACGAAATGATGGGCTATCTTAGTACTGCGGTAAGTACATTGAGTAGTTTTGCTGATTACGGCGAGGAAAACATTCTCAATGCAATCACTGGGTTCTTAGTATTCTGGAGGGATTTGGGGATAATAGTTCAGGTCATAAACGATAGCGAGCTCATTACCCAAGATGCCATAGATGCTGCCTCAGCTTTCATGCAAAATTGTATTGACGTGGTGGACATCGTTAAAGCGGGAATGGATAAACTTAATTCCTTACAGTATTTACCTACTGATACTTCGAACTTGGTAGAGGCGGGCAACAATTTAGTAATTTCGCTGTCTGATGGCTTTGTACAAAGAGCGAGTGCTGAATGGGCTAGGATAGAAATGGCTGTGAGTGGGGGTGTAGGTCAAATAATTGATTTTATCGATTTAGTTCTCAACCCCTATGTGGAAGATTCAGGTTATGGCTTAGGTGTAGCTTTCATTCAGGGTTGGATTGACGGTTTGGCCAACAATGTAGGCGCACTATATGCCGCTATCGAAACGATAGTGCAAAACGCCATTGCAGCAGCAGAAGCGGCAGCGGGAATTGCTTCGAGAAGTCAAGTGATGTTTGATTTTGGAAATCAAATGACCGCGGGGCTTATAGAGGGACTGCAAGCCCAACAGAGTGGAGTGTTAAACGCTTTAACTGAGATGCTCGCAGCCCCAGATTTGGTATTATCACCTCAGATGGCGGGGGCTGGCGGTGGAGATACATATCAGTATGCGTATAATGAGGCAGAGGGCGGAGGGGCAGATAGACATGCCTCCTTGCGACAGCAATTCGAGCTTCTTGAATTTGAGCGGAGATTGAGAAGATGAGACATTTTTATTGGATCGACCCGGACAGTATAGAGATACAACTGGGTAATACCGCCCAGACTATGGTAGCAGACTATAGCGGGTTAGGCTATGCACCGCTCGAACATTTTTTACAGGGTGTGCCCAGCCAACATCGTCAGCTATGCCGAGGCCTGAAATTTCGTCCCCGTACTATTCAGTTAGCAGTTTGGGACTTTCGCACGTCAATTTCAGCTCAGGATACTCGTCATACAACTCTGCTAGCGGCTCTGAATGCTGACAGGGGAGAAGGCATTCTCAAAATCGTACTAAATGACGGGACTGAAAGAAGAATCAAATGCTTCATCTCCCAGGGCCCTGATTTTGATAGTGAGGGTAGAAGGGATTGGTTCCAGGCGTACCTCCTGCGCTTTTTAGCGAGGGATCCATTCCTCTACGATCCTTCTCAGAAAAGCGAGAGCAACAACTTTAACGGGGCTACGCCGGTGGACATCGCCGTGACCAACAGCGGGCACATTGGAGCGTATCCCGTCATCACGATAGCGACGGCAGCCGAGAATCCGAAGATAGAGCTTGTATCAACGGGAGAAGACATAGAGTTTGAGAGCTACACTGTGCCTGGCGGGGAGAACCTCACTGTGGACTGCTGGGCGGGAACCGTGCAACTAGACGCTGGTACGGATAAAATAGGGGAGTTAGCGAAGGCCAGCACGCTTTTCTACATCCCCAGGGGTGCCCAGACGTTACGGTTGACGGCTGCGGCTGGCACTACGAGTTTGTGTACGATCACTTGGTATGACCGCTTTTTGGGAATTTGAATAACACAACAAAGCACAGGAGGTTTTACAATGGCAAACGCGGTTTATGGACTAGCACGTCAGGCATTTCTCGACGGGGATCTCGATTGGGCAGCTAACAACATCAAGTGCCTGCTCGTGGACACCACTGATTATACCGTCTCAATAGACGTGGATCAGTACTGCAACAAGGATACCATCCCCGATTCGGCGCGGGTGACCAACGGCTTGAGTGGCAACTTCGCCAACAAGTCGTCCACGCTAGGGGTGGCGGACGCAGACGACGTGACGCTGAGCTCCGTCTCTGGTGAACAGTGCGAGGCCCTGGTCATCTTCAAGGATGGGGGAGGGGGAGGGGTCAGTCAGAGCGGGACTGCCGATTTGCTGATTGCTTATGTCGACACAGCTACGGGCCTCCCGGTGACTCCGAACGGTGGGGACATCACCATAAGCTGGGACTCAGGGGCGAACAAGATTTTCAAACTATAGGAGGTAAGCCATGGGACTAGTAGCGACCTACGTAGATGCTGACACCTTTACGGTTGTTGGTGATAGGACAGCCGATTTCGTGGTCAACCGCAAGGTGCGGTGCGATTGTGGGGTTGACGGGTACAAATATGGTGTCGTGTCAGCTAGTGCATTTGGGGCGACGACGTCGGTTGACTTGACTGCTAACAGCGACAACTTGACGGCCAACCTGACTGACGTGGATTGGTCGGTGGTGAAGACGGGGGCGGCGGGGAACATCCCGTTGCATAGCCACATTGATGAAGACACGGGCGGCACGAGTGTGTTTAGCGCAGTCCCCGTCAACATCGTGCAGGCTAACGCGCTGAACATCCAGACCGACAAGGTGCGGGCGCGGGATGGTGACGGGCTGTATCTGGTGGACGATGGAGACAATGGACTGTTCATAGAGGATGGGGGCAATGTGTTCCTGGGCGATACTGCCAACGCCGAGATGACTCAGGGCCTTACCATCAACCAGGGAGCGAGCGACAACGAGATACTGGCGTTGAAGTCGAGCGACGTGGCGCACGGCTGTACTAGTGTTGCAGAAACAGACACGTTTATGTTTCTGCAGAAAGTGGAGGCAGCAGCAGGGGGGCTTTGGATGTGCGGACTCAAAGATGCTGACGGGGGTAATTATGGCTCCCTATCTTTTCTGGGCCTGCTGGGCGAGAATGTCGACACGACAAAAACAAGTGCGGGGCGTGCTCTCATCGAGATACAAGGGGGTCAAATCAGTGGCACGGCTACAGACGATGTGGTGGCCGATGGGAATGTTTTGAATGTAATGTGCAAGCGCAGCGGAGCCTGGGACACTTTGTTTATAGTGGACGAAGATGGCGATCTCTTTGCAGATGGCGGTGTGGGTTCTACCAACATGGTCACGCTCTACGACGAGTATGATGATGCTCATTTGGTCAGGGCATTCGACCTGGCACGGAGCAGGGGCCAGGGCATCATCAAAAGCGAATTTGACAGCTTCCTGAAGTACAACGAAGATACGCTGGTAGAGCTGGGTATCTTGGGAGCTCCCGTTAAGGATGGTGGGCTAACCAACGTCACAAGACTTCAGCAACTTCTCTGCGGCACGGTCTGGCAGTTGTACACGCGGCTAGAGGAGGCCCTGAGAAGATTAACATTAGCGGAAAGCCAGCTCAAGTTACTGGAGGTATAAAATGGCAGCAACACCTAATGATGTAAAATCGTTCTTTGCCCTAATCGGCAAGAATGTCACCAACCAACACTTACTCAAAGTACAGGAAGCGTTGGCGACGCAGCGATATGGGCAGGACGAGCAAGGCAATCTGCGCACGCCCGATGCTAGCGACTTCGTGGACTGGCTTTATCGTCAGGCAAAGACCTTCGTCAACCAAGTTACCGAGAACAGCGCGAGGGCGGCGGTGATCCCGCCTGAGGATCTATTGGAATGAGCAAAGCAGACGAGCCAAAGACCAAACCGCTCACCGAAGCAGAACTGGCATACTTCCGCGCCCTGAACGATGCGGCCACTGCCGCATATCAGCGCCACCTGGAGGCGCAACAGCGGCTCACCGCGTGTTTAACCTTCCTGCGGGAGCAGCACAACGCGCCAGAAGACTGGTGGGGGTTGAAAGACTTGAAGGTTGGGTTTGTCGAGAAGCGGGCTGATCGAGAGGCTGATAGCGACTAAGGGGATATTATGTCCGAGTGGACTATCATTGCCCACGCTGAGTGGACAGGATCGGAATGGATGGTTAGCATCCTCCCTGCAGGCATCGCCAGTGGGGAGGCATTTGGTACAGCCGTCGTCGCTGGCCCGATCATAGCAACAAGCATCGCCAGCGCAGAAGCCTTCGGGACTGCACAGCTTAATCTGAAGCTCGAACTTACAGGCATCGCCAGCGCTGAGGCGTTCGGCAGCGCCAGCCTGCGGTATCTCCCTTTCCCCGAGCAGACCTGGCTCAACGTCTACGACGACAGTGGCAACTTCAAAGCTCGCATCTTCGAGTACGTCAAGATAGACGAGTGCTCTATTCGCTCCAATACGTTTGGCATCCTCAAGTTTCTGATCCACCAGGACGCTACGGGGCGCGACCAGTTGATCAAGCGGTACTGGATCGAGGTCTACCGCCAAACCCTCGGCGGCAGTGATACTGTGTGGAGCGGAGTTATCTGCCACGTGCGCAAGTCATTCGATGAAGCAGGCGACCCGACACGCTTTTGCGAGGTGATAGCGAGGAGCTTCGAGTGGGTGCCATATTGGCGGGTGATAGTTCCCCCTTCGGGTCAAGACTATCTGGTCAAGTCCGGAGCCAAGGTAGACGACGCGATGAAGCACATGGTGCGGGAGCAGATGGAGACGGGTCACGTGGACGATGCCAATCGCGCCATGACAGGTTTTTCTGTAGAGGCCGATGATACTGAGCATGGGGATACCAAGACCTTGGCGGCCAGATACGAGAACAACTTAGGAGATCTGCTGTTCAAGTGGGCATCCGCTTATGACCTGGACTGGTGGGTTGAAGCTAATTGCCCCAACGCGACTTTCGTGCTCAGGACGAAGGTGCCGCGCCGGGGTTCCGATAAATCTTCTTCAGTTATTTTCAATGTGGGTCGTCACAACCTAGTAGCTCTGGAATACTACGAGGACGATCTGGATACTGGTAGTTTGTGTTACGTGGGTGGGCCTGGCGAGGGGGCAACCCAGGTAGTACGGGATGTCTACGACGGGGCGGAACCGACGGGCTGGGATCGGCGCGAGAAGTATGTGCCAATGGCCAACGCAGAGTATACCGACGAGCTGGACGCGGCGGGGTATGCCTGGTTGGATAGCTTCGGGGATACCCTAACGGGAGTACGATTTGAACTGACAGCAGATGAGGCGGCCAAGTGGCCTAACGACTTCGACATCGGTGATCTGGTAACGGTCTATGATGCTGATTTCGTTGTGGACAAGCAGGCTGAGATCAAAGAGGTCAACCTGACTATTGACGCGGACGGCCAGGAAACCGTCACCTTGCTGGTTGGTGAGCCTCAGCCGTCAGCGTGGGACTTGCTGCAGGCGGGGTTGGGTCAATTCTCTAGTTTCGACAACGATAGTGCTCCGGCCACGCCAGCCAATCCTAGTCACGGCACTAGTTCGGGGTTGGATGACGACAACAAATACTATGCTATCCTGACCCTGGATTGGGATGATAATACTGAGCTTGACCTGACGGGCTATCAAGTTGAGGTGCTGCTGACGGGTGAGACGAAGTGGCAAACTCAGCGGACGACGCTGTCCGAAGCCATCTTTGAGAATCTGAAGATGGGAGCCAGTTATAGGGCACGAGTGAAAGCACGGGATAACGCGGGCAACGAGAGTGCCTATCTGGATTTTAACGCCGCCGCAGCCATTTCAATGCCGACCAACGTAGCGCCCGCTGTTCCTGCCAACCCAAGTGTCAGTACGGGAACGATCACTGATAACGATGGTAAGACGCAGGCAAACCTAAACTGCTCATGGGACGCCAACGGCGAAGCAGATTTCAGTCATTATGAAATCACCTGGACGGTAGCTGCCAAGACCAGAACAGTCAAGACCAGCACCAATAGTCATTACATCTTCCCCATAGACTGCAATGCGGCCTATTCAGTGCAGATTAAAGCTATAGACACGGCAGATAATGCCAGTGCCTATTGTGTGGCGCAGACCGGAACTACGGCTAGGGATACCAGCGCCCCGGCCACCCCTACGGGATTGACTGTTTCGGCGGCCAAGAAGGCAATCCGTATCAAGATAACCCGGCCCTCAGAATCAGATTGGGCAGGCTGCGAGTACCACGTCTCGACGAGCACCGGCTTCACTCCCGGCGCGGGAACGTTGGTTCACGATGGCAAGACCACCAGCTTCCACCACAAGACTGAGTCGTATGTGGCGCACTACGTCAAGGTGCGCGCCTACGATGCCAGTGGGAACTACTCGAGCTATTGTGCACAGGGCACCGCTACCCCAGAGAAGATTGACGGGACGAACGACATCCCGGACAACAATATTCCTGGTGGAAAGATAGTCAACGTCTCTATCACGGCTACGCAGATTGCCAATAACACTATCACGGCCAATCAGATAACGAATAATACAATTACGGCCGGTCAGATCGCCAATTTGACTATTACCGCGGCGGAGATAGCCAACCTGACTATCACGGGCGGGAAGATCGTCAATGCAACGATCGGTAGTGCTAAGATTAGCGACCTCAGTGTAGACAAATTGACTGCGGGGTCATTGACGGTTGCAGCAACAATTGGAGCAGGTGGGTACTTTGAGGTTGCCGGCGCATTTAAGATTGATAATGCTCGCATCACGATCATTGGCACTACCTCCCTCCAATTCGGTACGGTTAGCCCTGTCTACCTGAAGCAACATGCCGCCGGGTCGTTGGCAATCGTGGGTAATGTCCATACCGGCGGGCTTTTCGTTGACAGTGCCGCGGCTACTTTCGGGGGCGACATTTATTGCCCGGCAGCCAATAAGATCGTAGAGATGACAGGGCCATATCTTCGGAATATCACTCTCGATACCACTACGGGTGAAAAGATTGCGGTCAGTGGCACCACGAAAATAACGAGCCTTAACGCTGATTTACTAGATGGCCTTCACGCAGCCGTCGCTAATACAGCCTCAACAGTAGTAGCAAGGGAGAATGATAGTTCTGTCAATCTGGGAGAAACAAGCTTTGCAGGGGATATCTATCCGACCACTAGCGGCGCGAGATTATGCGGCGGATCGGGCGCAAAGTGGTCAGACGTCTACTGTGTAACACTGCACGAGGGTGACCACGTCTTCGAGGAGAAAGCTTGTGCTATCTGTACCAAGTCGTTCAGGAAGGGCCAGAATCTTGTCTATCACGTCATTTCAGTAGGAGAAGAAGGGACGAGGGCCATACCGGCTCATATCAATTGTGCGGAGGACTTAGTAGATTAGGAGGGATTATGCCGAGACAAATAAATATTCACGACATCAGGCCAATCAGTCTAAGCATCGGCCTGCGGGACGATGGGCAAATTGGCCTCAGCGTGAGCTACATTAGGTTGGATGAAGATGGGATCCCGGTCGAGGGATATATGGGATCAATGAATATTGAACTTGAGGGAGGAATGAAACAAAAAGTGCTGAATTTCGTAAAGAGTTCGGTGAAACCATTTATCAGAGAGCAGGAGGGGTTAGAATGAAACAATTGATAATCACTATTGTTTTCGATGTGGAAACAAAAGAAACAAATTTTAGTATTACTCAAATGAAGGGTGCGGAAGCTCATTTAGGTAACATAACGTATGCACTCGGTAGCGTCCAGCAACAAGCAGCAGCAGGGGCTTTAGCTCAGATAAAGTCGGCTGAAAAAGAAGTAAATTAAAGGTTTATTTTCAATATTGCCTCAAGCACCATTTCGATGCAACCGGCGGGATCATCGTCGATCATATCACCGGTGAATCGAAAAACTTTCCAACCGAGCGATTGAGCGAAATTGTATTTTTCACAATCGCTCCGAAAGTGTTTGCCTCGCACGTGCGCCCCGTGTACCCACGTGCCTCCTTCCGTTTCTACTGCAATTTTAGATTTAACCCAAGCAAAGTCAAACCGCCAGTCTTTGATTCCCTTAGCGGCGAGGCGTTGTCGTATGCCGGGCGCATTACCAACAACTTCTCGGGCAATTCGATACTCTCTTTCTGGTTCTGGCTCGTCAGTTAATATTTGCCAATAATAAAGGAAGGCGGTTTCTAGATCGCGTTTCATATCACAATCGCCATGTTATGAGTTCTAATCAGACGTGCTACTCCCTCACGCACTAACCAGCTTTCTGAATCGATTTCAAGGCTCCCAATAACCTCCGATCGTTCTCCCTTTCTTACATAAAGCATTCCGTTTTGCAAGAAGAAACCTAATTCTGTGTGTTTATCTTTAGGTTCTCTATTCCAGGGCAAAAGCCCATGTAGAGCATCTCTAACATCAACCCATCTCGACGCAGGATTGGCGAGCAGACCCCAAAACGTATCATCTAACTGTCCTTCCCTAGCTGCTTTGTTTACTAGAAGTAACTTCGTAAAATCTACCTCAAATGGATCCCACTTTTTTGTTATAGGTTTGGTCTCATTATCAGTTTGCTCTAATAGCACAAGCCCCGTTTTTGGATCAATAAGGGAGATTTCTCCTTCGGGGCCCATTCCATCTAATAACCAAAGTTCAGCCGTTCGAGTCCAATTGGATATCGTAACGGGATCGCGACCTGTACGACGACTTGCATACTGCTCAAAGCTGTAATCCAACTCACTGGTTGTACACCAAGGACTGACCTGGAATAACTGGGAAGCATTCTCTATGTCCCACATTTTTTTCTGAATGGCTAGTGCTAGAGCTAGGGTTGGGTCTATTTTACGGCCCAATAAGACACAGTTTTGGATTATCCCGTCCTGGTGTCGCATGATGGTTGGTCGCTCTTCGGGCGGGATGTTTTCTATCGAGATACCGAGCCTTTGTTGCGCGTCAATCAGTACATCTAGTTGCTGTGCGATATTCTGGACGGTCAGAAATCTGACTTCTTCTCTCACTACTTAGCTCCTTTTTGACATAGATAGCACCAATGAGTATTCCCATTTCCCCGAACTGCAGATCTAGGATGACCACACGGCATAATAAGATACCCGCCAAGTTCTCTTCTCCGATAGAACGGCCTCCCCCCAACCTTGGTCTTGGGAATTTGTCCGCCTCGTTTCCCGCTTCCGGATATATCCGCTAGTTTTTTCTCGCTGATGTCTAGGTATCGTGCAGCCTGTTCAAGTGTAAACATGATATTACCTTTTTCATCCTTGACAGGAACGACTGATTCACGAAAGAAATCAAGGATAGTATCTTGAGCTGGCGTAGTATCCCAATTCATATTTGCCCCTCTCTTTGTATAAAGATTATTGGCTTACAAGAAGCCTACTTAGATTTGTTTTAGCTTTGACAGTAGTAAATTGTCCAAGAGCGTCAATCAATGCTTCTACCTTTTCTTTTGATGGTTCCGGCAGATTGTGATTCTTGCTGTCTGCCCCGATACTCACAAATTCTGGAGCAATAACCGCTATCATGGCTATAAAGTCATCCGGGACAAAATCCATAATGGGTTCAATGCTAACCATTCTGGGAAGATGTGCTTGAAAGTCTAGTGCCCTATCGAATGGTATGGGTGCATTGGAGAAACCATAATCCCGATTTGATTCTAGTGTCGTACCTAGATAAGTATTCATGGGAAAATCAAAATCTAGAAATCTAAGAGGATTCTTGCTCTGAAAGAGGTAGGTATTATCAAACCTCTCGCAATGAGCCAATATCTGTGAAATCAACTCTTCAGGGACGCAGGCAGCAAACATGTCAGTAGCACTACCAACAAAGAGGAAATTCCCTTTGCCTAGATTTGTTTTAAGTTCATACTCAACTAAACGCGGCACGCCAGAATACTTTGTTGCTAGTGTAGGAAACCGCTTGAGGTCGTGGACATAACAGTATATACAATCATGTGAACATTCTCCCGCGAGAGGATTCCAGGTATGCGTTGCCCAGGCATACATATCTCCTGTAGATTTATTTAATCCCATTGATTCCATCCTTTGTACAAAGATTTACAGTGGCAATTCCAATTGACCTCGCCTTAATCTGTCTTGATTGATTCTGTCAAGACTCATTTTGACATATTTTCCAGAGATGTCACACCCAAAGAATTTGCGCCCCAGGCGGTCAGCGGCCACGGCGGTCGTACCAGAACCCATGAAGGGATCAAAGATTAGATCACCCTCATTGCTCGTTGCGCGGATAATGCGCTCTAGCAACCATTCAGGCTTTGGCGTTTCGTGTCCGTTGCGCTTCGCCGGTGGCCCCTGCCAGACCGACGATACCCGCCCGGGGTTGTTGAACGTCGGGCGGAGGTCTTCGTACTCTCGGCGGAGGTCTTCGCCGTCATTTTGGTTAAATAGCCAGCGTAACCAGCGATAATTTTCTGCTGTTGGCAGGGACCATTGAACGTTCGCAAACCAATGCCCCGCCATTCCCGTTACTGTGCGGCTACCGGTTTTCTTTTGAAAGTGCTCTGCCACCTGGCGAGTTGTGAAGCCCGCTCGTATCTTTTCCTCGTCCAGATACTCTCGCAGTGGCTCAAAGATAAACCCCCGCTGCTTGTCACATTGCGCTTGCCATTGGCCGTCATCGGCGTGGTAGATTAGGTATTCAGCCATTGGCTGGAAAGACCGCAGTACCCTTGTCACAGTGAATCCATCCATGAAGCCCTTGTCAGTCGTCGCCCCATTGTACTTGTCCCAGGTTATCCAGTTGACACGAGGTGGCCCGCCTGTTTCTACTATGAACTGCGTATGGCTAACAGTTCGTCAGGGTCGCCATGCGATACCCACAAAGCCCCATTGAACTTGAGCACCCGCACCGCCTCGGCTACCCAACCATGCCAGTCGTGGCCCTTGTCCCAATCGGCCTTGCCTTTGTTGTAAGGTGGGTCGGCAAAGATGAGGTCGCTGCGCCCGTCAGGCATCGCCGCCATCACTCCAAGGCAATTGCCTATGACAATATCGCCCGGAACTTCGCTATTCAAAACCCTCTCAAATCTTTGTACAAAGTCCATATTTTATTGACTGGTGTGCATCGGCATGATAACTATAGTCAAATCAAGGTCTTCATCGTCAGGCTTTATCAAGATCGGGCTAGAGGAGCTATTCATTCTCAAGATAGTATTTTCTGTTGGTATTACAGATAATGCTTCTATGAGATATTTCACGTTGATACCAATTGACAGAGGTTCTCCGCTTGTAGCCGTAGGGATAATCTCTTGGCTATCTCCATATTCAGTACTATTTGCTAAAATCTCAATACTGCCTGGTGATATCTCTAGTTTTGCAATATTAGCTCCCTCGCGTGCAAAAATCTGAACTCGTTTGCAAGCCGATAAAAACAACGCTGTTCCTATGGTAACTTCTGTAGAGAATTCTTTAGGAATGATTTGGCCATAGTCAGGAAACTTGCCCGCAATGAGTTGGGAAACTAGATTAAAACCCTCCCCTTGGAAGATGATTTGATTATCTCTTAAATCTAGCCCCGTGCTACCCAGCCGGGCGGCTTCTTCTAATGCTGTGGCGGGCACTATGAGGCTTCCGGGCTCTCCAAAGTCATTCAGCTTGGCCGAGTGCACTGAGCGTGCTGAAAGCCGCAACCCGTCAGCTGCAGCCATAGTCAATTTGTCCTGCTTGAAGCCTAACAGGATTCCTGCAAGGACAGGGCGGCTTTCATCTTTCGCCGCTGCTATAGAGACCTGCTTTACCATTTCCTGAAACAAATCGGTATTCAGAGGTATCGCGCTTTCGGCAACCGGAAGGATGGGAAATTCCGTGGCACTGATTCCCTTGAAATTGGCCTTTGTACGCCCACATACCAGCTTCAAGGTTTCGGTTTTCTCGACCAATTCCAACTCTATGCGCTCAGAGGGCAGGAAGTTGACCAGGTCAATGAAAGAGCAGGCTGGCACCGTTGTTGCCCCGTCCTCCTCTACCTTGGCCCTGATCCAGCAGTTGATGCCGATTTCCAGGTCCGTGGCCGATAGCTTCAGGCGGCCGTTGTCAGTGGAAAGCATCACATTTGCCAGCACGGGCAAAGTGCTACGAGTAGCTACTGCTTTTTTCACCTTGTTTAGTCCTTGTGCCAAATTCTCTTGTAGACAAGCTAGTTTCACTTTACTTCCTCCTTATTTTCAAAACCCAATTGTTTGATCAAATTAAAATCATATATCGTAACCCAGTTGCACTCTCGACAAATTAGTACAACTAATTCTAGTATGCCGAAACCACCTAGGCTGACTGACCGGTGCAATTCGCTTGTTTCGTCTCTACATTCTGGACAAATCATTTGCTACCTCCTTTGTACAAAGATTTGTTTTTCAATCTAATCGAGTTACAAATTGAAACCTATGATTGGGATAACGACCGTACTTGAATACAAGGCCGTTTTCATCATGATATTCGGCCCTGATAAAGACGGCATCTGGAATCCACTGAGCTAGGTGCGCCCTAAGAGTTTCGAGCGTGTCTTTTCCTGGGTGCGCTCCAATACCCCATTGCTTTTCTTGGCTATCTAAGTTGTAGTGGATGTACGTTATATCGCTCATAGGTTTCTCTTTGGTTATCATAGGACAAATAGTGGTGGATTAGCCTGTTGCACTCTTAGCCGCGCCAGCTCGCAATACTCCTCCGAGCAGTCGAAGCCTATCCACTGGCGGCCCATCTGCATTGCCATCTTCAGGGTTGTGCCACTGCCGCACATGGGGTCGAGAATCACATCCCCCGGATTTGACCAACTCAGTATGTGGTCACGGGCCAGGGCTTCGGGGAAGATGGCGGGGTGCTCAAAGGCAATACTATCTTTTGAGCTATGCCCACCACCGCTTTTGTAATACCAGATATTGCCCTTGATTCTAGTTTTGCTTACAAGGCGTGACGGCTCATTCCTTGACCTGATTGCGGAGTTTTGGGACCTACTACCCTTGTCAGTTTTTGGTCTATCTGCTCTTGTGCCGCTATAGGTGCATGGAATCATTATCGGGTCAAAGGTCTTGGGTGCGCCCTTGCTAAATACAAACATGTACTCAAATTCTGGTTCGTACCTGTTGTGCGTCAGTGGTGGTTTATTAGTCTGATAGATCATTGTGTCGTGAAGCTGCCATCCCAACTCCATGAACCCCAATGCCTGTCTGAAGCTAGTCCCCGTTTCTGACCCATTTATAGTCGCGTCCCCTACCACCCATACCACCACGCCGCCCTGTTTTGTCACCCTGAACAGTTCGGCGGCTACCGGCTCAAAGTCGAAGGTGTAGCCTTTGTAGCTGCGGAGGTCGTCGTAGGGGGGCGAAGTCACAGTCAGGTCTATGCAGGCTTCGGGTAAGTCTGCCAATAGTTGCACGGCACCTCCTGTGTAAATTCGGTTCAATTCAAAAGGCCCTAATTTATTCATGTCAATTATTTGTACAAAGTTTCAAAAGTCTGGCTGCTTTCCATATAGCTCAATATACAAACGCTCAGTTTCAGCTCGCCAGTATTTAATATGCTCAGGAAAGGCCGTATACATTGCAACCCAGCGTGGTAATAGTGCCAGCATATTGCCAGAATCTAGTCTTTGTTGCCATTTCTGATAGGATCGCTCAAAGTATTCAGTGACATTCAATACCAATTTATATTGAAGAAGCAAGTTCATTTTTTCTGAATTTCTATCCGACACGAGTAAACGCCCGGCCTGTTCACCGGCCGCCACCCGCCGAGAATCCTACCCAGCGCTCGGCAGTACTCATTGCCGAAATCGGTTCGGATGTTCTCAATGAGGGGAGCCTCGTCGTCTTCCATGAACAGCATGTACCTGGTAGGCACTCCGAGATGGTTCCACACCACACATCCACACTCATCGGTCTTGCCCCACACGTTGGGGTGATCGTAGGCGATACCTTGCGAGGGCTCTACGTCAAAACGCACCTTGATACCCTCCAAAGGTGCGCCATGTTCATCGAGTATTGTGACGTACAGCTTTTTCAGCCCTGGCCGGTTGTCGCAGGCACTCAACCGTTCCTTCGTGTTCACCTTCCAGGTCGAATTGGGATTGACCTTCGGTTCTTTATCATTCTTGATTTGCTGCATTTTACTTACCTCCTTTTTTTCTATCCCTTTTTCGTTTTTCAATTATTGGCTGCGGGGCCAAAGGGCTCTTTTTAGGCATCGAGAACTTTCTTTCGCAAACTGTACATCTTCTCAATCCTGGCCCTGCATAAACGTTATGTGCATAACAATTACACGGCATTCTAAACCTCCTGGATATAGTAATAGGCCAAATTGTTGAATCCCGCCCGTAAGGAAATCATGAATAGCTTATCTCTAATCTCTAGCTCGGTCAATTTCCTTCTATACCATACCGAAAGCAACCAAATCATGTTACATCTCCTATCTTGTACTCAATGACCTCTCCACAATTTGGACATCGAAACCTGACAATACCGACTTCTACTTCGCGTTCCATTTTTGCTTGACATTTTGGACACTTCACTTCATCACCCCCGGTACCCCACATTCCGACTATTCTAGGAATGGTGTGTTTGCATTTCTTACATTTGCAAGTTCCTAAACCACTTAAGGCTTTACTCTCCCGAAATATCGTTTTCTTCGTTGTCGTTGAGTTCCCCTTGATTATTTTCTTCCTCCCTCATTACGTAAAGTGTGCTAGATATTTCGTTGCCTATCATCGCTAAGGCACCAGCAAGCGAATCTACACGCCACCTTACATCCCCATCGTCTATTCTTTCATCCCACATGAGAACCTCAAGCATCTTGAATGCTGTGTTTGCATGGTCCACAAGCATTTCCATTTGTTCTATACGTGTTAGCTTCTTTAGTTCCTGTTCTTGTTTTTCGCGACCGTTATTACCTGACATTTTTCCTCCTTAAAAATCTACATTCCTTCCTATTCTTGTATCTTCGACATCTGTGGGATCTTCCCATAACGTATATTCTGGCGTCCATTTCATAGACCAGAAACCAGTGGCACCCCCTCGATATTTGTCACATTCTATATAGCCTATACCCTCTTGTATAGGCATCTCTGGGGGTGGTTGGATTGTCTTACCTGAGTGATGAATTTGCCAAACATTATAGTTGTGGAATATTGCTGAGGCGGCAATTTCCGCCATGCCCGAATATCTTAGATCATACATACCACCCTTTCTATCATTTCTCATTGACACCCCTCTATTATATTGGGCCAGCAAAAGGACGGCGGCGTCCAGATTCTTTGCTGTTCTCTTCGCTTCACGATAAATACCGCTAACCCGTAGTTCCTCTGATTGGCTCCGTTCGTCACTCACTAGTTCTGCAAAATCGATTATCAATAGCTTAATCGGCCCCTTTTCCTGCATTGAGTGTAGGGCAGATGCCTGAAAACCAATCGTTCCGCTAGATACGAAATCAGAAGCATCAATATAAATTGGAAGGCGTCTTAGCGGCTGTACCGCTTGTCTTAATCGATCTATCTCAGAGCTGCTGGCTTGCCCCGCCTTCAGTTTAATTGAGTTTATTTTAGCTTGGCTACATGCTAATCGAGTAATCAATGCTCTACTAGTCATTTCTAAACTGTTAATCACTACACACCCCTTATCCAATCGGGAAGCAACATTTTTAGCAAGTTGGAGAGCTAATTGGGTTTTCCCTGTTCCTGGTAAGCCCGCCAATATTGACAGTTCTCCTTTAGGAAGGCCAACAATCCGACTATCCCAGCACTTCCATCCTGTCGGAATATGGCTAACAATCCGCCCTTGGCTTTGTAGTTCCAGATACCTCTCCCAATTGTCTATGTGCTGAGTTATATGTGTATAGCCGGCCTTCAGTATGCCCTGTTCTCGATGTAGACGGTTTATCAAATCCGATAGATACTCGTCTACGTTTTCTATTTTGGAACAGGCCTTCTCGAAATTCTGCAAAAAACCAGCCTGCTCTTGGAGGATCAAATGTATCTGTCTTATTCTCCCTGCACTATCAACAACTTCGGCCCACTTGGGTAGCCCAGACGTAGTATATAACTCAAGCCTTACTAGTGAGTCATGAAGCCTGCGTAACTCAGGCATCCCGCCGACTATCTCAAGAGAGCTTCCTAATTGTTTTGCCAGGGTGAGAAGATCAACTGGGATATTGCTCGTATAGCAGTCCAGAATTGCTCTATACACTATTTTTCTATTGTCTGTAAATCTATCTTCAGGCAGCTCTAGGGCGAGCAATCTAGTACAGCGTAATCTTTCACTTGTTTCAGGAGCTAGCATTGCAGAAATGCAAGCCTCCTCAAAATGCTCTATCTTCATGGGGTTCCGCTCCTATGAGGTATTTTGGCAAGGCGGAACTTAGCTTACTCTAAAAAAGTAATGATAGCGATAACAATCCAAATTACAACGCAGCCCCAGCCACCTACAGCCCATACTCTTAACTGTTGAGTCCGAGACTCCACTAAAGATTCTGTCAGGGCGAAAGACGCAAGCAAAATCGCGATAATCCCTAAAACCAGCTCCAAAGTCATTTCTTATCTCCCCTTAAACCGCGAATCTCTACCTAGAGCGGCATCATCATAGCCCTCAATATAACCCGCTCCAAATGCCTTTTCCCCTACAGCAGCAATGCCGCGGTAGTACCTATAGAGAACACAGGCAATTAAAATACCTATCCCGATCCCTATCATTGTTTCTCCTTTGTACAAAGATTATCAATCAACAAAAAGTGGTGTCTTGTTACGATATTCACCCAACCATGCCGGAGCGACGTGTCGCCAACCATTTTCTCGAGCTAAGGCAAAACCTAGTTTTAATAGCCCAGCACGATTATGAGTTATTATTGCATTCATACCGTAATGATACAGAACTGCTTCTAATAACTCTTCAGGGCTTGCCTCTTTCAATTCTTTGTATAGTTCATCCATTTCTTAACTCCTTTGTACAAAGATAAACTCAACTAGTCAATAACTCGGAAGGATGATGTCCCGCTAAAATAAACTCAGAAAAGTCCGTCCAGTCTCCATTAGGGAGTTTTATCACTACGGCGTGCCCCCCAATCATAGCTTTGGCATCAAAACCCTGGCTTCGCTCGCCCTTGTCGGGTACGACATAGACTTTCCTGGCGAATCTCAACGCATTATCACTCCATTCACTTTGCCATGAATTCGCTCCATGAACTGGAGAGCAGGCATTTAATCCCAACTGCGTGGCAAGTTGAGCATCGAATTCTCCAAAGAAAACCCATACTTCTTCTTTGCCTTCTACGGCCCACCGATTGTAGAGTAGGGGCTCATAATTCCCACGAAGGACATAACGGGGGATCAGTTTTAAGGCACTCCGCAAGATGTCACCATCCAATCCATTTTCTTGTAAACGTCTCATCTCTCCCTCGTCATCTCGTCTCAGTTTCACTGCTGCTAGTCTACTCTCTTGCGGAGTGCCTGTCCACAAAGGAATCACGTAGCGTCTTCCAGTCCAGCCAAATTGCTCCCTGTTAATCGTATTATTCGCGAATCCTCGATTATGATAGTAAATACGTCTTTTTCCTAACTTACTATGCCAATACTGAGCAGCTTCCTGACAAATTGACCTAATTCGTTTAATCTGGGGTTTGAATAACGGCTGTGGTTCAATTTCGGGTAGGTTTCCTAGCAGTTTAATCGCTGTTTTGAAATCGATGTTGAGGGATAACATAAGCCAATTAATTACGTCTCCCCTGGCCTTACATCCAAAACACTTGAAACTTTGCCTGTCTGGGTATACAGTTAAGGAAGGATGTTCTTCTTTGTGCAAGGGACATAGGCCGACGTATCTGTAGCCCTGCTTTTTCAACTCTACTGTTCTATTAACAATTTGAACGATGTCGTGTTGGGCCTTCAGGGCTGTTATATCCACCGCTTTGACTCCCACCAATATAAATCATGGTAATATCCCCTCATGGCTACAAACATTTCTTTCCAACATGCTTTTTCAAGCCATCTCATCTCCCTGTCTATTGTTCTGGGCCACCACAAGAACTTACATCTAATTCGCGTATCTCCCGGTGAAGGAAACTTTTTTCTCATTTTGCTCTCGTTGGCCCCCGCTGCCCCTGATACTTGCCATCATATCCCTTAAGCGGACAACCTTTAGTTGCCGACAATACCAATTGAATTACTCTTTGACCTGCTTGTAAAGTGATAGGACGATGGGCATGCAACTCGAGAGTCAATGTACCTGAGAAGGAAGGATCGCAAAACCCAGCTAGCGCATGGTCTAATCCCTGTCGGGCCAAACTCGACTTTAAGTAGACCGTTCCGATTGCGTTTGGGGGGATAGTGATAACCTCTAACGTTGTGGCTAGAATTGCCTGACCCAGCTTAATCGTAATTTCATCTGACTGGAACTCAACGCCTGTTTCTAGGTCTATAAAACTATCACCCAATCGCAAGTCGACACTGGCAGGATTCACGCAGTTAGGATCGTATGGATCTACTCCGCCTTTTATAGCCCAGGTTTTTAATGAGTAGTCTGGAAAAATCATTCCTCAATCTCCGGCCAAATATTGTGTAGTAAGAGTAGACCAATAATAGCATAATTAGCTAAATCCATGAGCGTGTTCTCTACTGATTCATCTACTAAAGGATCGTCTATTCCTGTAACAATAAGACGACGTAATCGATTGATTTTATCCCACGATCTGACAATGATACCCTGAATGCCTGTACCTGATATATTATCGGGACCATACGATTCATGTTTTTTTGTAAATAACTCAAATATGTCTGTTACCTCGTTGTACCAAGCTTCATATAATGTATTGAAATCCGTTTTGGCTAATGGCATCAATTACAATCTCCCTCAATCTTACATAATGGTTGATCTGGACGACTACCATCCCGATAAACAGAAATTGATCCAAATCCTCTCTCCCAAGCTCCACAGAATACATCGTCTACCACTTGAAGGGAAGCATCATTTGGATAACAAACAGTATATGAAATGGTATTATCAATCTTATCCCATGCGGCTATTGCATCTAAATGTTCGCTAGGAGACATCTTCAATCCTACCTCATAATCAGGGTATATTGAAGTAGAAACTCCTGCGAGTCGGCTAATATGACCAGTTGGTGCTATTGCTAATAAAGTCGCGTTTCGTCTACGCCCTGGTAAATAACCGCCGTCTCTATCTGCCAACTTTTGACTTTCTTCTTCTGCTGCTTCATATATAGTATGACAAATTTCGCTTGCGAGTTCGTTGGCAGTTTGAGAAACAAAAGGTATCTTTTCTTGCCTTAATAAATCGGCCCAGCCCATAACTCCAATTCCAATTCGTCTATCGCGTCGTGTTGCTTGAGCGATTTGAGGTAGCGGATAGTTGTTCACGTCTATCACTCTATTAAGGAATCTAACCATCATTTTGACTGATTTTATCAATTCATTCCAATCGCCCAATTGCTTAATAACATTAGGCAAAGCCAGAGACGCTAAAACACATGATCCAAAATCATAAAGTGGCAATTCTCCACAAGCATTTATTCCTTCTATTATGCCAAAATCGTTAAGTGTAGGATTATTTTCATTAATGCTATCTAGAAAAACTAGCCCAGGTTCGCCATTCATGTGTGCTTGAGTAATTAGCTTGTGCCATAAGTCATCTTTTAATACGTAAGGACCCTCATCGAGGGTGACTGATATGTTAAAATTACTCAATTCACCATCTTTGGTCTTACAAGTAATGAATTTTTCAATATCAGGATGCCTCGCGTTTAGGGTAGCCATTATTGCTGCTCTACGCAAACCGCCCTCCATTACTACTTGAGCGGTTGTATCAAAAATCCGCATAAACGACACAGGGCCTGACGCTACTCCTTCAGGAGCATAACTCAACGATGTTCCATGAGGAGATAAGCCTGACAACTCAAGCCCAAGCCCACCGCCGGCCTTGAAAATCATTGCGGAACGCAAATTGGTTCGGAAAATGTCATAGATACTATTACCTATATGTAAAAGATGACAAGCCATGAGATTTCTTCCGCCGGGTCTGCCCGCATTTATAAGGCAGGGCGAGTTGGGAAGGAACTGCTTCGTTATTAATTGCTCAAAAATCTGCTTACGTTCGCTTTCATATTGCATTATTCCCGCGACACGCTCACAGAGAAGTGACCACGACTCATTTTTGGCCAAGTATTTAGTTATAAGTGACATTGATTTCTCCAAATCTTCTTATTAAGAGTTCTTGTCGGGGTTCTTTCCCAAATCGTGCTACATACCATTTAATATATCGTTCTGGGCTTTGGTACAGTTGCTGTTTGGCCTTACTCATGTTTTGTTTTGCTTCCTTCGACTTTGGTTTGCCTTTACTTGCAACACTCATTTTCTGTTTTGTAGCAACGGTATGCTGTTTGCCTGTCATCCCTGCATAGGGCGGATGGCCTATTAGAGATAAACTCACATTACGACAGTGTTCTTCTGAAAGAGGAATCCCTTTTTTTGCTACACTCATTTTCTGTCGTGTTTCCTCAGTAACAGTAACCAGACGGCCTTTAAGCCCCTCACTAATCCTTTTATTAACTTCCTCTCCTAGATAACCACCTCCTGCCCTTGTCGCTATATTGTAAGGGCTACTCGTTTCAAAAATAATATCTAACCAAATCTGTTCTTGTTCTAATAAATCTTCAATATTTTGCACTTCTTCAATGATACTAAATTGAAAAACCTTACTTCCATATTTATTCCAGGCATTTTGTAGGTGTGGATTACTATGGGTCCCTTTTTGTAGTTCCTTTTGGTGCTCCTGCCATCTCCTCTCAATATCTTGTGAACTTCCTATATATTGTTTATCGTTTACCTCGTTTCGTATTTCATATATCCCTCGCATTCCCTTCTCCGTTTATGCTAAAACAAAAGCCCGATTCCCACCTTCGGCATTATTGTTCTCGCTTAAAGACAATGAGCTTTAGTGGTAATCGGGCCTCTATTGCCGAATCTAACTCATTATCTTTAAGCACCTATATTATAGCATAAATGAAGAAGATTGTCAAATCGACATTTCTAGCTGGCTGCGCTTGATCCTGTCCTTTACCACTCGCTCCAGGGCCATGTTCACATACTCAGGATTGATGTCACACCCGAACCACCTACGCCCTAGGCGGTCGGCGGCTACGGCAGTTGTGCCGCTGCCGATATAGGGGTCAAAAACCCAATCTCCCTCATTGGTTGTGGCGTCTATGAGTTCCACTAAAAGAGGGATGGGCTTCTCTACAGGATGGCATCGCTTTGCAGATGGCGTAGCTTTATGACTTAGTACATCGCGGCGTAACTTACCATCATCCTTGCGCTTAGATGCTTCACCCCGTGCCGCTATGATTAACTCGTGTTGCCCCCTCCAGATTGCTCCCAGCCCAGGGTTGATCTTGTCCCATACCAACACCTTGAGCTTCGGCCACTGATTGTAGAATCCTGGATAGAAGGCGGCTAAAGAATCCCCATTACAAAACGACAAGCAGTGCCCAGTATCTTTTGTCAACCGCGCCAATTCTTTAGCGACAACTTCCCACCACACCTTCAAGGGAGACAAGTCGCCATAGTTGCGTTGCCACTTAACCCTTGACTGGTAGTGCATTGCAGGAGTAAACCACGGCGGGTCTGTCAGCACCAAGTCCACACACCTGTCAGGCATCTGCCTCATCACATCAAGGCAATCCCCACAAACTATTTCTCCTAGGCTTGCCCCAGCCAGTATTCTCTCAAAGGCATCCATTCTATTCCTCCAATCCTGCCCACCGGGGTTTTCGTAGTATTCCCCAAAGCGTCGGAGTGTATTTCCCTCCCACAAGTCTCCTTACTGCTAATGCTGACTCTTCAAAACCGTACTTATCCACCAAAAGTTTAGCCGGTCGTAATTGAGCTCTAAATGGTAGATCGGAGGATTTCCTAACCTCTTCTAGACAATGAAACCACCATGAAACTAGTGCTCGTGGGCGATTTTTGTCGGCCAAATACCTAGAGGGGATCTCGAATTCCTTTACTACACTGATGATAGCAATAGGTAAAGTAGATTTTGTTGAATCTAATTGATTGCGTGCTAGGAGAGAAGCCAATTGTAGTATCCCACTTGCCGCCTAATTTCGGATATAAAAAATTGCCATTCAGGTAAACGATGATCCTTGCGCTGCAGAACGATATGTCGTAAGACCTTATAGTTTGTGCATACGATCCTTCGCTGCAAAAACCCTTCGGGTAGATCACTTTTGAGCATCTCGAAATATCCACCTTCAATTAGCTCGTTCAGTCTTCTAAGCGTATCTAAATGGATAGGATACTCAAAATCTGATCGCTTTAGTTTTCGATTCATCAAAGTATGCATAGTGGATTCAGATTGTTTAGTTATCCCCACACGGTAAGTATCAAATTGTTGCCACCAGTATCTCGGAGCCGCTATATCCAGCCAAACCACAATTGATTCGAGAAATTTGTTGTGCCCGGCATCCTTGTAGGCTAATCTATAGGCTATAGCAGGCATATCTTCGACCGGTTGGAGATGGCTCAAAGACAGTCCAAGCATAGCCTCCTCGTAGCCTGCTTCTTTTAGGATTTCCACATTCATTAGAACTGCTCCTTCAAGACAATCTTGCATCCCTGATCATCGTAACCAAGCGCGACTAGGACTCTCTTGATGTCACTATCTGACCACTCACTGAAGATTCGTGGGAGGCTATATTCTTTTATAATGCTCTGTTCTCCGTCTGCTAGTACTTCGCCAGCCCACTTTTTGCCTTCAGGAGTTAAATCCCAGCTGCCACTGTCTACGAAAGCCTTAGCGTTCTCACAGTTTCCAACTTCAGTAATAATCATGAGCCTTAGTGAGTCTTGCATGTTGTTAAGCGGGCTCTCCTCTTCCAGCAACGCCTTTTCCTCCTCAGAAATCGGACCTAAACTGTTGAGGTCAATTTGATTGCGGCCACCAACTCGCCCCAAAGCCTCAAGATTTCGCTCTGACATCATTTTAATTAGTAGTGGCACGATATTGCTAACATCGTTACAATCCTGGTGAGGGAAGTTTCCATAATCGGGTCCATAGAACGCGAGTAGGAAATTCCTGAATCGCTTTGAGCCTGCCGTTAATTCCCCGTCCGATCTGAGAGGCAACGCTGGAATTCCATCCTCACCAAGAACGAGAGGATAATCGAGGAAAAATGGCACTGTAAAGCCTTTGTACTCTCCTCTTGTTATTTTTACTCTTCCGATCATGTAAGGACCGTATTTCCCTTCGATTGAGCCTATCGCTCCTGATTCGTCTCGAGAAGTGATTCCAACCAACCTGATATAATAGAACCCTTCGAGCACACCGACACCTTCGATTGAATTGTTCTGAATCCAACCATTCCCGACGGTGACCTTGGTCGTGCTAGTCATCATTTTTTGTGCTTTGAGTAGTTTCCGACCGATGTCTTTTTCGCTGCTTAACTCATTCGGATCACCACCAAAAGCCTTGGTCAACGGCAACAGTTCAATGTCGGGCTCGATAGATCCGGGCGGCCCTTCTTCTCCGTTGACAGTCGTGCGATAACGAGCAACCAAAACCTCCTCACCAAACTTATTCTGGGTGACCAGATAAGGTAGCCCTTGTTCATCCAGCGGAAACCACTGGTCGAAACCTACCGTATAAACTCCGTCCTCAAAGTGTGTGAATTCAGACTCTCTTGTACCAATCGGTGACATTTTCAGTCCTCCTTTTCTTTGATGGTGACTTCATAACGAAGTGATAAACCTAGCACTCTCAATAAGCGGTCAAAAAGAGATTCAGCCCCTTCGCACATATACAAATATTGATCACAGCTAGCAAATCTGGGTTTCGTAACTGTAATCGAGAAACTTTCTTCTTGTCCAACTGTGATTAGAATAGTTATAGGATCGTTTTTCATTCTGCCTCCTGCATAGCCATTTCGATTTCTTCTAATCTTTCGAGGATAGTTTGCCTGACGAACTCCTCGTCAGTTTGCCCACCCCAAATAGCAACTAACCTTATTCGTTCTATATCTTGTATATGCAATCAAGGATGTAAACGTCTATACATGTCTGAGTAATAAATCGCTTCATTCGTCAAAAATCCTCCTCTCGTTGTAGCATTTTGTTGTACCCTGCCCGAGTTCCAGGTACTCCCATCCCAGTAACCCGAGCAAGCAGATCCTTAGCTCCCTGTTCGGTCAGGGCTCGTGATCCATCTTCCCTCACTACAAAATCAGAATCGAGCATTTCAAAAGCTACTGGTAAAATCCCGGCGGGTTCTGTAGATCCCCAACTGCTAACCTTTGACTTGCCTTGAGGAGCTAAATCCAGACCAAAACTGGCCTTAACAATATACATTAGTATGTGGTTATTTTCAATTGCGTAAACGGGGTCAAAAACTGGTATTAGTCTCTCCTCATCTTTAGTCATTTTTCTCCAATCTGGCCTGAATAGCAGCTCCGATTTCCAAGTTCAGTAGGAAATTGAGTGCGGCCTCTTTGTCTCTTTGCTCGGCGAGTTCCAAAGCATCATTGTAATCCAGATACTTATCGTCTACGTAAGCTGAGATAAACTTTTGCATCGTTATTCCTCCCCATCCTTCCCCTGGTCTTTCGTTCTCCTCTTGATAAATTAGCCTGAGCCAGTTTGTACAGATTCCGCCTATTTGGGTAAGTTCATACTTGGGGGGATGTTCGTGTTTGCCCTCAAGGGCATCGGCCAGTTCTGATATTTCTTCCAACAGCATGGCCAGTGTTGGCACCTTGTCCAAATAAGCACAGGCATTCTGTCTTATATGAAGAAGCGCTTTATCAATCAAGTCTTATCAAATCTCCTTCCGTAGGTTTGCACCAGCATTGACACTTGTTGCCAAGCCCAGGACAAACAACGTCATAATAATCAAACCCCTTAGCGTCACACTTTTTCTGACAGGAAGGAATTAAACCCTCGCCGCAGGAAGTAGTCATCAAGAGCATAGCAAACAGCAGAAGAGAAATAACAAATTCGTGTGTCTTACCCATATTGTTGCCCCCCTTTTTTATTTAAGGCTGCGGGCCAGATCCCCCACCTGGCTCCTGCTCATAGGTACACGGCAGCCCGCCTATGAGGTCACTGCTACGACTCCCTTTCCCAACAGCTACCGTCGTAACTACTTCAATCTCACCCTACCTGGTGCTGCCACACCACCGCAACCTTTTTGCTCATCCTACCGTCTAGCCGCCCTCGATAACTGTGCTGGCTTCCATGGGCTGGCCTCGTCACGAGTAGGCGAGCATTATCATTACAGATTCCACTTTTCGACCTTAACGGGATTCCGCTCCTTATACCAACGGATCGCTACACTGACAAACGCAGTCAATCCGGATGCAATCGGCAACCAAGCCGTTGGAACTTCACCCGTATATCCTTCTGCTGTCAAGATGGGCATGACAACTGTAAGGATGACTGCCAGAATCGTAAAATACGTTTGCTTATTCTTCACCTTTCTTCACCTCCTATTCAAATATGATTTGCCTGCCCACATCACCCCGTCCCGGTCGGTCAGGTTTCCCACCCATTTCACCATTAACCGCCACTTATATCCAGAGTCCCAACAGCCCATATACCTCGGCTGGGCGCATCGCAGGCTTGGCCGGGTCACTTGTACGACTTTGTACAAAGTTTTCCTACCCCTAACGTTAATACTCGGCGTATAATCTCATTCATTCTGCTTTCTCTGTGCAAAGTTTTCAACTGCTGCTATATGAGAACAAATCCCCCGATAGGAGAATGCCAAACAATCACATTCCCAGCTACCCAGCACGCTTACTACGTGTGGCGCAGTTCCACCTGTCACATACCACGAACCTGGGGTAAGCGGTTTAATTTTAAGGCTCTTTGCTTTCTTTAGCATCCCCACAGTAGGTTCAGGATGTTCGACGCTGTCATCTTTTATCCCCACCTCATCCTCCTTTAGAGGCCAGTCTATTGAATCCAAATATTGCGTGATTGCCGCAAGTAATTGAATCGCACCCGTTTTACCTAACCTTGGAATCTTAGTTGGCTTATCTTCGGACAAAGCTTTGACCGCCGCTTGGCAGTGTTGTTTATCACTGCCAAGCAGTCTGCTATAAGCCACTTGGGGGTATTCACTGCGGATAGTATTGGCTTCTACGGTAGATAATTCCTGGAGGATTTTGAGGTAAGGATTATTTGTATATTTCATCATTATTATTATAACAGATAACTACTAAAACGTCAATGCCTCACATGCGGTTTTCAAGAAAACCTGAAAATTGGTCTTTCTTCTTTCTACGTTTCTTTTTGAAGGATCCACCCCACTCCGCAATGATGTCTTCGGTGATTTCTTCACATGTCTTTCTTTTCCGATGAAGCTTCGAAAAGAAAGTTCTATCCAGCCTCGTCAATCTCCTATCACGATTATCACTCACTTCCCTTCCCCTCACAAGACCAACATTGGAGCGTCCCAGTTCCTGCGCAAGTAGAGCACTTCGCACCGTCCTTTTGGCCTAAGCCCTTACAAACTGGACAGGTTTTTTCGCTCGTACCCCCGCATGTCTTACACTTGTCGTCACCGCTCCATTTCATTTCATCTCCTTACGACTTGAAACCCTTTTTCCTTTCTTGGTTTGTGAAAGGCTTAAACGAGTGAATTTACCTTTTCCCAATATTCTCAATTGTAACTTTTTCATTGTTCTCCTCCAAAATGTGTATTATTTCTCAACGAATTCGATTATGCTTTTGCGCCCCCCACCTTAATACATTTACTTAGTATCTCAGCGGCCTCAGGAATGGTAGTTTTTCGGTTAAACTCCATAGATCGCCCGATGTATTTGTACCACCACACCTTAAAATCGGTGGGTTTATACCAAAAATTGGGGACCTTGTCAATACACCAAGGGCAATCGTCTTGTTCACACCAGCAATAAGGGTTCATCATAAAGATTTTAGTCTCAATCCTAGTGCCATACTTTGTGGGCCACTTATGCTCGTCGCCATAAAACTTTGCAATAGCACGAAGAATAGCTTCAACTAGATAATCTTCGTCTACACCAAAAGCGCCCCGAGATACTATGATTTTTAAGTCATCCTTATTTCCAAAGCTTTCTATGAATCTTTCTAACAATCCTTTGTTGGAGGCTTCTGACTCATCAATCCCAGTATACTCAGCAAGGTCAACTATGTGCCCACAAGTGCACTCGAATGTCGTGATACCGCAAGTGGGGGCATAGTAAACGTCTTCATTTATTTTGCTGCAGTGCGGGCATTCAACTGTTATGAAATATCGGTCACCCATTTTTAATCCTTTCTAAATTTTGGCTATTGGTGGTAACTGGCGGCAAGCACACGACCGAATCACCACCAATAGCACTAAAAGGAGGAACCTAGTTAGGTTTCTTGTGGCCGCGTTTCCGCTGTTGTTTCTTGGAAATCACAGGCTTTGTAGGCTTCTTTTTACTGCCCCCTTTCCCCAAATCTCTCACCTCCTATTTTACGCCTAAGCGATTGCTATGTAGATGAGTTATTCCACTATTCTTGTTTGTCTTTGTTTTTCGACCGGGGCCATTGTTGCCCGCTGTTTGGCGATGAGGGGTATGGAACCGGTAGAGGAAGCCTTTTTGCCTTCGCCTTTTCCGTTTCTTCGGTTGCAACTCTCTACCTAGAAAAGCATCTAGCCAATTCCGTGGTGAAGCTACTGTTAATGTAACTACTGCCATAATTGCTCCTCCTATATTATATAGCAAGATGTGAAGTTTGTCAAGTTGGGCTACTAGGATTTCAGGTTTTTCTGAATACTCATTAGCACTAAGGCACGACAAATAGCAATTGCCCTTGTCTCCCCCTTGCCCCAGCCTATATACTTCTCAAAAGTTTCCAGATGTTCTATATTCTTTAGTTTGCGAATCTGACAATAACAGGTAGTGGAAGAACAAGTTTCAACCATTACAGAGTAGCCTTGTTCTACTAGCCAATCAACTATTTCAAACGCAGATTTGTCGTCTTTAGAGAATTCAGGGGCCACTTCTAAGCAGGCAGCAAAATGCCCAAAATAATCAATATCTTTATCCTTCCTAAATTCACCACAGCAACATCCTCTAAGGTAGACAGGTCGGAGTATTGGGCATACGGGTTTACAATCATAGAGAATATCGTATCCGCCAACATAATCTGAAACGCAATTAGTAATTCCTAGCACATCGTAGCCCAAGATTTTCGCCACGAGGGCATCTAATTCTGGGCCTGCTGGCATATTATCAATCAGCTCGTGGGCAGGAGGTACTTCACATTTGAGGCCAGACATCTCAACCGCTCTCCTATCAACAGACCCTTCAGGAGGTACACCAAATTTTTTATCCTTTAGGAATGGCGAGTATGAAATCGCAGTCCAACCAGTAGCTGTGGCCAGTTCAGCGTGTCGGATAAACTTTTCAATTCTAGCTTCAATTTTCATTTTCTCTCTCCTTAAGGATTTCTGCAACCTTGTACAAAGGAACTGGGTAGAAATTCCAGTTATCAACACCGATATCTAGGCTCAAACCTTCTCCCTTTACTTTGCCATGACTGTGCCCAAACAAATGCCAAGAACCATAGTGCCGACGATCCCAGCGATTCAACTGATAGTGACAGAGTGTAATAGCTTTTGGAAACCTGGTTTTGCTGAACTCCTTAAATTCCAGCACAACCATCGGTGGGAGTATTTTCACTTTGTGGCCACTCCTGCTATAGTATCCAGACGCGCCCAAATGTATTTGTGTATTTGGGCGCCGAAGTATCCACCCTCTATCATGATGCCAGGGATAACCCAATACTTTGATTTGGCCGTTTAGCCGGACAAAATAATCGTGGGCCTCTTTGCCCTTACCAAGACAAAAGTCTCCCAAATGATATACAACATCGTAAGGGCCGACAACTTCGTTCCACCTTTTGACTAGTTCTGTATCCATTTCTTTTACATCAGCAAAAGGACGATTGGTATATTTAATTATGTTGGAGTGGCCTAGGTGGGTATCAGCTGTAAAAAGTATCTTCATGGTATTGCAACACAAGCGGCCAAAAAGTGCCCCCCAAAGTAAAACAGTGCAGACAAAATGATGAGCCACATTACTACATCAAGCTTCTTTTCCATTATTTAACTCCTTTCACTATGTGGTCCACAGCGAAGTTTATCAATGCCTCTGACTCGCTGAGAAGCTCTATTTTACTAATCGCAACCTTTTGCCAGGCTTTTGCATCCTTTTTGAGGCTTTTCGTCCTCTTTAGTAGGTTGGACCGAACGAAACCAACAGCCTTGACCTCTCCTCCACTTTCATCTTTGTTCTCCAGAACTATTGCCCAGATTTCCAAATTTCCTCCTTTGTACAAAGGTTGCGGGGAATCCATTCTCTCTTAACTCCTAGAACCAAAAATCCCAACGTGCCGCCAGCCGATCCCACACCTCTATCCGCAGAGAAACCGCAGGGCGAAGTCAACAGTGCTTTGTGGCACTGAAGTCCAGTCCATTAAGTTGCCCAGGGGTGTGAGTTCACTGTTAGCTGTCGTCCTCAGTTCACCTGGTTCGCCCTTGCGCCAATATCGGCAAAAGGCGTCTTCACCCCTCACTGAGGTCACAAAGCCCATCTCACAGTCAGGGTGGCTTGGGTTTCCTTCGGCATGTACCGGTACGTTCAGAATCTGATCTCCTCGGTTAAATATTGCTTCTACCAGCGTCATCGCTCCATCTCCTTTCTTCAGACTAGATTCTCAGGTCTATCTTTGCCACATTCGCAATCGCACAAAGATAGGTCAGGACATCATTCAATTCATGTTCTAAGTTACTAGGCGAACGGCCGGGATCTTTCACGTACCCCTCACTTATATCCAAGACGGCTGCTGCAACTTCGCCCGCCTCTTCGCACAAGCCCAAGGTAAGTAATCGCAGGTCGGTAGTATAACCGTGTTCTTTGCACAGCTTGCTTACTGCTTGCTGGCGACTAATACCAGCAGGCTGAGACCACCTTGACATTGGTTCTCTCCTTTCTTCAGATATGTTAGTCATAACAATTGGCGGGCCTTAACACTTTTCAAGAGCACTGCTCCACCATGCTGAGCGACTCCTCCAATAGCCCCAGTCAGACTCGAACCGACACTTACGGATTTTAAGTCCGTTGCCTCTGCCACTTGCGCTATGGGGCTTTGATTGTCAGGGTAGAAGACATATGCAGGCAATTTTCCTCTATCAGCTCCTCAACAGTATGTGTCACTATCATCAGGCCAAGAGTCACACGTGCGCCCTGCGAATAACTATCTAGGCGGCGATTGAGTACTTCCGTCAACTTCTTGGCAAACCTTGTTACTGTCGTGGCAAGCTCCTGACAAGCGGATTCGTCACAGACCCACCTGCCACTACCTTCAGGTAGTTCTTGCCCATAACTCTGACCATCTTCATCGAAGATAAGTGTCCCACAAACCCTACATTTTGCTGACATCGTTCCCCCTTTCAATGGGTTGGGAGAGAATCGAACTCCCTCCTGCGCGTCTACAGCGCGGCGTGCAGCCTTTACACCACCAACCCTTATAGGAGCGGAGGGATTCGAACCCCCATAACTCGGGCCTAAACCGAGCACCTTTGCCGTTAGGTCACGCTCCCCTAGAGGGGCGGGCGAGAATCGAACTCGCGTCTTCCTGGGCCACAACCAAGCGCGTCTACCAACATCCGCCACCGCCCCGACCTTAGCCTCTTTTCAGCGGGGCCAATGTTAATTCTGTCATCCCCCACAGCCACTCTTGTACCTCTGAGTCATACAACACCGATTTAAGAGCCAGTAAATCATTCCCATGGCTGTTGGGTGATAGCCACTCCTCTGCGTGAACAGCTATTGCGCTTAGTTTTGCAAGCAAAGTCAATTTTGGATTCAAAACATTTGTTGTCATTCTTCCTCCCCCTCCCTTCCTTCCAGGCTGCCCAGCGCCCCGCCCGTGATCGGCTGCGCCTGCAGCGGCGGGATATTCTCATCGTGTTCCTTCGCTAATGCCAATTGCTTGTCACTTAGAATGGCACTGGCAAAATAGTAAAGCCATTCGCATGTTCCAGCGAAATGTCGCAAAGCATCAACCTTCATAATGGCAGCAATTTTTCTCATGCCGTCCCAATCACCCTGGAGTGCCAGGCTCAACATCTGTATTTCTGCTAGGTATCTCATCACTCCTCCCCCTCAAAGTTCTGCACCGACACTTCCCTCTCCCTTAATTCCTTTGGCAATAGTAACGTGGCCTTCGGGAACGTATATAGTCCCTCGTGGCAATCGACACACCCCTTGCACAGAATGTATCCTGGGAAGCAATCAGACGTAAAGGGGAGCAGGATGCTATGCCCATCCTTTGGGCAGATGTATTCCCGGTGCGCCCTAGTGCAGTCTATTTATGTAACCATCTCAACATCATCGATGTCGATGTCAAGGAGCTCTTCGGCTTCCTCTAAATCGCAGCAGAGCAATACGGGCTCGCCGCTTTCGACGAAGGCAATGAGGTTGTCAACCTCATCGGAATCTATCTCTCTGATTTCCAGCCCGTACCATTTGCCACCCATCTTAACCAGCCTAATCATTTTTCTCCTTTCTTCAGAATTGGATTCTACGAACTTCTTCCCAATGATCTAATAGTAACGATAGGGGCCATCTAGTACTATCAAATGAATTGAGGGCTTCAAACATTATAAGTCGGTTCTGCCATCTGTTGGTGGTGCTCCTAATAAGCCACGGAGATACCAAAACATGTCCCCAAATTTCTTCTACCTTTGTATCGGCAGTGAACCCCGCTGGTTGTAGAGATGCCCACCTCACTATCTTCTGAAAAGCTCGAAGCCTGGGTTGATATATGCTCCCCCCGAAATCCCGCTCTGCCCCTTTCACAAGATATACACCGGAATAATTCCTATGAAAGAGAAGATCGCCTTTCCATTCCAAGGCAGGCCAATCTTGACAAATCCAGGGTGCGTCGTTCCACAGGACCTCACGGAAACCATTCAGGGTCAGCGCGATACCATATCGACCGTCGTAACACAGTTCTGCCTTTAGGCGTCCACAACTAGACTTAGTCAAGTGTCGTAGTCGTCTGACCGAGGATGTCATAGCCCGTTTGTGTAATTCTGAGTGCCCTGTTGCCAAGCCTTTCAATAGCTTCCTCCTTCTCTAACTGCTTGATGCGAAGAGAGATTGCAGCGTCGGTGACCCCTAATTTGTCTGCAACTCCCTTAAGTGAAGGGCTATTCAGATGTTTCTGTTGATAATCGTGAATATATTGTAATGTTTCTAGTAGTCGGACTTTCATTTCTCATTCTCCTCTCAGCGATTCTAAAGCCCTAATAGCATTTACCAAAGCATCTTTCTCCCACCCTCCTTTTAGCTTGGGACAAAGACGTGATATGTCATTTAGCAGGCTGTCTAATTCCGATACTTTAGGTATCGTTATGCTCTCTAAATCCAATAAGGATAGCTGTTCCATTCGCCTAGCCGATCTTGCTTGGCCAATCGTTACTTTATCGTTTATGGCTAAGTTTACTTGTTCCGATCTCGATAAACTCGATGCAATCCTTCCTGCCTCACAAGACATCTTTCCATTAGCTATTTTCTTTTTCAGTTCAGGGATGAGGTTGTGAATCAATCGGAGCCGACTATAGATCTTGAGTTGGGGAATGCCTAAATCTTTGGCTATTGTGTGTTTAGTCCAGCCATTTTCTATCAAGGCTTGGATGGCCTCTCCCTCGGCAATGGGATTTTCGCTCCTCTGGAGATTGCCTAGAAGGGTTAGGACACTCTCGTCGAGGTCATCTGAGACAATAGCTTCAACTTCTGTTCCTCCCAATTGCCACAAAGCTTCGACCCGGCGTTTACCGTCTTCTACTCGGAATTTGCCTGCGATGGAAACAACGAGAATCGGGACGCGTTGGCCGAACCTCTCTATTGATTTGATAAGACCCTTGCTAGGTGGAATCGTTTCAAAGCTAAGCAGTTGGTCAAGTGGTATTTTCATTTCTCTCCTTCTCTAGCAAGTTTATTGCTTTCTCTAGTTTCTTGTAAGCTGCCTCTATATACTTCCTAACAGCTTCAGATACATCGCTTGCGGCTACACGTTCTAATCGGTTTCGTTCGGCTTGGAGTTTGGGTATAAGTTTTTTGTTCAAGTAAGTTTTAGTAGTCATTTTTCCTCCATTCTTTGTTTTGCTTCGAGCATAATTGACAGCTTGACCTGTAGCTTGCCAATCTCAATCGGCTCCAGACAATAGCCTAATCCATATTTTTCTGTTATCAAGTCGAGAATCAGCAGTATTTCATCTTTAGTTAGTAACATTTTCATTCCTCTCTTTCTTCCACTTCGGCTTGCACCGCCACAAAAATTAGTCTCAAGACGCCATCAATATTCTCAGCTTCGAGGCCGCCTGTTGCGCAGCGCCCCAACAAATATGAATCCTCCAACAGCATCTTGGCAGCCTGTCGTAGCTCATTGTACGATGGGGTATGGATATCTTTGCCCTCGCCCCATTTCCAATTCAGGGTTGTCATAGTTGTTTTTACTTTGTCAAAGTCAAAGTTGTTTAAGATTTCTTCAATTACCATCTTGCTAAAAGCCATTTTTAAACTTCTTAATCTCAGCTAGTAAACAATCTGAACATTCCAGCAAGTATTCAAGACTCGCAAACGACGTCCTACTATTAGCGACCCAAAGTTCCTCCGCTGATCTACCTAGCCACATCTCCTTGCCGCACTTTGGGCAAAAGAAACGAATAACCCTAATATCCACTAAATCTTCCCGGCAAAGAAATATGTCGCAGTATGTACACTGATATTCATTGATGTCAATTGCTTCGGCTTGGTGAAAACAAAACGAACAGACTTTCATTTCTCTCCTTTGTACAAAGATTTTAGCTGGTTAAAACAAGCATACCAAACCCGGCCGTTTGGACTTTTTCTACTAATTCCTTTGGAGCTTTCCTGTCCTTGTTTACATACTCTAAATGTGTGAGATAGAAAGCCGCAAAAGCTCCCGCTAGATAAGAGGTGCCGACCGAGTCCTCCTCTCCGAAGATCAGTTTGTGGTTTTCAATCGATTCCAATGAACTGAGAGGCCACAAATCAAAAGTACATAAGTGTTCCACATCTGGTTTGAGGCACTTCCCGGTTGGGGGTACGAAGTATCCAAAATCCGGAATAGCTTGGGGATGAATCAAGAACATTTTTGATTCGCCGGGCTTGAGTTTTTCGACCGGGAATCCTTTCGGAATGCGACGGCTCACTCCCATTACTCTAGCCTCTTCAACAAAATCAGGGACGAAAGGATAGAATTTTGCTCCCACCCAAACGAGCATGTGGTTCACACCATTTTGCCCTTCATAGAGGATGGGAGTCCTGAAACACTTACCTTTCCATTCTCTAGCAGGATCAATTACGAATTCCTCGATAGGGCGACCAAAAACCGAAGTTGACACGCAGGCGTAGAGCCCCCCTTCTTTTCGAGTTCCGCAACCTCGTTTACCTGAGCAGTTTATCATTACTCCTCCCTAATCCAAGTCGCTGATTTCCTTGAACAGTTCTGCTGGCATTCTATACGTTTCGCTCCATGTCGAGCTTTGACCTGGGCAACCGTTAAGAGTTCGTTGTAGCTGGAAATAACCTGGGTATCATCAGATATGTCAGAATCATCTATCACTACAACCATCCCCTGCTCGGCGGTTCCTGCATAAGAACGTAAAGGGTTGTCATCACTACAAAAGCAGCCTAGGAATTGAAGGGTCTCTTGATTAGCCAAGACCAATTCTCCGGCCAGGGCATGGTTGATCCAGATTCTCAATCTATCGTGGCCTGGCTTCTCTTCTAGCTTGAGGTAAGTTACTGGCGGTTTCAATCTATAGTAATTTGTGCTCATTCTTCTTTCTCCTCTCCATGTCTAGTACTGTAGCTCAATAACCAGCTAGTCAAAACCTCGCATCCTTCACGTTCAGACAAACCATACTTTTGACATATCTCTAGTAGGGTCATACTAATGCTGAAGACAGGAAAGGATTAATCCAAGTCTTTGAAAATTACTTGCCGGGCAGTTTCAACCATTTTATCCTCCAGTATAACACAACTCGATTACCCACTCGTCATCCACAACGATTTGTCGGGCTCTCAACGAAAGGTCGGGTAGGTACACGCTATGCTGCTTCATGATTATCTCTAGCAGCGAGACGTCCTCTTCAGCCTCCCGCTCCAACGCCGCCACCCGTTCCGAGAGTGCACAGAACCGTGTGCTAGTTGCCAGATCTGTGCCATCTATCCACTTTGCCAACCTCCTCAGCCGCTCCGTCAGCAAATTGCGCTCCTCAACAACCTCGCAAAACGCCAACTCGCAACCTGCATTCGCCACCTCCAGCGCGCCGCAACAGGCAGCTTGCCGTGCATCCTCGGCTTGGAGCTGATCTATCCATTCCGCCGTCTCGCTCTTCAGCGCGTCGAGGCGGGCAGCGAGAGCCGACGCTCGATCCGCCCGGGCATCATTTAGCTCGCTCTGCGAATAAGTGAGTTGCGCTTTTAGATCAACACTCCAGCACAATCTGTCAAGGCGGTCATTGAGAACACGGGTTTCCTCCGCCTGCTTTAAGGCGACTGCTGCATGCCTCTCAAGGCGAGCAACGAGGCTGGCATTGTCTTGTTCAAGTTTCAATACTCTAGCTGCTACGTTGTCCATCACTTTCCTCCCTTTTTTTATTAGTCTGCCCGGAGCAAGTTCCAAAACTCATCTCGTGAAACAGTGTTGGCTCGTAGAACCCGCCTCCTCGCGCTAGTGACCTGTTCTTCCATAACTGCCTCGTCTGCAATTTTAATATCTTTGCGCACAGCCTCAACTGTAGATCCAACGATTGCTCCCGTAATACTCTCTGCTACAAAGGTTTTCCTGTTTGGGGACACAGCCAAAAAGCCTTGGTGACCCTTGCCAAGATCAAAGGGGCCGGTTACAGGAACATCGCAGATAATGGGGGCGTTGCAATCTCCTCCCATAATAAGCGGCCGATAGGCCTCAGTCCAAATTCTCATCACTTTCCTCCTTCTTCTCTTGGCTAATTTTCTTCACTAATGCCAATCCCTCCCGAGCGAGAGCGACCCTAACGGTTGGCCCGGCGGCTCTCCTGCACCATCTTGCGCTTTCTCTTCGAGATCGTCTTGTCCTCGCGAGTGTAGCCAATCCCGCGCTGTTTGAACCGCTTCACTGGGAGAGGCTTGTTGACGTTCCTGATGATGTAGCGCGGTTTCTCACCCCGCTTGAACATGTCTTTGAGTAATTGTCGGAAATTCATCTGTCTCCTTTCATGTCGCCACCTACCAGCCTTGGGGAGCTATTTCTCCATCGGTGACCTGCGCCAATTCCTAACTGGGGGCTCATCGTCTTCAATGACTATTCTGTGATGAGTTCTTGGTATTGACCGCAATAACGGTAATGAGCCTCGGCCTCTATTCTTTGAGCAATTTAGGTTTTCGGGCAACGTGGATTTATTTGGTATCCTCCTTAGCTTAAGCTCATCTTTTTTATCCAATTTGTCTAGCACTACCTTCAACGCTATTTGCCAATCATTCATGTTACACCTTCTTCAGTGATTGATTGAATGCTTCAAAAAACCATATTGGTAAATTTGTAGTACCCCCATGATTTTCCTTTGAGCGTAGCGTTACTGCAGGATCGAAACTGTGCAATATTGTGTTAGTTGCTTCCATTAAGGGCGTATATAATACTTCCCAAGCTAATGAATATTCTGTATAGTCTTCTGTATACTCTCCGTTAGGTTTGCGATATGACTTTGACATTTCTTTTCTCCTTTATTTTATTCTCTACACGTATTATAACATATTTTTTAAGTTTTGTCAAGTCAAAAACCGCTAAAATGGGTATCAATTTCGAGTTTTCCTAATATTTTAAGGTTGTTCCTCCTCAGTTGCAAGTTTCCAACCATCTCTGGTCTGCTTTGTATTAGTAGCTTTTACATCCCACATCCGCGAATACTTAAAATCCTTCCTCTTACATAATTCCCAAAGATTTTCTCCAGCTGGGATATACTCACCTGTCTGTGTGTTAAAGAAAGCAGGATAAGGTTTTGCGTGTGCTTCCCCCATTTTAATCAATGTTTCTTTAGTATGCTGCGTGCCATATCTCGGGTGATCCTCGCCAGTTTTACCATATAATGGACATTTTTCACCCAGAAGAGCATTACTTGTCTTAACGCGAGCTTCTTGAGACTGGTGCTTTCCATACATTGGATTATTTTCACCTGAATTAGCTTTACTCAAATTTGCTCTATGTTCTTCCGAAAAATCACGGCCTGTAAGAGCTAAACTTATCCTAGCTATAACCTCCTCAGTATGTTCAGTAATGCCGCCACCGCCACTATTCTTATTACAAAGTGGGTGGCCTTCTGCCCTAAATTTCTTTATC